>Ga0181464_1000904_pt1 | contig 14152 bp, 17 predicted proteins | sample InSIn2gowninarea_FD_119074 | JGI IMG/M metagenome (GOLD analysis project Ga0181464, IMG submission 119074) | Clean room microbial communities from NASA Spacecraft Assembly Facility at Jet Propulsion Laboratory, Pasadena, California, USA -... ...
CTTTTTTTTTTCTTTTCTTTTCTTTCGCGAGATATGTGTTTTGGTTAATTTTAATTAAAATCTATTTATGAAGTGTAAATCAATTGGTTTGTGTGGGTTTTAGTCACCACTAGGTCATTAATTCAAATTTTACGAGGAGACGTTGAGGATGGGAGCCATCTTTGGGGAAATTAAACTATCCCAAGGAGTGTCCAAACTTGATCGAGCTTCACACAATCCTGGTAATCCCCTGATGGGGGTGATAATCTAAGGGTGGTAGGGTCCTCAGGTGTGATGTGAAATTAAGGCATTGTGTACGCAGACAAATTTCACATGTATATGAATGCAATGTCTAAATGTGGCAACTGTTATTTATAGTGATGTAATGGATGGTGTTGTTTCCATTTTGGAGAGTTTGTTTGGAGGTGAGGGTTAGGCATCAACCTCCGATTGCATGTATTTCTTTCTGGCCGAGTTTGTGAAGTTCCCGGTGTTCAATTTTATGATTGAATTCTATGGGGCGGGGGTGGTCAGTATAGTTTGGCAAAGGTGGTAGAAGCACTGGATAAGATTCCTGTGCATTCTAGCTTGGTTATCGGCTCTGAACGCTTCAAATGTTGGATGGTTGGTTTCTCCATCCTTTGTAACAATCGCAGTGGTAACTCATTTTTCCTCTTGGTATTGTATTGTTTTCCTGGATGTCTTGTTGCATAATTGTGTTGAGTTTGGTTTCATGGTTTTATAGTTTGTGTTTCTAGGTTTGGTTTACAAGCCTCGGGTCATGTTTCAGAGGTGGTTCTGTCTAGCTCTTTGCTTTCTTCTCATGCCCAAACATTGTGGGTTTTGGTTAATTTATGGGAAATTGGTCTGTGTATGGACGGAATCAGTAAGGCGCAGGTGTGCGTGGTGTGTTGTTAAGCTAGATAAGTTTCGGGAATGTCAGTCTAGATTATGTTCTCGCTCGTTTGTTGAAGGTGGTGGGTGCTTATTCTTTGGTCTTTCTATGGTCATAATGGTATCTATGTCTGATTCATTATTTGAGGAGGTCGTGACTCCTATATCTTCATTCAATGTGTGTAGAGTTTGAAGATTTTTTCCTTAGTTACTAGGATGCCATTGTAGGGTGTCGTCTCGGTCTTGTTACTGTTGGGTCTAGTTTATTTTCATGTTATTTTACAGGAAGAGGTCCTTACAACAATGTTCCAAGGTGTAAACCTTGAGTTTCATTCATGGCACTAAGGCAGTGAATGAGAATCCGTCGGGGAGGAGGTGGTAGCGATCCTCAGGGTTAGAGAAGAGTGTGTCTCCTTGATCATTATTTGATTGAAACTTAGTTTAATGTGGTTCCACCTTAGACCAGGAAGGAAATATGAAAGAAGGAGACCTAAACATTGGATTGAAAGGTAATCCCATTTGGCTTCAAAAATCTTGGAGGACATTTCGGCATGGGTTCCTGACCCTAGGCACACCTGAGGTAGGAAGAAACAATACTTGAATTCAGTGGCTCTGCATTGGAAGATGAAGACCCTCTTGGGTCTAGTTCTGAAAGATAAGCAATTAGAAAGGTATAATGTATTCACCTCTCTAGAAGAAATAAAAAGGATTCTTTGGAACCAACGTTTGTGTCTTGAAAAGATTGACTCTTTCCTTGCACACATTGAAGGACATATTGCCTATGATTCTAATAATGAGGACTTGATGGATCTTCCTAGGTCTAGTGCAAGGGTCCTTGCTAATATTTCTTACCCAGAAAATGAAGAGTGACTAAGCGAGATGGTTCTTAGGGAGGCAGAGGGAACTAGAGTCTACGATAGTGCATATTATCTCCCTAATATTTTTTGGCAGGTATTGTTTCATGGTTGTGTTCCCTATCCTATCTCGACATAGGCGTATGTTTACTTCGAGTTTCTTGGAGGCCTTCAGAATCATGGATCACTATGGTAGATATCCTGGTGCTTGTCTAGTGGACAATTTTTTCCATTTTCATCTATTATTGGTCTCTTCCTTTTGTGAACTTGTGGATTAGTTAGTCATTTATGTTATGAGTTTTGTAATGTATGATGTTTCTTAATGTGAATTTTGTCACCTTGGGTGCTCCTTTTTTGTATCTATTAAGCATGGCTTGGGTTCAATTGGGAAATCTTTGCCTCTTATGTGGTTGGGCCCTATACTTGGAGCAAGGCTTTATGCTCCATATGCTAGTATGAACACTCTACTATGTGGTTTTTTTTTTTTATGTATTGGGGCTTTGTATTAGGGATTCTATGAGTGTTTTTATGTATGCTTTGGGATCTTAGTTGTGTGGCATAGAAAAATGCACTCCAAGGAGATATGTATGAAAATCCTTATAATATTGTTTTGTTGAAGTAATATAATTGCCTCAATTCACAATTTTTTTTAAACCAAAATCTAGCAGATATTTTTAAAAACTTGAGTTTAAGATGTTTAATCTATAGAATTCAAGTGCCCCATAGGTTTACCACAGTGCTAAATCTATTTATGCATTCAAAAATGCATTTTAAACAATAAAAAATCACAATCTTATGTGAAATTGTATCATTAGATTCTAATGAAAAATGGCATTTCATCTATAAATTAAACTACACAAATAATAATAAAGCGAGAAAATCTTAAAGTTAGAAGACAAGGGTCACATTCAAAGTATGAAATTGAAATTTGCTAAAACATAAAAATAATGAAGTGAAATATTTAAAAATGGAACACAATTACATGTAGTACAAAGTTGGAATTAGCTACAACGTAAAAATAAAGTAGCAAAATCTTTAAAAGTCTAACACAGGTACATGTAGTGTCCTATTAATGGTACTTCGAAAATGATCTTACAATGAAGCATTAAATGCAGTGTCCTCTTAATGGTACGTCAAAAGCACCTTACAATGAAGCATTAAATGTAGTGTTCTATTAATGGTGCTTGAAAAGCTTCTTACAATGAAGCATTAAATGTTGTGTTATATGGTGTATAAGTTATTCATTATAAAACCATTTAAATTTAAATATATGGGAATTATATTTTTTTATATTAAATAAAGAAAAATATCATCCTTAATGTTAAATATTATATTTTAAATATATATTTTAGTATATTAAAGAAAATTATTGCTTTTTAGAAATATAATATTTATGTATTCAAGTTTCTGTTATCTATAATGAATTAAATAAATTCTTTCGGTAGAAATCACATTAAATATAATATTGTTAATTTAAATTTTGCGTATATTATTTTTATGAATATCGTTATATGACAAAATGATAAAAGAATTAATTTTTTCATGTTCTACCATGTAATATTAAAGTAACCATAAAGTGGAAAACAAATATTGCATTCAAAGTACAATGTTGGAATGAAGTGAAATCTTCAAAGTTCAACCACATGTACATGTAGTTCCATGTTAATGGTAGTTAATACCTTGCATTGAAGCATTAAATGTTGTGTGGGGTTGTGTATAAGTTGTTGTATCTAAAATAATTTAGATTCAAATTATGTATGTGCAACCTTAGATAGCACTCACTTAATGCAGTAACAGCGCTTAATAACTACCTTGCATTGAAATATTAAATGTTGTGTGGGTTTGTGTATAAGTTGTTGAATCTAATATCATTTAGGTTCAAATTATGTGTATGCAACCTCACATAGCACTTAATGCTTCACTGCAAAGTGGCTATTGATCAAATGCACTAACCGCTAGGTTGATTTCGTCGTTATGGAGCAATGATTGAGATTTAGGTTGTTCCCATCTTTGTTCAAAATATACTTTAGATGTTAAAATTTAAGAAGAAATTTTCCATACATATAGAGGATATATTGACCATGACAAAGACCTAGTTAGAGGAAATAATTGATCTCATCTCTATGGAATAATGTTTGTGATGTAGATTGGTTCCATGCTTATTTAAAAGTTATGTAATATGTTAAAATTGAAAGAGAATTTTTCTATACATATCTAGGATATATTGACCATGACAAAGAACTTGTTCAAGATGATGAAATATCTTAATATTGTTGTTTAAATAAAATTACATTCTAATTCCTTTAGAGATAGAAAAAATCCTTAAAATATGTAAAATTTATTTTCCAAATTCATTTTACCGAGAAGGGAAGCATGGAACTTTTCATGTTGAACATATCCTTACATATTTTTACCTATTCACAAAGGTTTAAGGGTTACCTTTCAAAGATGGCTTAATAAATATTAGTACTTTGATCTTCCATATCGAATATATTATTTCCACAACCATTCCACCCCACTTCCATATCAAATTTTTGCATTCATTAATAAGAGTTCCTTTCCTTGGTATTTTATATGTAAAAATACTGGATTATATGTGGCGTTTATGGATGTTGTATCCTCATTAATTTTTTTGTTTGTATGTTGGTTATGAATATGTTTTATGATAGTGAAAATGTATGTTTCTCACCATGTTTTGATTTATAAATGATTGAGCAATGAATCTATGACCTAATAGTTAATAATGTAGCTAATGTGATGAGGCATCAATGCGTCTTAACGGTTCTGAGATAATTATAAGACTGCTATGCTCAGAGTGTTATTATGACCTATAGAATGCATATTTATGACATGTTTGACGAAATGCCTGTCATGGCTAGTAGGGGTCCAATCAAGTCTTTGTTCAAGAATTTGCATTGGCATCATTGTCTCTATGTTTTTTTTTGTTCTGTGAATTCCATGAAGTTTTGGGCAGTGATTCAGTCCTAACACTAGAATTTAGCCTTAAATATCATAGTCACTGGCATAGCACTAGTAAAAAAAGGCTACAGTCGCACTCAGACAGGCTCATGGGAGCGACTGGGACCCTCAATTGCTTGGAGGGCTTAGCAAGGGAGCGACTGGGGCTCTAGGTCCTTGAACTACTAAGTTTCCTCAGGGATTTGTCACCTGGAAATGTGGGGTAGCTCCAAGAGGTTATGTAGGGTGCGTGGATGGTCAATTTGGTTGTGTTTTGTCAGTTTCACTTCCTTAAGGTAAACTAGGAGGTTGAATCAGATCATAGTAACCTCTCATCACATGTTTACCCTGGTTGGTTGGTTACTTGGGTAGATGTTGGAGGAGGGTGTTACAGGGAGTATTACAACTCTTCCCGTACATTTCCTCATATGAAATCATGCTCAATACTCTTGATAACCATTGTTGTAAGAAAACTCAACCAATGGAAGGTACTCCTCCCATCTCCTCTACTGATGCATCACGGACATCCTCGACATATCCTCCGGAATCTTGTTGACCCTCTCTGTCTATCCATCTATCTGTGGATGATAAGTTGTACTAAAGGCCAACTTTGTCCCCAATCATGTAAATAACTCATTCCAAAAATTAGAAATGAACTTAGCATCCCTATCCGACACAATCTTCTTCGAAACACCATGCAATGTCACGATCTCCCTAATAAAGACTTGTGCCACCTCACTAGCTAAATAACTAGTCTTCACTAGAATGAAGTGAGCTACCTTTCTTAACCTATCTACCAAACCCATGATAGAATCATGTTGCATCGATGTCCTCGGAAGACCTATAATGAATTCCATGGAAATGACCTCCCATTCCATTCTAGAATCAGAATAGGTTGAAGCAATCCACCTGGATGCTTACACTCTGCTTTCACCTTATGACAGTCCAAACATCTAGCCACGAACTTTGCCACTTCCTTCTTTAGATTCATCCAATAGTAGAACTTCTTCACTGTCATCAACATATTTTGATACCATGAGTTACCTGAATATGGATTTACATTAAACTCCCTCAAGATAAGCTTCTTTAGTTCACTATCATCAGACACATAGATCCTATCCCTGAATCTCACTAAGCCATATGTCCTAAGATGATAGTCCATATCCTAATCACCTATACCCTGCTGTAACCTGTGCATAAGTTCCTTGTACCTGTCATCCTATTTTTCTTCTTGTAATATTTGATCTTATAAATCTATCTCATATGAGCTCATTGTTTCAACTTGGTTCAACTACACTTTCATGCTGAGAGCTTCTGCAAGCATATTCTCCTTATTGTTGATGTATCTGATCTCGAAGTCAAATTCACTAAGGTTATCCAACCATCTAGCTTGCTTAGCATTAAAATTCGGTTGGTCAAATAGATATCTCAACCCAGTGTGATCGCTCATCAACACAAACCTCCTTCCAAGAAGAAAATGTCTCCACATCTTCAAGGAATGAATAATAGTTGTCAACTCAAGATCATGATTCACGTAGTTCAGCTCGTGCTCATTCAGTTTCCTAGACTGATAGCATATCACTTATCCCTTCTGCATAAGGACTCCACCAAGAACTTTCTTTCAAGCATATGTGCATACTACAAACTCTTTATCTGGATTTGCAATCTTTAATAGTGGTGCATTTGTTAACAACTACTTCATCTGCTCAAAACTAGTTACACACTCCTTTGTCCATTCAAACTTCTTACCTTTCCTTTACAATGATGTAATAGGATAGGCAATGCATGAGAAGCTCATGATGAACCTCCTACAGTAACCTACTAACCCCATGAATGATCTAACTTCATCCACATTGATAGGAGTTGCCCATTCCATGATAGCTCTTATCTTTTCTAGATCTACCGCTATGCCTTCCTTAGAAACAATATGTCCCAAGTAGTGCACCTCTATCTGAAAGAAATTTCACTTGCTAAGATTGTCATAAAATTGATGTTCTCCTAGAAATCTCAACACTGATGCTATATGCTCGACATGCTCTTCCTCATTCTTACAATATATCAAGATGTCATCAATAAATACAATAACAAACTTTTCCAGATAAGGACACAAAACATTATTCATCAAGCACATAAAAATAGTTGGAGCATTATTCAAACTGAATGGAACTACAAAAAACTCAGAATGCCCATGGTCCTGTAGGTAGTCTTGTAGATGTCATCTTCTATGATGTGTACCTTATGATATATTGATCTCAAGTCAATCTTTGAGAACATTGTTGTTCCCTTAAACTGATTGAACAAATCATCAATCCTCGGCAATGGGTACCTATTCTTAATCATTCCCTTTATTAGTTTCTTGTAATCAATGAACAACCTAAGAGTACCATCCGTCTTCTTTACAAACAATATCGGCACACCCCAAGGTGGTACACTTGGCCTAATGTATCCCTTATCTAGCATTTTCTTCAGTTGCAACTTAAACTCTACTAACTCTAGAGTGATCATCCTATAAGGTGCCTTTGATGTTGGTTCTTCCCCTGGTACCAACTCAATAGAAAAGTCCACTTCACTGTGGGGAGGTAACTCTTGAATCTATACTACAAACACATCCTGAAATTGCTATAACACAGGGCACCTCTTGAATATTTTTGCATCCTCAACATTCGTACCTTTGTTACTAGAAATATGGACTGCAAACATCAGACATCCTTTCCTACAATTGTGCTTAGCCTACATAGCATTGACCATCCTCACTGATGTAGGCTTCTTATTTCCTTGCAAGATTATCTTTTCCCCGTTGTCATCTAAGCACTCAGTAGCATTTTCGTAACAATCTACTTTGGTCCCGTGAACATACAGCCAATCCATATCCAAATGCATACTATACGATCCCAATGGAAGTACATTCGAATGTCTTGTTGTAGGCATACCATTTGACTTGAATGCAAAAGTTCTTACCCAGTGATGAACTCTCTTCTTAGTACCTATAGCCAACTGCACCAACCAAGACTCTGCATGCACTTAGTTTCTCAAGCCACACATATCCACCAGGTCAAGATTAATATAACTGTTATATGTAGGAATGAATCAAAATAGAAATATAGGTTTCTATTCCTCCCTTTCCGATGGTGTTCCTATCTCCTTGGGCCACTTGGTTAACAAGTTTGGGGTTAACCCTAGCGCTCTCTACCTGTGGTCTCCCTACTAGGAAGGCATTGGATCTCTATTCCAATGGTGTGCTTATGACCTTTAAAAAACATGGTAATAAGTGGAATGAAGTTCATTATTTTGAATACGATAATATGGTTAATATTAGTAAAGTAAAAGTTGATAATAATAATAATAGTAATAATGAAGTTGATAATAATAATAATAATCTTTGTCATAGTAATAGGGTAGTCAACTCGTCGAGGTTTTCCTTTTCCCCTCCGATCTATAGTCTTCTGGAGAAGGGATTAAATTTTTCCCTTACTCTTAAGAAAATCTCGATGGAAGATATTATGTGCGACATTGAGTTTGGGATCAAGGGCTTACCAGATAATATTGAAGGATATAATACGACAATATTGTGTTGTCGTCCTTAGGAAATCAAAGCCCCTAAGAACAACATTAGCAAGGAAGAGTTTGATGCCCTTAAATCTTTGAATGGGAACCAAGACATCGTTGTCCTGAAAGCCAACAAAGGTGGGGTCGCAGCAATCCTTGATAAGGAGGATTATCGGAAGAAGATGTTGGATCACCTTTGTAACACCAGGAGCTACAAAAAACTTAACAATAATCCCTTGAAGAGGATCTCCATAATGATTTCTCTAGCTATAAAGTCCAGTAACATTGTTATCACTCCTAGGATCTATGGGCTTCCAAAGATCCATAAGGATGGGGTCCCCTTGAGACCCATTGTCAACACCATAGGAGGGCCAATCTATCTTCTAGCTAAATATTTACCCCTGACGCTTAAGCCCCTTGTTTGCCTTAGAGAGTCCTTTTTCAAAGACTATTCGTCGTTTGTCAATACGTTAAGGGACATGAAGTTTGATCTTGGAGACAATCTTGTTATTCTCGATGTAGTTTCCCTTTACACTGACATCCCTATTAAGGAGGCCATTGAGGTCATCAATCGCCTCACTGATCCTGACACTACAAAAGTAGTTGAGATATGTCTTCTACTTTTTCCTACTTCGAAGGGGAATTCTATGAACAGACTTGTGGTGTGGCCATGGACTCTCCCCCCCCATTGTAGCTAATCTGTTTATGGAAGAATTTGAATCCAAATATTTGGCCTCAGCTTGATTTAAGCCCAAGCTTCAAAAAATATTTGTGGATGACACCTGCATCACATGGCCGCACGGTCAAGAAAAGTTAGATCTCTTTTTCCATCATCTCAACAATGAATCTAACTCCATAAAGTTTACTATGGAAGATGAAGTTGATGGTTTCCTCCCTTTTCTTAATGTCCTTATTTCAAATAAGGATGATGGTTCTTTCTCCCACTAGGTGTTTCAGTTGAAAAGTCATACTAAGTAGTATCTTCATGCCAAGTCTCATCATTTCCATACTCAAAAGTTAGGTGTTCTCAACACATTAGCTACTCGTGCACTAAGAATTTCTAACGAAAAACACCTTTCTAAAGAGAAAACCCCTATCCTTAATGTTTTCATTAATAATGGATATAGTAGGCATTAGGGTCTTAAATATTTCCTTAAATCTAGCAAAGGTCTTATGGTTAAGAAAGACCCCACTGATCGGATTTCAAGCATGCATCTCCCTTTCATCTAAGGGACCATAGACAAGATTGTGAGAATCCTAAGGAAGAGTAATGTTCCCTCAACTTTTAGACCCCTCAACACCATTCGAAGTTCCTTAAAATATGTTAAAGACCTAGTGGACCCCAAGGATATGAAAGGTGTTTATGTTATCCCGTGTACCCTTGGAACCCCATACGTTGGTGAGACTGGATGCTCTATAAATTAGAGGATTAATGAGAACACAACCGAAATCAAGCATGGGAGGGCCCGCTCTTCAGCTTTGGCAAAACATGCGGAAGGGACAAAGCATCATATATGCATTGAGGACGCCCCGATTATTGCGAGGATTGCTCAATTTCATCGCTGTAAGTTTAGGGAGGCCATTGAAATTTAAAGAAGGCCAAGTAATCTAAACAGTGATGACGGTTGGAAAATTAGTAGTTGTTGGATCATTTCCCTTTCATCTTAGCTTTTTTCCTTTCTTGATCTAGTGGTTGTATCGATTTATTTGATTTTCCTTTTTTATTTTTATTTTTAGTTCCCCCCTCCCCGATTCCTATAATAATAATAATAAAATCTCGATTTTGGTATCTTCCGATTTCTTCCCCTAGGGTTTATTGATTCCTCTATGTTCCCTTTACCTTTTGTTTTAGTTAATTTCCTTTTTATTTTTTGTGATTTAACTAATTTATTTTTCTATTTATTTTCAACCTTTGACTTTGGTAATTTATAATATATTTTGATTTATTTTTTATTAATCTTTGCAACGAGAATAATATTTCACATTTATAATATATTTTTTTACTATTCATCTTATATTTAATAAAGCATCCAAGGCCTCATATTAAGGATTGGGTAAAAATCTCATCGTGGTTCTAGCTTTTATATGTGTGTGTGTGTGGGTGTGGAAATAAATTTTCTCCCAATTCTTAGTCCAGTCAGAAGTAACCTCCTATTATGAATTGGGTAAAATCTTATCGTAATTACAAATTTATATTAAAAAATAATATTAATATTTGTATATATATTTTTTATTTAATTATTTAAATTAATAAGAAAATAATCCTTCACCTATTTTTTGACCCAATCAAAACTAGTCGTTTCATTATAGTCGTTGGAATGATCTGTCTCTCTATTTAACTAGTTGTCATGATCTAATTCTTCATCTTCTCCTAATGATGAACCACATTGGTTGGTTTGAAATGCGTCAATAAATGAATCTTGATGTGATTATCACCAAAAACATTTCTTAGAAATAGCTTGATGACAAAGCTCACCGTCCATATCAATAATAGATGCCTGGTGATCCACTTTCATGTTGTCCACAACTACATAACTCCGAGGAATATCATGACCAACATCCCCAACTTTTTGTGCCTCTTGAGCACTATAAATATGAGGCCTACCTCCTTGGTGCAATGGACAATCCTTCTTACGATGATCTTTCCCACATATCCAGCACTGCAACAGTCCTCTACTATCACCTCTAGTCTGTTGCTCTCCAGGCTACAACCCATGCTCCTTCTCAACTATGTTGAACTTCTTGTAAGGAACCACATTTTCTTTCTCGCCTGTTTCCTGAAGTCTTCCCCACTTTGGTGGCCATTTCCCTTTAAATTTCTCATTTCCTTTCAAGTCACGCTTAGGCTCGACTTTGTGCTTTGACTGCTCAGATCAATGCTTTATCTTCTTAATGGCTTTCTCCAATGATCCGGGCTCATCAAACACAATCTGGTCTTTATATGTTGTTGGCAGTCCACTAACGAATCTTTGAATATTACCCTTCTCCTCCTTGAGATATGGCACATATCTCAACAGCTCCAAGAACCTTCTATTATACTCATCATTCGTCATAGAACCCATATGCAGCTCATAAAACCCCTTATCTAGTACCTCTCCGACAAGTGCTTCTTCTTGAATAGTCTCTCAAACTCATCCCAAATTAACTCGTCTTCTCGAATGCCCTTGAAATTCTTCATGTCTTCCCACCAAATATTTTCTTTCCCTTTGAGACTAGAGATGGCTATCTTGGAATTAATGTTCTTTGAATAGCTGTGCAATATGAAGAATTTATTCATCCCAAGCAACCATGCCTCTGCGTCTTCTAACTTCTTCATCTCTCCATCAAATGTAGGTGGCTTTACTTTATTGAACTCCTCAGGTAAGTATTCACCCCTCCTATAAGGATGATGATGGTGATGATTGAGATGATGTCTCCTGGATTAGGAACTAGAATGATGCCCATACATACCAGGCCTCTTGTCAGGTGTATCCAGTGATCTTCCATCTCTAACTATATCCCTTCTATCCAACTTGTATCCGGACTGAGACTTGCTACCATAGGATCCATTAGTTTTCTCATCCTACTCTTGACTAATCCTCAATCATCCCTATCTCTGCAACTTTGAAAAGCACTGAAGAATCGTTGCATTGACCTCTACCTACTTCTCCTGAGCCCTTGCAAGTCTTTCTTAAGCCTCAACCAACCTGTCATTTTCTACTTTCCAACTTCTGGTCTTTGCCCTCAAGCTCCTCAATGTAGCTGCTACATCAAGAGAATACTCTTCTCTTTGTTGTGAAATTAATCTGTAGGGAGAGTCACGGGAACTGTAGTCTACCATTTCTCTTTTCTTCTTTGATTCTCTTTTTCCTGCAAGTGTACCATGTCAAATAAACCAAATAGATACCAAAATCAAATCTATACCTCTTGATATTTAGGGGAGGCTTATCTCATCTGCAAGATCAGTCCACATTAGCATGTACATGTATAATCATAAGCATATATGTAGAGTCTCCAAAATGTCTTCAAAATATCATCCACTTTCACCTTTATCGCTGCGATTTCACTCACATGTCGCAACTCCATAGCCATATAATCTTTCATTAGCCTCCATTTTCATGATTACATGGGGTTACCTTTGTGTTTTCCAAAAGCTAATGATTTCTAGTACTTTAAGTGAATTTATGGCTAAAACTTACAAAAATGACATATACTTGCTAATACTTAAAAGTGGCTTGAGTTTCATGACATGTGTAGGTCATTTGGAAGCTTCCAAGGCACCCTTATGTGGCCTCCAATGCTCCAATTAGAATTCCCTTCAAGATATGGAAGAATATTTGGATAAAGGTCAAAGAGGATATGTGTCTCATCATTACCTATTTGAGTTGTAACTCTATGAGGTTTTCTAGGGATCTAGGGAGAGAATAATGGACCTCCATTAATGAGGTAGCTTCTTATGTTCATGTATAAATAGGAGAGCCTTCTCCTTTCAAAGGCATGTGTAAATTTGGAGATACTCAGGTGGAAAGTTAAGATTACTCATGTTTTGAATGGAATTTAGATTTAGCACCATGCTCATGAGTGATATTCACCTTGATTGGGAATGCTTGCACTGGGAGCCTCTCAACTTGTCATCTCTCATGCTTTTGGATTGGCCACCTATAATGTGTGAGATTTATTGTTTTTCATAGATTAAGATTTATTGTTTTTCATAGATTAATATTTATTGCTTTCATATATTAAGATTTATTGCTTTCATATATTTTCCTGTGTGAGAGGTTAAGAATGATTGTTTTTGCTTTCATTTCATTTCATGTGGTTTTGATTATTCATTTCATAGGATCTTGATTTGATAATGCACACATGATCCATTAGAGTAGATTTCATTTCATGCAATTTCAATTCCTGCAAATGTGGTAGATTAAGATTTCATTCCTGCAAGTGTGGTAGATTAAGATTTCAATTCCTGCAAGTGTGATAGATTAAGATTTTAATTCTGCGGGCTGTACTATAATTGTACTATAGTTTCTTTTGAATTGATTGTTGAATTAGAATAGGTGAATTTGGTTTGTTGTTATTTGGTTTCATAGTTAGATTGATCTAAATAGAAAGTTAATTTCTAGCATATATAGTGCATGCACGCTTCGCAAGTTTTACGAAACTTCCTAGTTGACAATTAAATGATAGGTAATTAATTTGCCTCAACAATATCCATATAATCAGCATATCAACACAACAACATGACAACATAAAAACATCACGCATGACCATACCAAGTGTATACCGTGACCCCATGCATGAAAATCATAACCTTGACAACATCAGACTTTACCCAAAGAGAGTGTAACCCACTCTGATACCACCCAGTAACCGCCTCCTCCCAAATTTACCCATTTTCGTCAATTTACCTGGGGTAAACATGAACTAAGGGTCATTATGATAAGACGCAAACTCCTAAATGACCTTAAGGAAATGGATTCGACAACTTGAGACCTTACTGACTTCCCTCAGGTGCTACAGTACCTCTAGGAGCAACCCAACCCCTCCAGGAGTCCAACCCATGAGATAACTCTCTTTTCCACTTACCTAAATCCCCATCGCTCCCTTTCCAAGGAAATCCAGCAACTATAGCCCTCTAGTCGCACTGATGATCCTGTGTGGGTGCAACTTTATCCTTTTTGGTCCTAATGATGGATCCCGGTTGGGATTTGAAACGTTGGCAGAAAATGGTTCTTACTGTGGATTCTACAGTAACTAAGTCAGAAGAAATAAACCACAGAGGTCTTAAATCCAGAGATTTAAGGTTATTTTCCAGGGCCAGGACCCAATCACTGCCCATAACTCTATGAAACTTCCAGAACTCATAAAATACATGAAGACAATTCTTTTGATAACAAACTTGATCAAGGACTTGATTGGTTTTTGCCAATGTTTAATAAGAA
>Ga0181464_1000905_pt1 | contig 14139 bp, 15 predicted proteins | sample InSIn2gowninarea_FD_119074 | JGI IMG/M metagenome (GOLD analysis project Ga0181464, IMG submission 119074) | Clean room microbial communities from NASA Spacecraft Assembly Facility at Jet Propulsion Laboratory, Pasadena, California, USA -... ...
GTGTTTAAACAGTCGAGGATTGATTATTTGAATGTTTTAAACTAACTGCTGTTTGAGTTTGCAGAGGTGAAGGGAAAACTATTAATAGCTAAGTCTGGGAGAGGACAAGAAGGAAGAAGAGTTGAAGGCATTTTTCTTATCCCAAAGGACCTCAAAGCAATCCTTGAAGCACAAGAGGTTTGTTGCAAAAGGTTTCTTGAATAATATCTTTGATAATCTTTTTTGAAGTTCTTTTGTTCATTTTGATGATGACTACTTCTATAAGTGAGTCCTCAAATTCTTCCTTCATCACAAGATTCTTTGATGAAGACATGAAGCAAGACTTATTCACCATGATGGATATGGTGAGAGAAATGTATGAGGATGGAAGGAAGAACATCATACTTCGAGAGTAGTTGAATTCCATGAAGGAAGAGAAACAATTTCTTTCTGACAAATTGCAGAAAATGGAGAGACAACTTCATATTGCAAATATGAACCTGGAAAGGATGCATGAGTTGGAGACATAGCTCTTTGTTGCCAAAGAAGCCTTGGTCAAGTATCATCTTGAAGAAGAGGTAAATAATTCCAGTTTTTCTTCAAATTCTTCTAAAAATAATTATGTTGGTTCTTTTGAAAAACATACCAGAGGCATAGGGTCCAAGTTAATGTCCAAGATGGACTATGAAGGAAAAGGCTTGGGCAAACATGCACAGGGTATTGTTGAGCCAATAATAGTTGAGGAAAGGCCTAAGTATTTGGGTCTTGGCTATGGACTGGCTTATGGAGAAAGTTCCAAATCTGCCATAAAGACAATTGAAACAGTTCCATGAAGGGGTTTCATTTCAGGTCTTCAACCTCAAGAGTGTGAAGATTGTATTCTTGAGGAATGCAATAGTGTGAAGCATACTTTGCAAAAAGAAGGTGTTCATAAGCATACACTTGAACCAGAGAGTTGTGGAAACTCTGAAACCATTGAAGAGGTTGATGATGTTCCAAAGGGAGCTACTTCTTCATTCAATTCACCTCCTCATGAAGGTAATAAAGGTGAAAGAGAAAGGTATAAATCTGGTTCTAATCATATTCCTTTTGATTATGTTCAGCATGGTAAATTTCCATATAAGTATGGGAAAAGAATTGCATGTTCCTTTTATGGTTTGGATAACCATAATGTTTCTAGATGTTGGAAGAGAATGGCCGCATACAGGAAACTTTTGAAGGAAAAGAAGCAAGAAGCGAAAGGTCCATTGGCCAAGGCAAATCATGTTGTTGGGAAGATGCACATGTGTTTCACTTATTGCCATAAGCAAGGACATATTGCTGCAAAATGTTGGACTCTGAATCCAACAATACTTCCACAAAACTTGAAGAAGGTGGAAAGAGAGAATGGCAAGAATGGAAAGAAAGATTCCATAAATTATGTGTTTCAAGATGATTCACATGTTGTTGTTGATGTGCAGACAAAGGAAGGACCTTTGAAATGGATTGGTAAGAAATGGTTAGAGTTCTTATCCAGTTAAGGTTGCATGTCTTTTGAAAATGCATCAAATCAATAGAATGCATTTCTTTGTTAATGGAATGCAAGTTGCAGGGTTTTACCAAGAAGGTGAATAGAAAAGTTGAGTAGGAGACTCACTTTATTGATGCAACATTATGTTCATTTCAGCTTCGAAAGTACAGTGTACTTAAGCGAAATTTGAAGGATGAAATGCATGCATGAGAATGATGTGCATGAACACATGGATGTTGATGATTTCCTTGTATTTAAACATGTATGTGTAATTAACTTGAAGGGTTGATTGCTTTGTTTTTAAGCATGCATGTAATGTTAATGTTGACTTGGAAAAGTTGATTGGTCTCCAAGATGGAGATAATGATGAAGTGTTTCATCTTTGAAAAAGAACCCTAAAGTTCTTTCTCTACATGCTTGACTTGAAGGGTCAATTGTTTTAAAGGCATGTTTTGTTGGCTTTTTATTTAGTCAATCATTTGTATGCGGATGTAAAGACATGGAGGTGCTCACAAGATGTGAAATATGTTTCTTTTGATGAAGCAAGAGTTTAGGCCATCCAGTTTTTGCCTGTAACTCTGTTGTTGTTAACAGTTGTTTTCGACAATATGTCAACCAGATACAAATGTAAATTTTTGTGAATAAGATGTAACTTCAAATTTGTTTGAGCTGCCTTGGATCAATGATCAAGGAAGAGAAGTTCAAACTACCTTCTATAACCTTCTCAACAAGAGTGTTGCATGAAGTCAAGGAGGAAGACAGTTCTTAACCGGAGGACCAGCACATCAAGGAAGTGTTCAAAGGCTTTGGTTTAAAGGCACTATGCAAGGCAAGTGTATGGAGGCTAAAATAAGAGGGTGTTGTTACTCTCATCTACTGTTCAGATCAGTATATCAGTCTTTTTTGGTCCAAAAGATTTCCAATGGGGAAGCGTGATCAAAAAATGATCCTTGATGACTTTTAATGATCAAAAATGAAATTGAAAGGATACTCTTGGAAAGAGTCCCATTGCATAGATCTCTTCATTCTGAATCTACTGCAATTTGAATGGACCAAAACAGACTCCGGATGAAGGAGTTATTGTAAAATGAAAATTGTCCAATGTCCTTAGAAAAGGAGGCAATTTCATTAATCTTCAAACTATATTGGAAATGTTGATTTTTGGTATAGGCACACAGGCCAATCCACAGCTGACATATGGCAGGCCGGGATTGGGCCACGTGGCCCTATTTGATTGGTAAAAAAAAAGGAAATCAGGCAATATTATATCACATCACAAATGTGCCAAAGGGAAGGACTTAACCATTGGCCTTAAGGCATTGTAATATGTAATTACCGCTTTATCGCATCACAAAAAGCGAAAGGGAGGACTTAACCAAAGGCATGAAGATTTGTGATGGACTGATTGCGATGAGCATTGTCAGCCATCAGATCAAAAGGAATCAACGGTCGACATGTGATCAGTGATTTCAAATCGGAGAGTCAAACTTCGGGCCAGAGAATCAATGGCTATGTCAGCAGGACATGTGGCAACCTGGGATAGAGTCAAGGTTTCTAATGATGTCAGCACAGCAAATGAGGTGGCAGTCGAAGATTGGCTTATGGCATCAAAGATGTGGAACAAGGTTAAAAGCGGAAAATGTTATTAATGAGGTTAAACGTTGTTTACCGCTAAACCTCATTAGGTAGCGGACCCGATGGATTGATGAATAAAACGGTGAACCTTTTGAGTTCTGTGGTAAATGGTATTTCAGGCAGGCTTCAAGGGGTAAGTGGTATTGGAAGGGCTTCACTCGATTCCATACACCAGTCGACATGTAGCACACCGCAGGAGAGAGAAACCCGCCTTTTCGAGTGAGCAATCTCCGTGCAAGTGGGCCACCCAAAATGATTGTCAGTCGTTGATTATCGATCACTGATCGGACAGTGGTCGATGAAAGAGTTGTTTTGTGAACCTAAAAGGATTATAGGGGCAATTGAATGTTATTTATGTTCTGGTTAAATTTCTCATGATGCGTTTTGCCTGTGTATTCCGTTATTTGGCTATTTTCGGGATTTCTGCACAGGGAGGCCAAACAACTGGGTTTCCCATGCCCACGAGTTCATTTCAATGGAAAACTGCTTCTTGTAATGAAACAGACGGTCTTCGATGATGGAGGCAGACTGTAACTGATGTGTTACAAATACACAGAGCGCACAATTGGCAGGGGGTCACTTGGAGGTCGAGAAAAACTAGAATCATATGAATGCTGAGAGAAACACAAACAAACAAAGAGTGGTGAATTCTCAGAGGCAGAGACAGCATGATGCTCAGGAGAAGCCCCGAGAAGCTCATAAAGGCCTGTAATGCTCAGTGAGTGCTTGGGAAGAGCAAAGATACTGGGGAATCCATTGGAAGGCTCAATGAATGCTCAGAGAGTCGGAAAAAGAAGAGCGAGAGCCAAGAGCCAAGAGTCAGAGCCGAGAGCTAGAGCCGAGAGCCAAAAGCTGAGAGCCAGAGCCAAAAGCCAAGAGCCAAGAGCCAAGAGCCGAAGAGCCAAAAAGGCAGGGATAAAGATGGCATTCTAAGCCCATTGGTTCATTTGTAAACCAAGGGAGTTAAGTTTAGCACTTGTAAAAGAATTGAAGCCATAATCTCAAAGAGACTAATCGAGTTGATTAGAGCTGAAGGAGACGTAGCCCAAGATATCAGGGTGAACTCCATATTATATTGTTGTCTTTTGTGATCGCTTATTACTGCATTGCATTTACTATTATATGTTTAATATCAGTTTAAGCAAATGAAAGCAAGCACCTGAACATATAAAGGCAAACAAAAAGCATATACTTATTTCAAGTTCTTAATTCCGCATTTGTCAACATAAGTTAGATCTTGGAAATTGTTTAAGCTTTGGAGTGGGAAAGGTTCTTGTAAGCTGACAAGAAGCCTTCAGTGCCCCATTTTAGATTAGGTTCATACAAACTTGGAGGTGATAGTGTTGTATACACAGTAGATGTAATGGTCTACTCTTATCACTTTTCAACTGGGGTGATAGACCACTAGGGTTTCTCAAACCAGTCTTCTATTGACTAGAAGAAGCCTGACTAACAAATGGAGAAGGGAAAATTATCCTTAATGAAAGAAAAGGAATGTTGCGTACTTTAAGGAATGAAATACTGAATTGGAAGATGCTTGTCAAGCGACATGAAATCCTTTTGCTACTCATTGACACATTTTTCCTGCAAAAGAAACCTAGCTTAACCTTGTTTAGGACCTATGATGATTTAGACTAATTAAGCATGGAATCTAATATAAGAAGTACTATGACTACTGCATGCATGTGATAAATTAGGAATTATAGAAAAAATACCTTTTTGATGTTTTAATTTTATGTATGCAAATGCTAATCTTCACTTGTTCTTTGGCAAGGGAGACAGGTATGGAGGAAGAGGTATGGACTAGTCTCAAGGGTATGGAAGCTAAGGAGAGGCTTAATCCAAGTTTAGATGATAATTTTGCTAAATTTGGGCTTAAAACAGGCTGCTACAAGGTTTCTTGTAGTACTACTACAGGATGTCCTAGTTCCACTATAGGATGTCCTAGTTCTACTACAGGATGCCCTATTTTACTACAGGAAACAAACCGGAAGCTTAGGAGATGGTAGGGAAGGTAGAATGAAGTGTGCGAAAGGTATCTGATGGAGAAATAAGGCATGTATGGGGTGAAAACTATCCAAGGCTCAGTCGAATGCTTCAATATGGTTGGATTTTCTCATTGGAAATGGAAATTTTTCTTACAAAACAAGAATTCGGGTTTAGGGTTTAGTGGACTTTGAAAACATTAGTGGATAAGGCTTAGATGAGGAAATTGAAATGAGCTCTCCCTGACTTAGCTATTAATAGTTTTCCCTTCACCTCTGCAAACTCAAACAGCAGTTAGTTTAAAACATTCAAATAATCAATCCTCGACTGTTTAAACACCTTTCAAGTTAACCAAGTATATAGATTGCTTTGTCAATCAAGCATTCTGATATGATACCACTTGCATCATGATACAACTAGCTTCATGATACAACCTGCTCTGGTATAACTTAGCTCTAACATAACCTTCTTTGAAGGTGGGGTTAATCAACCTGATGCTTTGATACCACCTGATCTGAAATGGGCACTAAAGGCTTCTTGTCAGCTTACAAGAACCTCTCCCACTCCAAAGCTTAAATAATTTCCAAGATCTATCTTATGTTGACAAATGTAGAATTAAGAACTTGAAATAGGTATATGCTTTTTTTTTGCCTTTAACTGTTCAAGTGCTTGAGTTCATTTGCTTAAATTGACATTTAAACGTATAACAGTAAATGCAATGCAGCAATAAGAAATCACAAAAGGCAACAATATAATATGGAGTTCACCCTGATATCTTGGGCTATATCTCCTTGAGCTCTAATCAACTCGATTAGGCTCTTTGGGATTATGGCTTCAATTATTTTACAAGTGCTACACTTAACTCCATTGGTTTACAAATGAACCAATGGGCTTAGAATGCTATCTTTATCCCTAGCTGTTTGGCTCTTGACTCTTGGCTCTCGTCTCTGACTCTCGGCTCTTGGCTCTCAGCTCTGGCTCTCGGCTCTTGGCTCTCGCTCTGCTTTTTCCGATTCTCGGGCATTCACTGGGCCTTCCAATGGATTCCCTAGTATCTTTGCTCTACCCACACTCACTGAGCATTACGGGCCTCTATGAGCTTCTCGGTGCTTCTCTTGAGCATCATGTTATCTCTGCCTTTGAGAATTCACCACTTTCTGTTTGTCTGTGTTTCTCTCGGCATTCGCACAATTCTGGTTTCGCTCGATCTCCAAGTGACCCCCTGTCAATTGTGCTCTCTATGTATTTGTAACACATCAGTTACAATCCGCCTCCATCATCGAAGACTAACTGTTTCAATACAAGCAGTAGTTTTCCATTGAAATGAACCGGCGGGCACGAGAAACCCAGTCATTTGGCCTCCCTGTGTAGAAATCTCGAAAATAGCCAAATAACAAAATACACAGGCAAAATGCATCATGAGAAGTTTAATCGGAACTCAAATAAAATTCAATCACCCCTATAATCTTTTCAGGTTCGCAAAACAGCTCGTGCATCATCCACCGTCCGATTAGTGATTGATAATCAATGGCTGACGATCATTTTGGGTGGCCCACTTGCACGAAGATTACCTGCCCAAAAAAGCAGTTTTCTTTCTCCTGCAGCATGCTACGTGTCGGTTGGTGTATGGAATTGAGTGATGCCCTTCAAATACCAGTTATTGGCTAAAGCCTGCCCGAAATACCGTTTACCACGGAACTCAAAAGGTTCGTTGTTTTATTCATAAATCTGCCGGGTCCGCTGCCTAATGAGGTTTAGCAGTAAACAATGTTTAACCTCATTAATCACATTTTCCGCTTTTAACCCTGTGCCACATCTTTGATGCTGTGAACCAATCTCCGATTTCCACCTCATTCGCTGTGCTGACATAACTAGAAACCCATGACTCTATCCCGGGTTGCCACATGTCCTGCTGACGTAGCCATTGATTCTCTGGCTCGAAGTTTGACTCTCCGATTTGCGATCATTGATCGCATCTCGACCGTTGATTCCTTTTGATCCGATGGCTGATGATGCTCATCACAATCGACCCATCGTAAGTCTTCACACCTTTGGTTAAGTCCTCCCTTTTGCTTTTTACAATGCGATAAAGCGGTAATCGCATATCGCAATGCCTTAAGGCCTATGGTTAAGTCCTTCCCTTTAGCACATTTGCGATGCGATATAATATTGCCTGATTTCCTTTTTTTGACCAATCAAACAGGGCCATGTGGCCCAATCCTGGCCTACAATGTGTCAGCTGTGGATTGGCCCGTGAGCCTATAACAAAAATCAACATTTCCAATATAGTTTGAAGATTGATGAAATTTCCTCCTTTTCTAAGGACATTGGACAATTTTCATTTGACAATAACTCCTTCATCCAGAGTCCGTTTTGGTCCATTCAAATTGCAATAGATTCAGAATGAAGATATCTATGCAATGGGAATATTTCCAAGAGTATCCTTTGACTTTAATTTTTGATCATTAAAAGTCATCAAGGATAATTTTCTAATCAAAACCCTAGGTTGATGAAGTAAAGTTGGTAGGCCCATGAGTTGCAACATTCTTGCTGCAATGCTGGCGCTCATCAATGTTTTTAAGCTTATCCAACTAATAGAAATGGAGAAGGGAAATCTAAAAGAGAAAACCTAAATGAGAGGTCTTTATCTGCTTCTCTAAAGGAACAACCTCTCCATCTCTCAATAATTCAGGATCCCTCTTCCGCCCCAAAATAAATAAGTGTCGATGCACAATTCTCTTTAAATAAATAAATAAAGGTGAAAGAAGAGAATGTCTTTCTGCGGAGAGAGGTGAAGCAAGCAACTCCATTAGGGTACTGTCCAGGCTCATTGGCAGTGGAGCAATGCTTGTGTTTCTGCGTGACTCCACTGGTGTACTGTCCATGCTTGCTAGCAACGGAGCAACACTAGAGATGAAAAGCTATACTATGAATATCTTAAGCTTGCGAGCTAAACAACCCTTCCCAATCCGAAACATTGTGATTATGCTGAATCATATGTTGTGGTCAACTGAGAAGGTACAGAGGGGACCATGTCTTCCCATGGGGTAAGTGGGGAAGCTAAAGTAATATGCACGATGAATCCATACTCCCTAAAGAACCAAGGCCCTTCACGGAAGAAACCAACCAATATAGAGAAGCTGGAATTCAACTAGTGTGTCATCAAGTGTTGTAGCGACTGCAACACCCTCCAAGATTTTTTCTTGCACTCAAATTTTTGAGCTTTCCTTGGTCTTTCCTTTGATTTTTTCAAACACTTAAGTTCATTTCATGAGCTTGCCTAGAGTCCTTTGACCCATTTTTCTTGTTGGATCAATTTTCATCTTTTGGCATGTTTGACTATTTATCCATGCTTGCAGGCCTTTTCTGGTGGTTTTGAAGGTCAGTCTTTGTATATATGAGTTGTCCTAGCTATGTAAACACCCATCGCACTCATACACAAAGTTTTGAGCACTGTCGCATAAGTGTCGTCACAGTCGTCCTAAAGTCTATCTCAACTATCACACTCGTCGCTTTTCTTTATGGGATAGTCACACACAGGGTAATGGTTTGTCTTATTGTTCTGGTGGTCTATGTTGTCATATTGTCGAATTATGCTAAGTGTGCGATCATGAGTTCAAGTTCTTCATGAATCCATCTTCCTCCCACACTTAGCCATTTTCTGAAAATCTTCCCGACTAGGAAACTCAGCTTCACCAATCCTCGACTGAACTGCGCACTGCATAGTCTCAACACTTAGTGATGTGACTTTGTTGCCTGGAAATGCACAGTACACAATCACTATCCCCAGGGTAGTTGCACTGTGCAATACTAGAGCTCAAAAACTTTCCTTGACCCCCAAAATTGTGCAATAGTTCCTCCCAGTCTGACTTGAACTGTGTACTTCACACTTTCAGTCCTCAAGCTTCTTCCCTTTCTTGTTGGAACCCCATAATCCATAGAGAACCCAACCCCTCTTGGCCTCCAAAACTATGGATAAGTTTCCCCTAGTTTCCTCCCTTAGACGGAGCTCACTAACCTCGAGAATTGCACAGATCTATCCTCCACGTATCTTTGCTACCCAATCCCCCTTTCCCTTGAAAAATTCACAGATATGCCTCCCAGGATCCCATGCCACATCAATCACTAATTGCCTAAACTGCGCAATCATGACTCCTAGTGGCCATTGCGAAATTTTATCCTCAATGAGGAATATGCTCAAAAGTCTCTCAGTTAAGCCTGAGCTACGCTCTTCGCAGTCTCAGTGATCATCCTCTCTCCCTGTCACCTGGAACTACGCAATGCACAGTTATTGGGCCCTCTCTCCTAGCCTATCACCTATCCTGGGATCAATTCATGGATAATAATGCATCATCTTAGACTAGGAAGTTTTCGGATTGATGTCGTCTTGTCATGAGTGAATTGCAAGAATAAGTACACTATCAAATCATGGCAAGATGATGAAGAAGGAGAAGAAGGAGGAAGCATGCCTGAAGACTCACTTTTAGCTGGATAGACAAATTAACCTACCAAGAGCAAGAAAAATGAACACATGTATGCAACCACCTCTCAAGACCAAAGATCATTGAAGGCACCACATCATCAAGATATGAAAAGGAGAAGAGAAATCATATCCAAGAACACATCTAACACTCAACAACAACAACGACTTGACATTACCACATCATGAAGCCAAACCATTTCAACAGTTTCATGAGTTGTCATATGCCACATCACTATTGTGGACCGTGTATATTGTAAATCAAACGTATTTTAAAGTGGAAGTCCAATGGACACACATGAATATGAAGAGTCATGGAAGTTGAAAAGTGATGAGGGAAGTCAAAGAGTCACAAGGGGTAAGTATCACCCCTGGTTATATGTACCCCCCCTCATTGTATGAGCAAAAGAATTTTCACGTTGGATCCTCCCGCAAATCATTAGAGAGATCAGTTACTTCTTTAAGGAGCAAGGAGTGGCTCTAATGTCCCAATACTAGGGTTAGTGATATATAATGTAATTATCTCATTTGAATTTTTTTTAATTACCTTTTGGATAAAGTCTAAATTGATATTAACTTTTTCTTTTTCCTCATCAATTGTTTTACTAGTTGAAGTTTTTTTAGAAGAAGATATCGTTCTATTTCTTTTTTGTCCTAATGCATGTTTTGCTACAAATTTTTTTATATTTGTTTTTCAACATTTAGAGCCTCCTCCATGTTTAGGGCTAATGTAGTTTTTTCTACTCTAATAATAGCAAATGTAATATCAGAAGGAAGAGCAGTAGTATAGACTTCATTTAGAACATCATCACATGGCTTGGAAGCTACAAGGATTTTGTTAAGGACAGAAAGTAGTCTTTGATTAAATCTTTGATTTATTCACCTGAATTCATCCTAATATTTGATATCACTAGAATTAAATACGCTTTAGTTTTATCTTCTCCATACTTTTAAATAAATAAGTCTTCAAAATATTTCCTACTTGTAATAGAACCATCAGTTATAGTAAAATACCAAGCTATAGATTTCCCCTCAAAGGTGAACGAAATAGCTTGCAAACTTGATCTTCATTTTGAACTACTCCTAATTTGAGGGATAACATGAATTGTTTAACATGTTCTTCAACAATAATAGGTCCATAAGGATTATACTTGGGAAGCCATCTCTCAGAATGTTTTTGTAAATCATGTTGATCTCCAGGAATAGCAATGGGCCCAACAGATAACCAAGGCCAACCTACCATGGGTGATTTTGGAGAAGATGAACTTGAACTTGATGTGTAAGGTGATGGGAGGCCTTGATGTGGAGACCCTGTAAGAGGGATAACCGGAGGTGGAGGGGTTGAAAATTGAAGAGATGTAGAGGTAGATGGAACTAGTGAAATTGGAGCTAAAGTATTAGGAGTAACTATTTGAGATGCAATAGGATAAGTTTCCCAAGAAACTTCTTCCAAGGGAAACAAATGGTTTGTAAAGTGTTGAATTTAGATGAAGCTTTGGGACTATTTTATGTTGATGATCTAGGACTAGCTTCAGAATAAGAGGAAATTAAAGCTTTGGTGTCATGACTAGGTATTCTCATTTTAGATATATCAAATAAAATAGGGGATAAACTTGAGACTTTTCCTTGAGATCAAGTATTAACTCTCGAGAATTGAATTTGAGGATGTACAGGAACTGATGAAACTTCATTTGATTCTTTTGGAAAGAATGTAGCTCTTGATGAAACAGTTTGAGGTCCAATTGCATGAACAACTGTACATGAGGTGTTGATGACAGATGATTCTATAGGATGAAGAGGCTCAATAGGTTTATCAACCATACAATATTTGTGGCCCTCCTTCTAGTGCCAAATTCTTGATAGGAGGAAGAAATCCTTCTGTAATGAGTGAGTATTTGCTCGATAAATGTCCCAAATAGACCCTTTTTCATTTATATGGTTGTATCCTCTTCAGAACTAAGGTATTGTTGCATGTACTAACTCAAGCTAAAAATTTTTAAAATATTAAACTAATTAAAAGAAACTAGGGAAAATATATGACATATTCTAATACTTACATTTATCTACAAAAATATAAACAAATTGTTCATTGGATAAGATCAATTTGACACACAAGGAGTAGAGGATTCATTCAGACATAATAAACCACGTGAAATATCATGTTTGTTTAAATTCAACTAGATTTTGGGTCCAACTAGCCACACAAATAGGTTTTCGAAGAGTTTTATACATAAAACTCAAAAAAATATATTTATCAGGTTTTCATAATATTCAAACTAATTTTTATTTGTTTTTTGGAATAAATATGCATGCATTAATTAAAAGAAATAAGAAAGAGCATTGTCTCGGAAATGAGATAAATTAATATTATATCTTTTGAATATCGTATTTCATTCATCATACAGGAGTATAAAAAGTTAACATTTCATAGACATTCGCTGATAAAAAGATGTAGACTATAACATCTCCAAAGAAATGTCTATATAGAATAATCAAATATTCAATGAGAAATAAGTATGCACAAGTTAAAGAGAAATACTAGAGGCATCCATTAAGGAATTAAAAAGATGTCCATAGATTATAGCTCAAAACACATTTAATTTTGAAACTAATCTTCAAAATAGTTGTAACTTCAAAATTGATTCAAAAATGAAAGTTTTGAGTCTTCACAAATTCTCTACCCTTACTCCAATGTAAGAGGTTGTATAGATACTTAAAAATCAAGATAAGTTTGTTTGACAAATAACAACTTAGAAAATCATATATATATTCTCTAATAAATAAAAAATTCTAAAAATAAAAGTTTCATCCTTTCAAACTAATTTTCCAAACTAATTTATTGTGAAAAAGTTGACTAGTTGTTTATCTTTCATCCTCTTCTTCAGAGACTTTATCCTCCATGTTGACTAGCAAATGTGGTGCATGAATTTGAATGTGATTCACCCATTGCGAATGCACTTGAATAATATCTGAGAAGTGAATTGGATGAAACTGATTAATAGATCTGGAAATCTAAAATAAAGTTTTGAATTGTTCTTTTCCTCTTTTGATATTTATTCCCAAACTTAGAGATGAGCTCGATTTGTTCGAAAGGAAACTCCAAGAATTTCTGGAAACTCTAATGTGACCAATTTTGATCTCGCTTATTTCCTTTTGTTCTTTGATTATGATTTCTTCATATGGTTGTTTCAATTCTCCTAGGATGAATTCCTTTAATGGATTAAACCTGTAAGATCAAATTCTTCAATAAAGTGAGTTGCATTTCACCATATTATTAAACATTGTCCCTCAGCATTTTTGGCCCATTCTTTGACTTCCTTAGCTTTGGTCTCTCTGCAGCTCAAGGATGTGTGCATCAGTATTTTATAATTTTGAGAAACTTTACGAATTACTTTAGACTGTAATTCCTTCTCCCGGTCCAGAATGGAAGAAAAAATTATTTTAATGTATTTATCCTCCTCTATTAAGGAATCAATCCTTTCAATAAGATTTGATATTTCTTGATAAAATCTTGAGATTTCATTCATGTGTTTAAAAAACTTAGATTAATCCTTTTGTAAAATTAAACAAATTTGTAAATCTTGTTGCTTGAACATTTCTATACTATGAATTTCTTATTGATGTTGATCGAGTTGAAACTAAAGAGACACGACCTGCTCTTTTAGAGATGTGGTCATTATTTTAGTATTGCTTTCAGCTTCCTCTTTCATTATCCAAGTCTAGTTTTCATGAGCTTCCTTCAAATCCTGGATATGTTGAGCATGTTTTGATTTTAATTTATTCAATTCCATTTAGAATTGACTCTAACTATTTTCCCTTTCTATTATATAACCTTGATATTGACGGTGTTGGACCCGCCAACATTTAGGGGATCTCCCCGATATGAAGTCCCAATCAAACCTCACGTTATTTGGTGTAGGAGTCCCATCTGGTATAACGGCTTGGTTGCATGAGTGTGCAATGCAATTGTGTCTAGGTTGTATTACTGCAAAAGGGGGGACAAAAGTGAGCCTCTAAGTGAGAGGTAATAGTACCACCAAAGAAGAGACACACATGAATCAAAAAGTTATTTTCCAACATCCAGCGAGATAGTCCACAATGGACATAATAGTTGTTAAAGCCAATGAGCAAGAGAAGATATGTCTACCATCCAGCAGAATAGTCCAGGTGGATGTGACGGTTGTTATAACGAATAAGAAAGGAAAGGTCTATCTAGGATCCCACGAAATAGTCCACAAGGATGAGACAATAGTGACAACCATTACAACACATTCATAATAAGATGAGCACTAAAATAACTGAAATATTTCAACTATCTTAGTACATGTGAAAGCATACATGAAATACAAACGTTCACATAATAGTCTACAAACATCTGTAAGTCATGCATGAAAATGTGATGGCCTAAAAAGGCTTTTGTAATTAAGAAAAAGTTCCAAGACGCATATTTACATTATATATCACTAACCCTAGTATTGGGACATTAGAGCCACTCCTTGCTCCTTAAAGAAGTAACTGATCTCTCTAATGATTTGCGGGAGGATCCAAC
>Ga0181464_1000909_pt1 | contig 14127 bp, 12 predicted proteins | sample InSIn2gowninarea_FD_119074 | JGI IMG/M metagenome (GOLD analysis project Ga0181464, IMG submission 119074) | Clean room microbial communities from NASA Spacecraft Assembly Facility at Jet Propulsion Laboratory, Pasadena, California, USA -... ...
AAAATACAATAAATTTATTTTTCATCTAAATGACTACAAATGGATTTCCATACCTTTTTGAACCTTGGAAGATACTTCTGTAGGGTCTCATTGCTTTCTCGGTGGAGGGAACACAATTATATAATTGTACTCTATTCTTTGACATTATGGTTGTACTAATTCATAAATGCTTTTACCAATGAATCGAATGAATCTATAGATCCTTCACGCAAATTATAGAATCATTAAGTAGCATCACCTTTCAAAATCCATGGGAAGAATTTCATCATTAATTTTTCCTTAGATCCTAATTTCAACTAGCACTCCTCCTAAAATATGATAATATATTATTTCAAGTCTTGTTTACCACTAAATATATCAAACTTGGGGGCCTTATGGGTGAGTGATAGGGGATAATTGTAGATATATACTAATAAGGGTATGGTGAAGATACCATAATAATATTTGTTACTACTATGATATCTCTTATCATTCTTAAGTTTTGAAATTCTTGTAGCTAGGGTAACCACCTCTGAAACTAGTTGAGTGTTACTAATAGATTCCTAAAGTTGGGGAGCAAGCTGAGCTACACTTTGAGCTAGGTTTTGTACCATTTTTTGAAGAATTTATTGCAAATATTTTACCATTTCACACAACATCAACACCTTATAAGTAGGTAGAGCATGACATCAGTGCAACTAGATCCATTTTAAATTTTTTGCAAGATCTCTCATAGGAGGGAAAATATTTTTCGAGATAGCGGGTTCACCAAAAATGTAGATAGAAAATAATGGACAATGTAATAAACACAATATTATTTTTATTACAAATCAAACACTAAAGTATACACATGAAATATACCTATTATAACAATAATAAACATGTACCTTTATCAGGTTTGTCGATATGATTCATAGTCTAAAATTTCATAAAATTGCCATGCATGTGATCATCATATTAACAAAATCAATGTACCTAGAGTTAACACATTGCCAATATCATGACTCATTTAGAACTAGATGCAGAAATGGAAGTATATGAAATGTGAAAAAAGGATCATAACAAATCTACAGATAGGTGGTATTACAAAATACTATTGTTATTCAAATGTATGATATGCATGTATTTTCCTATTTTGTTGATGATGATCTACTCATATATGAATCATTATCTTTGATATTATTTTATAGCCACATATGGATCTTCTTTTTATCTTGGTATCATCACATATTACATAGTTTATTATGCCTTTATAGGAATTTGACACCACTTACATTATTTGGTAGTCTTTTTACATTAATTACATTACCTTGGATTTATTTCAACCTTTTTTTACAATAAATATCTCTTGATACAATAAAAATAAATTAGTAAATAAATAAGAATTCATTTTTAGGCATCTACACTAATGTTGTTGCAACTCATATTCTATGAACATCAAGATGATGAGGTGAAGATATGCCTTAAGATTTGGAAGAGATGTTGTAGATCACGTGGAATTGGAATTTTCAAAATTATGCTCATGGGGTTTCCATGGCTTGAAACTTTCATATTTCATTAGTAAAACATGCATTCCTTTAAAAAGTGGTCATTAGATAGATTTCCGATATTCACATTATATGCCAGATATTCAAATAAATAATAGTCTTAACTAACTATTTACAATATATTTTTGCAATGAAATTCATGAATATTTTACATCGTTGACTCCTTGAAGACACTATTAGCACATCATGGATGCTTTGATTTTCATAGAATTAGCAAAATTTATCTTTTACAAATTTAATCATAACTCATCATTAGGTAGCATATTAATGAAATAATATCATTTTTAGATAGATATTCATGGAAATCATTATTTTACCCTTTTAACTTAAAATAACATGTAAACTTAGGGTGTGAATGTTGTGAAATTCACATAATTGGTTTTAGAAAAAGAAATCCAATGAAGATAACATAATTCATTAACCAAAAAAATATTGAAATTGAATTTTTCATGCACCATTTGATGGGAATTAAAAGCAAATGTATAGGTAGGGTTTTGGGACCAAATTTTATAAAAAGGGGGATTTGACTTGCTACCTATCACTTTCACTTTTTTATCTCCTCTGCTTACCTGGAGCATTGCATCCTTCTCGCTTATTTATTGACTAGGCATCTTTCTCCATTTTATTTTGTGCATTCATGGCAAAGTGGGTCCCTTCAACTATTATTTAACCACCGTGTTTGCATTTTTTTGGGTGACATGGCTAACTAGTGAGTAGTTGAGGCCCTTGGCAAGACATCATAGTCATTTAGTAGAATACATTTGCATTATGTTGGCTAATCATGTGGTAAGTCCTCCCTTTCAACTCTTATTTATTTTTCTTTCTCTTTTTTTCACCTTCATACTTCATTGTGAGAAACCTAGGGCACACCCTATATACCTATAAAAATAATCAAAATGAGGAGGGGAAGTTTATGTTGTTAGTAGTTTTTAGCTTATTTTAGCTATTTTAATTTAACTATTATTTTTTCATTGTATTTTATATATGCAATTCATTTTAGTAAACACACAAGTGTGGTTTTTTTGTATCAAACCATACTATTTTTACTTGTGTATGTGTTTGAGCTGGACCAGAGGGATTTTATTTTCAATTTAAGACCTATTATTATTGTAAATTCATTTTGGATCCCCCTACTTTACTTCTCATATTGTGTTGTAGGAATGGAGTGCAATTATATAATTGTGTTCCCTCCACCGAGAAAGCAATGAGACCCTACAGAAGTATCTTCCAAGGTTCAAAAAGGTATGGAAATCCATTTGTAGTCATTTAGATGAAAAATAAATTTATTGTATTTTGTTGATTCTATCTTTCCAGTTATTAAGCAATATGCTCTTAACTATACTAAAATGGATTTTGAAGTTATGACTAAATGAGCTTTGGTAAAAGAAAAGTGTTGATTAAGCTTTATTCACTCAAGTATGCAAATACTACATGGAATAAGGATTAAAAAAATCATATGCAAAAAAGAAGAAAAGAATGTAAACATGGCTGAAAAACTTGCTCTCAGTAGATCTACTACAACAAGAAATCATACATTTACTTTTCCTATTTATCCTAGGCTCATTCTACAGGATTTGGTCAAAAAAGGATTGTTGAAGCCATTGGAAAGAAAAGTAAGAATGAAAGTATTTCCATGTGTGAATATTTGTAAGGATAGAAAATCACACCCAAAAAGAAAATGCAACAGCACCACAAGAATGAGAGAAAAGATGAAATCCTCAAACTGATCTAGCTGAAATGAGAATGGAGCAAAAATAAATAGGGCAAATACAAGTTAGTGTATAGCAACATGCCAACCATGTGTGAGGGAGAAAATCACAAAGTGAAAAAGAAGTGGTTATGATCACCACAACAAACTAGCTAGAAATAAGTATACCTAGGAAATAAATAAAATACTCCTAAGTGAACTTAATACTCTAACACCCCCCTTAAGTGAACAAAGAGGTAAAGTGGCACATCCACAAAAAATGAGTCCCAACAACAAGGCTTGATCAGGTACTCATGTACAATATGTGGAAAGAATCTACTGAAAGATGATGAAAAAACCACATAGGGAAAAGACCATCTTATAGTAGAAGAGGGAGGATGGAGAGAAAGATGTCCTCATCAACACCCCCCAAGGATAACTTCCTTCACCCCAAGCAAGCCACATAACTCAAGGAAATAAGGAGATGCAAAGGAATTAGTGAATATGTATGCAGTCTGTTGCTATGTAGGAATATAGTCCAAGTTGAGAATGTGATCTTGAATATGCTGATGGATGAAGTGCATGTGGACCCCAATGTGTTTGGTGTACTGATGCTCAATAAGATTATGCAAAACATGAATCATGCTTTGATTGTCACACCAAAGAACTATGGTTTGAGACTAGGGGTAGCCAAACTTCTCCAATAACATTTGTATCCAAAGTGCCTCCTGACTCACATAAACAATTGCTCTATACTCTACCTCAGTTGATGATAGTGCAATAGCCTACTACTTCTTGCACAACCAAGTGATGGGAGAAGTACCAAGATAAAATACATAGCCAGAGTGGAATGAAGATCATCAAAAGAACCTGTCCAATCAAAATGTTTATATCCACTCAACAATGGATCACCTCTCATGTAATGTAGACCAAAGTGGGTAGTGCCCCTCACATATCAAAGAATCCTCTTAGCTGCCTACCAATAAGACTCATGAGGGGTCTATGAAAATTGATAAATATAACAAACAACATATTAAATATTTGGTCGAGTATGGATGAGATATAGAAGAATCCCAACCAACTAGCAATATAGAGTATCATCACATAGTGGTAAAGTGCAATAGGAAATCGAAGTCACCCCACTCTAAAAAGGTGTCTAAGAAGGATTACAATCTGCCATCCTAAATCATTGAAGAAGATCCAAGGCATACTTTTGCTAAGATATAGAAATCCTTGAATCTATCTGTCACCTAAAAACCAAGAAAGTAATGGGAAATTCCAAGATCTTCCATCTCAAATCTCTCAAAGAGAGCCTACTGAACTATCTAAATGTGAGAGTGAGAGGTGTCGATGAGAAGAAGATCATCAACATACAACACCAAAATAGTGCTATCTTCTCCATGTCGCCAAATATTGACTATAAGGTCAGAGAAACATTGTACAAAATCAATGGAAAGGAGAAAAGAATAGATCTTCTCATACCATGCCTGAGGAGCTTGTTTGAGGCCATAGAGATATTTTCTAAGCCTATAAACAAGTGAGGAATATTGGATAAAACCGATTGGCTTATCCATGTATATCTCTTTATGCAAATCATCATGCAAAAAGGTGCTCTTCACATCTATATAACAAATTAACCATCCATGAGAAGCAACAAGAGCAAGTAAAAGGCGAATTGAAACCATCTTGTCCATAGGACAAAATGTCATAGAGTAGTCAATCCCCTCAACCTGTGAGAACCCCTTGGAAATAATACAAGCCTCATACTTATCAATGGAACCATTAGGTGCATACTTGGTTCAATACACCCATTTACACCAAACCAAATTCCACCCATGGAGTAAAGAAATAAGCTCCTAAGTATTATTCTTTAGCAAGGAAGAATACTTAGCCGCCATTGCATCATCCCACTCTAGTATACCATGAGCCTCTAAAACTATTTATGGATTACCTAATTGTACCTAACCAAAAAGACTAGAATCAATGGAATAACAGAGGGAAAAAGAGAGATCCTTCATGAAAGGTGTTGCAACCTCAAGTGTAGAGCGAGCCCATTTGGGCATGCAACTACCAAAAGTGGAAGAATATGCAACATCAACAGGAGGAGTAGCAGTAACTGCAAGTGTAGGAGGATCAATAGTTTCTGTGGGAGCAAGAACCTTAATAATATCCTCCACATAAAATACCTCAAAAGATGTATCATAGGATTCAAGTAAGATCAAGAAAGGAGATGAAGAGGGAGAATCAGGAAGGAACTCATCAAACTAAATATAAGTGTGGAATAAAATATCATAGGTATCATGATCAATCAGTCGATATGCCTTCATATCCTCACTCTAGCTAAGAAAGATGAGAGGCTTGATCTTCTTTTCCAAGGCCTTACGCTTGGTCTTAGGAATGACGGCCCAAGCATTACTACCAAACACTCTGAAGCATGGCACATTAGGCTTGGTTCCACTCCAAGCCTCTTTAGGAGGTATATGATAAAGTGCCTGATGAGGAGTGCAATTCTAAATGTAGTTTGCACAATTGACTGCCTCAACATAGAAGATAGGAAGCAAGTCTTGAGAATTCATCATACAACTAGCCATCTCCTTCAGTGTTCTATTCTTCCTTCCTGCAACTCCATTCTTTTTTTGGGGTGTAAGGAACTGAATGTTGATGAATTATACCATGCTTCTTAAGGAAATCTAAAACCTTTGTGCTGAAGTACTTCCCCCCATTATCTGTGCAAAGTTTCTTGATGCAATTGGAATAATAATTCTTGACCAAATCCTTAAAGAATTTGAAATGAGAAAATACATCACTCTTGTACTTGAGAAAATACACCCAAGTACATCTCAAGAAATCATCAATGAAATTCAATGCATACTGAGCTCCAGTGAAGGATGGGTGTGGAAATATCATCAAGTCACTATGCACCAACTCTAAGAGAGAAGATGCACAATTAGCTTTACTTTTAGGAAAAGGGTCTTAATATTATTTCCCAAGGGCACCATAATCTACATGGGAAACCAACCCAGTACCTAAATCAACATTATCAAAGCCCATAAATTGATAGAGGCTCCTGTAAACTATGAATCTCAAAATCATCGGGTGTGAATAAAACATTCCTCCCACCACCAGTATTATAAATTTGATAAATAGAAAGAAGTTTGGAAGAGAGATTAGGAACCAAAAGCACATTAAGGATGTGTCTACCTACAACAAGAATGTCCCATTTACCCTTCATACAAATGTGAGAGAAATCACCAACCTTAATATTATAAGTAGAAGTAGAACATAGAGATGGAAAAGACTCTCTGTATGGAGTCATGTGATAAGAGGCACATGAATCCATAACCCAACTCTCTGAAATAGAATGTTCCTTCCCATGAGCACTCAAATCCTTTCTTGATACATAATAATATTCATATTTTTATGCTTTTTATCATCTTTCATCTTTCTATAACATTTTTCAATGACATGTCCAAGCTTACCACAATAAGAACAAGTAGGCTTCTTTTTTTCTAGACTAGATTTTGGGTCAAGGGCTTTTGGAGCTGGTTGTGGTGTAGTGGATTTAGGCTTAGGATTGGGCTTGCCTTTACCTTTAGATGTTGTTAATGCCTTAGATAAATATGAATATGCCTCAAGAGTTGAAATTTAATCCTCTTCCCTTGTAAGATTCTCACAAAATTCTTCTAACATAGGAATTGTGAATTTATCACTCATAGCATCCTTTGTAGAGAGGAATGTAGAAGCAAATACATGAAATGGTCCCTTCAATTTTGATAAAATCAAATAAATGCATTCATCCTCTTTCTTATTTTTACCACTCCCCAACAATTATGAGTACAACTCCTTAAATTTAGTGAGATAATCAACCATGGTGGGATAGTCATCAGGAGACAAAGCAGTAAGTTGAACATCAATTTGCATGGCCCTCATTGTGTCAACTTTACCAAACAAAGATTCTAATTTATCCCATGCTTCATGTGGTGTGGTTATGATATCAATATGAAACCACAAAATTTCACTAACATTTGATTTTATTAGCACAAATGCTTCGCCAGTTGCCTTTGTGAATGACCAAGTTTCATAATCAGATTTGAATGTGAATTTTTGCTCCTTAATGAGTGTATTTAGTTCTCTTTGTGCTAGTATTGTCAACATCCATGGTTTCCAAGTGTGATAGTTATGATATGTGAGAGTTTCAATTTTAAATGATAAATGGTCCATCTCAAAACACCAAACAAACCAAGGAACCAAGTAAGAAGAGAGGTACAAAAATCAACACTCGACACAAGAAGACCCCACCCAAGTTTTATTTACTTTCAAAAAGACCCCCCTAAAAGTATTTTCATCAAGGCTTACAATTCAAATGGCTAAAAATATCATGTCTCCAGCTTTCCAATGCAAAAAATGGGACTCCAATCTGACTCTATTTTCCCAAGTTACGTAATTAAATGCGTATGCCTCCAAAATGAATTAAATGGCCCCAAAACTATTAAAATATCAAAATTATTTATCTAATTTTTATTAATTAATTAAATAATTTTTTTTTTTCAAAAAAATATAGGGAATCCCAAAAAATTAATTGAAACCAGCAAATGAAAGGAGCCGAGCAGGATTGAGAGGGGAAGCATCAATCTAGGTAGGAGAAGCTATGGAAGAGCCATGAGAAGCAGTGGCTATCCTGAGAGGAGGGTGTATCCATAAAATTGCAAGCAAAGAGTGTAATATGAGCTGCAAGAATGGTGCAAATATTATAATGGAAAGTAGAAAGGTTAATAGATCTATGTATGGCTACAAAAAAGGGATGCCTTCTCCATGCACATTCTTGATAAATAAATCCATCATGCAAGCTCTTTACATGTACATAGAAATCACCATTAAATGGTGAATTTGGGGCTACACATGATCTATGTGAGGAACCTCAAAAGAGTTATGAGGTCTAGATCTACTCCAATAATACTACAATAAATGCAGTAAGACTGAACATAGAGATCACATGTGCAGAGGAGCTCCACAAGGGGATTTTTTGAAGGCTGGAAAGTGCTTGGGAGAGCCATGGTGCAATGTGTGTGTAGGTGGAAATACTATCAAGTGCTAGAAAGAGCACTGAGATCTACATAGGGGTACATTAGTATTTAAGGTGTGAGGGGGATACAGGAAAACAACATGCATGAGGAAGCTAATGTACAACAGCAATGAGGGAGCCAAAATGAGTGTTGTGCAACTGTGTGGAGGGACTGTGAAATTGATGCAGACACACCATGCAAGAGATCAAATATGAGCACACAACTTGATGAGCTAGGTTGGGTGATAGGAGGTATGAAAACAATCACACCATTAGAACACCATACCGAGAGGGATCCGTAGTATGGAGGCATACACAGACAAATTGCTAGGAAAAGTTTAAAAAAATGGAATGTAAACAAGAGAGATTAAACAATCTAGTAAGAGAACTAGATCTAATAAAAAACTTCAATAAGATTCTGTATGCTTGCAAAAATCCAACCAACTCTGGTACCATGTGAAGATTTCCAAGGAGAGAAAATCACACCCAAAAAGCAAAATGAAATATCACCACAAGAATGAGAGAGAAGCTAAAATCCTCAAACTGATCTAGTTGAAATGAGAATGGAGCCCAAATAAATAGGAAAAATATAAGTTAGTGTACAACATCATGCTAACCATGCATGAGGAAGAAAATCACAAAGTGATAAAGAAGAGGTTATGATCACCACAAAAAACTAGCTAGAAATAAGTATACCTAGGAAGTAAATAAAATACTCCTAAGTGAACTTAATACTCTAACAGCATGGGTAATTCAAATGCTTATTGTACCTATCATCAAAGAAGGGGATACACTACAAATAGTTGCAAAGCTCTTGAGGTATATATATTGGATCTCATTGATCAAGGAAAGTATGAAATCCAGGAGAATGCTTCAAATTTGGATCATGCAATGAATACAATATCATTGGATGATAATCTTTGTGTCACACTTAGAAGAGAACATCCAAGATCCAACCCAAATTTGGTTACTAATAAACAAGTAAGTCTTCCACCTAATCCAAAATCTTATAGCATGATTGAACAATTGAAAAATACTCTTGCTAAGATTATCTTATATGATCTCATTAATACATTTAAAAAACATAGGGAGGTCTTGTATGATTTATTCAAAAAAGAAATAGTCCCCATAAATATTTATACTACTTTATTTTTTTAAAAACATCAATCCATTAAAAATTGTGATGCCATCTCTTTCTTTAAATCTAAAAAGCTTTTTGAGTAACACATGTTTGAATGCTTAGCACTTTATGTCACACCAATGATACATGGATGGGAAATAAAATGGGTAATGGTAGATATTTATTCAGTTGTTAATGTTTGTTCCCGAAACATTTTGCAACAGCTCCAAGATAATCATGTTACTTTTTCACCTTTAGAAAAAGTAAATTTTTTGCATAAGGGCCTATGATAGTTCATCCAAAAAACCACTTGGCTTAGTCACATTGGGTCTTAGGATTGTCCAATAAAATTTTCATGTCATGAGTAGCAAACTTTCATATAATCTACTCCTAGGGAGACCTTTGTTACATGACATGGATGTAGTACCTTCTACAGTACATGGTCATTTAAATTATGAATATTAGGGAAATATGCATACAATAATAGGGAATCCAAAACCATATACATTGTGTAATAAATCAAATTTAGATATTGAAGGATTGGATTTAAATTATCCTAAATTTTGTATTGTTCCAAACAAAATTGAGTCAGCATTGATAAAAGCAGAAAAAGAGGTAAAGGTTGCAAATGTAGGTATGGGAATGTACATAATTGAGAACCTCTACCTATTAGCTTCCACAAAATACTTGGCTCATCCAAAAATTATAAAACATTTAGAGTGCCAATGTCATGCTGAGGGAATTTCAGGGCATTCATGGTGTGAAAATGAAGGGCAAACGAGTGGTTCCTATTTGGCATCATCTCTATATCTGAAACCTATTCAAATAAATGATAGTCCAACTAAGAAAAACATGGGTAATATTTTTCCATCTCCTTTTGTGCATAAATATATGGTTGAAAATTGTAAGTACAAAGGGGGAGGATTAGGAAAATCAGAATAGGGTATGCCTTCTTTTCCTACTAATTTAGGAACTTAAAAAGATATTAATGGGATGGGTAGTGATTAGAGCACAAAAAAGCCTTTATTACCTATTAATTTTTTTCTATAATGTAATATGATTGAGCTTTGTGATGATATTGATAAGGATTTATGAATATATGACACTATACCCCTTGATTTTGATTTATTTTCTATTGATGATGAAATATTAAAATATATGGAGGCACATTCAAAATTTCCCAAATCAAATGAAAAAAGAAAATCAAGCCATGTTCTTATTCAATATGGTTATTTTGGATAAGAAATAAATTTTAATGAAGTATTTCAGGTTCAGTAAATTAATGAAGAGAAAGTTAATGATCAAAATATTCCTGGTTTAGAAGAATTACCTTAATTACTATAAAAGAAGGAGGGATCAACATTCTCTATTGAAGAATTGATTGACATCAACATTGGTGTAAGTGATAAGGAAAGGTTGATAAAACTTGGATTTGCACTCCCAATTCCAAAATAAGAAAGATACAAAAACAAGTTTATTGAGTATCAAAAGTACTTTCCATGGTCTTATTTTGATATGCCTGGTTTAGATACATCATTTTTCATGCATAGTTTACCATTGAAAAAAGATGCAAAACCTATTAAAAAAAAATCAAGGAAGATGCATACTTCAAAATAATTATTAGGTAAGAAAGAGATTAAAAAATATTTAAATTTTGGTTTCATTATACCTATAGATTATTCAAAATGGATGGCTAACATTATTTTAACACAACTAACTTTCACCATCTAAACCCTTAAATTTGGGACCATTTTTTTTTTAAAATTTTATCGATCTATCTACTTCACAAGGTTCACTATTAATGTACAGATATCCCACATGTATTACATAGTGATACTTTATCAACTTTATTTAGACTTCATCCTCCTTTGGTGAGTACAAGTGTACGTTCACTAAGCATTCATGCCCTTGCTTGCAAGTGATTCCTCCTTATGATTGTTCCCTTATTTTATTCAATTCTTTCCAACTTTACATACCCCAATTACCATAATTTGGATTTTCAACATCATATTGTAAGTGTACCCACTTTAATTGTAGTATTTGTTAATATAATATTCATTATAATATGTCCATCCTACCCTTTTTCATTAGACCCTTTTTTATTCTGAGGATTCACTTCCCAAATTTATTTTTAGGATTAAAGGTAAATTCCTAATAACTAATTTCTCCTATAGGATGAGGTGAATATCCTTTTTCTATATTTGATAATATTTTTTCCTTTTAATTTATGTCATAATAATCTAATTCATCTTATTCAATGCCTAAACTAGGTTTTAACTTTGTTCAAGGGATATTACTATTTACATCCCATAACAATTCCTTTTAATTTGCTCTTTTATCCAAGCATCCCAAAATGTTTTTCATAGTATCTCAGTCTATCCAATCCTTCCCATTTTTTTGTCATTTATTACCCAAGAATCCCTAACATCTTTTGATTGGTTCCCATATATAACTGAGGACTATAGCCCTTTTGTATTAAAGTTGCTATTGGATTGTCTCTTAAGTTGGACCTCTTTCTATTAGTTGGGATATAAATGCAATGCTTTATTAGATTTATTTACCATGATTTAGAATTATTATCATGATTTATCTACCTTAAATCATCCCCTTATATTTAGAAATTCTTTTGATTATTCTCATCATAAGTAAGGTATATCTATCAAACTCTAAGCGAGGTTATGAGAACTATAATCAATTAATTTTATTAAATCCATGTACTGTATTTACTTAATACTTGATGTCATGACATCTATTCTTTAACTAGATGATATTACTCCTAAGTATTCCTAAAGAATCTTATTAATATACAACATTGACAAAATCTTCATTAAGTGATCTTTCATTAAATATTACAAGTTATTATAAAGGGAAAGAATGTACAATTAATACAAATGATGTTAAAGTACAATATAGGAGGGTAACCCTTGTAAATTCCAAGGGGTACCATACATGATATAAATTACATGGAAAATGCATCTTTGACCTCATTATGGATTCTCCATTATCGATCTTTGAACTTATTCCAAGGAGCATTGGCAAATGGGTCGAGTACTAGGAAGAATGGTGAGATGTGGGGATCAGTAAAACCCTTTTTTCCTATATGACCATAATGTAAAATGAATTTATCATGCAAAACTAGACTTACATACCTCAAGAGGATTTGGGTCCTTTTTAGGATTACCTCCCTTCTTCGATCGTAGGTAAATCTTTTAAGATTAATTGATACTTTTACTCACAACAAATTCATAATCACATCAAGATTTCAAGATTAATTTCTCATCATTGCATTTGATTGGAATTTAAAATGTATATTCACTATCTATACTAACTTACACTTCCATAAGTCTTATTAAATTTTAAGGACTTTATTTTCTCCCCTTATACTAAATTGTAACAACATAGCCTTACTAAAGTAACTTTAATAATATCAAATTTAGTTTAATACAGTAACATAAAATCTACTATAGTAAATAATGATTTAATATGGCATATAAAATAAAATATTTTGGTAAACCTAGGTCACTTCTATTCTCATGACCTATTAAATAAATCATGTGAATAATATATGCCTTCTGACTAGTTGATATGGAGAATTTAACATTTGGTAATCTTTTCCAAAACCATGAGTGAAGGAGGTATGCTATGAAAATGAGATTATCCTCCATGCAGGGAAGGAGAAAAATGGTATGAATGGAAAGGATTTTACAAGGTATGATGATCTGTCAATCTAAACGCAGAGGAAAGTAATGAAATATTAAACAAAACTTATGATTAGTTGGTCAAACTATCTCAATGAAACACTTCCTCATGTAACATGTTGATGGCCCAATATAGATACAATAATAGTTTTTTGAAGGATTACATAGGTGTTTAATCCAATGTCACTATTAGATGTAAAGCCAAACTATGTAACCTTTTCTAGCATTCTTCTGGTATATGCCACTGCAGGAGCTCAAGAAGGAGCTATGGATATTTATCAAGAATAGGTGACAATGGTTTCTCATTGAATGAGTGCCTTGATAGCGATGATGTGGAAGAATACACAAGGTCTAGGAGTTATTTGACACTATTCATATTACATACAAAGTTTCATGGATAGAATTGATCACCAAATTCACACATAATGGATTTTCTGAGAAGGCATTGTAGACTTTTAAACAAATACAATGTTCAGGAGTAAATCCAAACTCTGAAACCTTTACCAATATTTTCCCAGCATGTGCCATCATTGAAGCTATCAAATAAGATATGGGAATCCATAAAAGAGTAGTTGAAAATGGATTCTCATCAAATATTATGGTTGTGAATGCCTAATATATGCAAAATGTGAAGAATACACAAGGCTCGAGAATTGTTTGATAGCATGCATGATGCAAGCACAATTTCATGGACTGCAATGATAGTATGATATGAACAAAATGGATTTTTTGAAAGGGTGATGGAGACTTTTAAGAAAATGTAATGGTCAGGTGTAAAGCCAAACTCTGAAACCTTTGCCAACATTTTACTAGTTCGTGCCATCAAAGAGTAATTGAAAATGGTTTCTCATCGGATATTTTGGTTGTGAATGCCTGATAGTAATATAAGCAAAATGTGAAGAATACACAAGGCCCAAGAATTATTTGATAGCATGCATGATGCAATCATAGTTTCATGGAATGTAGTGATGGCATGATACACACAAAATGGATGCAATCTCAAATATCGAAGAGAGAGAGAGAAAGAGAGAAAG
>Ga0181464_1000814_pt1 | contig 14116 bp, 13 predicted proteins | sample InSIn2gowninarea_FD_119074 | JGI IMG/M metagenome (GOLD analysis project Ga0181464, IMG submission 119074) | Clean room microbial communities from NASA Spacecraft Assembly Facility at Jet Propulsion Laboratory, Pasadena, California, USA -... ...
GAACCTAGACAGGACCACTAGCCCCGAGGCTCGAGCCACAATCATCTGGCTTGTGGGTGAATTCGCCGGCTCGGATCGTGATAATAACATAGCTCCCGACGTCCTACGCATTCTGATCAAAGATTTTGCCGAGGAGAGCGAAGAGGCTAAACAGCAGATTGTCCTATTAGCAGCCAAGGTGTATCTGCAATACCTACAAGACAGAGAGAAGGCCAACACCGAATCTTTCGATGAAAGTGCTGACGCACCACCATCAATCACCGAGCCTCGAACAACTGACACAAACCAAATCTCACAGATCTGGACACACGTCCAAAACCTCGTGCGCTACGACATCTCCTACGACCTACGCGACCGAGCCCGGCTCTTCCGCGCACTCCTATCCAACCCCTCATCAACCCAACTAGCCTCCCTCCTCATCCTCGCCCCTAAACCAGTCCCACACACGCCCTCACCCTCCGAGAACAGGCAAAACCTAACCCTAGGATCCAGTACCCTCGCACTAGGTCGAGATATCACCGGCATCAACGGTCTACCCGGCTACACTAGCCTCCCTGACTGGGTCGAAGCAGGCCGTGAACCGGATCCTAAGCTCAGAGATAATAACGATGTGTCGAAAGAGGAGTATGTGAGTCAGGTGAATAGGGTTACGAATACTGCGGCGAGTAAGAGGCTGGATGAAGCTATCAGGGAGCAGGGACTGGAACGGACTGTGCAGCAAGGCATTGGTGGGAAGAAAGGCAAGACTCTGGATGATTGGTTGGAGGAAAGTGAGGAGGAGGATGAGGATGAGGAGGAAGAAGATGAGACGGAAGAGGAGAGCGAGAGTGGCGAGGAGGAGAGTGATAGTGCGGAGGAGGAGGACGCTGATGATGATGATGGTGATGAGCAGGACCAAGGTCTGCTAAGGGGACAATAGGATTGTTCGCCGGCGAGTAGTCAAGGATATTCAGAGCTCCGATACGGTACAATTGACTCGCGATGATGAATGTGTCACAATAGCTTGCAGACATCCACCACGTCCCCCTCTAATGAACGAAACGTCCAAATGAGCAATATTGGTGCCTAGGTACAAAGCAACACTCCTCCCTCCATTGCAAAGAACACCTGCACTCTCGACGAGAAAAACGATGATGACTGAAGGTCTCCAAGATACAGGGAGTGAATGCCTTGACGCTGGAGCTATGTTATTATCACGATCCGAGCCGGCGAATTCACCCACAAGCCAGATGATTGTGGCTCGAGCCTCGGGGCTAGTGGTCCTGTCTAGGTTCCGTGCCAGCCGTACAATTGTTTTGCGATGTGTCTCTGGGTGCCGTTGAATTAGATGGCGCATGACTGTCAGAACCTCCGACACAAGAACGTTGTCGAAACTTGTGATCTGGTTTAATAAGACTTTGAAGCATCTTGATGATGATTGCGGATCGCTCTGGGCACACCTTCCAATGGCTCGCACTGACTCTTGAACTTGATCGTTATCGGTGCTGTGAGCGAAGCTTTCAAACTCGTTGAGGATAAGATATTTGAGCTGTATGTTAGCATGTGGAAATACCAGAGTTAGCAGCTCCATCTTGAGGCGCCAGATTTGAGGAGTATCGTCAACGTTGATTAAGAAGCGGTTGGTGTATGGTACGAATAAATGAGGATGTTTAAGAGCGATTAAGACGATATTCGGCAGTACGATCTGTCGAGTTTCTTGAGGGCCTCGTAGTAGCGCAATGAGAGGTCCAATAGTCTCTTTGATATGATCTGGTGTGCCTAGGTAGAGCAAACAAGATGCGGCCGCGACGATAATGGCAGAATTGCGATTTTGAAGCAGTAGCTGGCAGGCCTTGAGCAGCGAGTCCAAATCTGGATCAATCGTATCGATGTAGTCTTCAGTCTCTTCGGTTTCATCCGCTTCGTCATCGTAGAAGGCCCTTTTGTTGACTTTAGTAACCTTCTGTTTCCTCTGAGGAAAACATCTTCTCGCATATACTAAAAGAAGTTGCATTGTGGCAAGCTGGCTCCACTCGTCCATATCAACCAGCTTCTTCACCAAGTCTCGATAGTGTTTGTGAATGAGGTCAATCCGATCTGGGCATATGTGTAGAAAAGTCTGGACTGCTGGTCCGACTACAAAGTATTGTTTGTCACCCAATAGTATCGAAAGGTAGTCGATCAGTTGAGGTAGTGTGTTAGGATCCAGTTGGTAGCATTTCGGTATTGCCAGGGCGGCGGCCTTCCGCACATGGGGACTAAGATCCGCCGCACCTCTTTTGATAGCGAGTGATACGATCTGACTGATGACGGGCACCCGCATACCAGCCATAGTTCGAAGTGCCATGGCTCGTATCTGTGGATTCTGATCGGTCAAGGACTTTTGAATCGCATTGACGGATAACAGGGCAAGATCAGGGTCGGACTCGGCATAATGGACAAGGTAGATGTAGACAAGTTTCTTGACTTCGATGTTTGGGTTTGCGACGTTCTTCACGACAGAAGAGAAATATGGAAGACAAGGCTTGTTCATATAAATCATACCAACAACCTTCCTAAGACCATCGATGATATCACGATCGCTCCGACTGTCGAGCAATGCCTTCAATTTCGCGAAGGGTATGGTCTTTGATGACGAGCCAGCCTTGAGAGTTTTACCAAGACCAATAACTTGTGCGGCTTCGATTGTAAGATCGCGAGCTGGAAGATCCATAAGTCCGGAGTGTAAGCTATGAGGAAAACCTGCTTACCGGGTTCTAAGACCGTGGACAACACGGATATCGAATCCATCGCGAAGTTCGTCGTCTACAGTCACCAGATCGGAGGAATGCCACGCTGTGTAACCATCAAGGATGAATACCTATGTAGAAAGCATTCACGACATTATCATGGGAGAACCCGCGATTGGTGGAGCTGGTGTCTTGGCGGATCTCGAGTCTCTTAAATCTACAGTGGATAAGGTGTGCTCAGTTATGTTTCTAAACATCAACTCAGAACGTTCGACTCGTCTTGTCCGCTGCCCTCGCGGTGAAATCGATGCCATCATCCTCGGCTTCCTGACTGTCATGCTGTTTGTAAGAGGATGTTACTATTGTGGATCCTAGAAGGGCCTCAAAGCCGCCGACCCTACTGTGGATCAATAAGGTCAACGCCACGATGAACACGAGCATGCAAGTTCCAACAATCAGTACCACTTCCAAGACTATCGGCACGCTTCTCGAGGACATATGCATGAGATCCGATGGTCGAGAAACCACTGTTGTTGCATGTTGTTCAAGGGCCTACTTCCTCAAGCAGATCTTGGTACATGCAAACAGTACCAGCAGTCCTGAAGTACAAGACGACACTGGCGAGGGGGCTCAGCAGAGAGACGGGGTTGTATCTACGGGCGCCGATTCCATGATACCTCAGACACCCGCTTTTCTCCTTCCAACCCTGCTAATCCTGGCCATGAGCTCTCGCACCACCCTGGCTTTCTGCCCGAGTATCACGTCATTCAGAGGTTACATGTCGACCCTGCTACTACACCATGATCAACAGTCCCCTGACCTACGATCACGAGTAATAGTACTGGACATGCTTGCACTACACCATGGCACCTCGGAATTTACAGTCCAGGGCTTATCACGAACTTTCGCGATGCTGGCTTCAATACATCATAGTATCAATGCTGGCATTCAGCTCATCGAGTGCAACACCATTGATGAATCGAGCAGCGAGCGAGGGCCACGATTGTGGGATGCCGAGGTACCTCTTCTCAGTGGTTCAGTCAAAATCGGCGAAGCTGGACAAGGATGGGCAACAAGGACGATCAGTATTAGAAAATTCGCTGAAAGATGGTTTCGATTTGAGGGTTAGTCATCCTGGCTAGTGAATTCAACAAAATATATGCAACAGCACTCTGTAAAGACCTGGGTATCGTCGAAAGGAAGTTGGGTCTGAGTATACAAGTTCATCAATTCGTCAATGGTGGTCGTTCGTACTCATGATATACTCTGCTCCATCTCTGTGATATACAGCTTGATATGCGACTCGAGTTTTAGGTACTCCTCATGGGCGTTGTTGACCTCCTTTTCGATGGTCTCTTTCAATTCGGCCATCTGCAGGACGAGTTAGCAAAATTCCGCTATATGATGTATGGCAGTTCCTTACCTTTTTCTCTATTTGATCGATACGACTCTTCCGTCGATCCATCTCTCGACCTTTAGCCGCTCGCTCTTCTCGAAGTTGTCGTTGCATCTCCCACAGTTCCTCCATCTTGGCTTTGTTAGCATCCTCTCGTTCCTTGTGTTTTCGTCTGAGGTCATCGATTCGCTCCTCCCACTTCGCTAGCTGTCGTTGCAATAATTTCTCACTCTGCTCGACCTCTCTAACATTTGCCCCTCGCTCGTTGAGTGCTTCTTTGTTCTTGGCGGCTTTCGCATCTTCCTCCTCCTCCTTCTGTAGTTCGACAGAGATCTCCTCGAGTACCTTCACGCAGGACTGCACATCGCTGTGAACCACACCGAAACTGTCAGAAGACGTCTGTAGTGCCCGTGTTCGTCTCTCCAGCATATCAATCTGGCTCTTTTCGCGCATCAAAGTCTCGTGCAATTCAGTCAAGGCACTTTGTAATGCTGCTGGACTCTGCAGCACATATGGCCTTAGCTTTTCACTCTCCTGCCGGCACCTAACCAGGCGTTCTGTCTTCTCCTCCAACATTTGTTGTGCTCTGTTCTTTTCGGCCTTTGATCGCTCAAGTTGTTCTGCAATTCGTTCTTGTCCTTTCCTCAGCTCAAGCAGTCGCGCTTTGAGCTCATCGTTTCTCTTCACCTTCTCTTTGACCGCAGCCTCCATGGCTTTCCTATTCCTCTTCATCTCTTCCAATCTCTGCACCATATCTTCATTCTCAGTATATAGCTGCTCGATCCTGCTTTTTGTGCCCTCCTGTTTCCCTAAACATTCATCGATAGCCTCCGTTTGACCCTCCCGAAAACGAATGAAATTAATCACATAACTGAAAATCTTGCCCAATCGCTCATATGTCGGTCGCACCAGATCATTCATGGAGAAATCATGCACACCACACTCCATAAGCATGCGGCGCAAACTCACGAAAAATCCCATCATCAGGCGAGTATCAACCGGGACCAGATCGGGATGTTCACTGCAGATATCGTCGGATGCAGCGCGCATGGCAGGATCGATCGAATCTCGTGTCGCATTCATGAGGATATCACCTAGATGTTCGAAGACCATTTGGATTTGCTGGGGTTTCGGGTTTCGCAGGTCGTTTTCCGAGAAGGGTACTCCAATGTCGCTTATACAACCGGCGATTTCTTGGTCTGGAAGTCGCATGAAGGCATCTGGATCATCTTCCTTACGCTTCTTGCTAGCAGGCTGGTGGGATGGTCGGTATTGAGAATTCATGGTAACGGTATGTACCTATGCTGTTGTGCGCAAATTGGTTAAGTAGCAATCTATTGACTATTGAAGTGCATCGACCAAGCACGAAGGTTGTGTTGGACTTTGGCAAAGGATAAAAATGTTTGGTCGTTTTGTTTGTTTTGGTCTTCCACGAGCGGTGGTCTTGCATAGCAACCAATCACATTTGGCTACCAAGCTTTCCGCCGTGTCTCCGATAGTGCCAAGCCCTCGAGAGTCATGCAATATGGGAAATTTGCGAGGTTTGCCCAAAAGTTTGTTCATCCACCAGTCAACGCTATACCTTACTTTACTTCTCAAACAGCGATCCGCAACTATTTCTCTGAGACACTGCAAAGGTCGAAATGGCGTCCAACAGTCAAGTAGGTGAGTGCAGAGGCCATACCTGTGAAGTTATCCTACATCCTTTCGACATCCGTGCAAGGCTATTTTGCAATGTGTTTAATTTTATTCAAGAGGACCAGTAATCATCCTCCTTATTTTACCCCTTCGACCGCCATATGGAGGAGGCTTTTGGATGTCATTCCAACGAACATCAATTCGTTAATGTTCTGGCTAATTGAATCACTTCTACAGGCCTTGCGACCCCACCACCTGAAGAACCCACTGCGATGAATTCGCAGATTGATGTGGTATCACATTACAAGAAACTGATCGATACTGATCCAAGCATTACCCCCGCGATTGCAGCGATAGAATCGCTTGTTGCAGCTCTTACAGCACAACCATTGACAACAATCACCGAAACTCTTACCTTACTTGCCACTACCAGCAGTGAACTTCTAGCCTCACAGAGCAATCCAATACCACTTTCTGCAGGTACAGAACTGCTTCAACGATATATTATCACTTCTTTCCAACAGAATCCCAATACTACGTCAGCTGATTTCACTACCCTCCGCAGACAGCTTATCCAGAACAGCAAGCTCTTCATCAGTCGGACGAAATCTGCGAGATCGAAAATTGCTCAACATGCACTGCCCTTCATCCGCGACAACGCAACTACAGTTATCACGTATGGATCATCACGGGTAATTGATGCCATCCTTTCTCTCACCGCCGAATCTCGTCGCTTTTTCCATGTCATCTTCGTTGATCCTTCATCAGGCCAGGAGTCTTCCGATACATCGTTATCTCAATCGACCAACCGACTCTTGAGTCTTGGTATACCAGTCGCTACAGTACCACTAGCCGCTCTATCCCATACCATCGCTACCATCCGTCCGTCGACTGGTAAAATAACTTCTTCGAGTCTCATCTTGCTGCTCGGTGCTGAAGCAGTTCTCGAAAATGGTGCTGCTATCTCCAATATTGGTTCACGTCTTGTCTCAACAATCGCTCGCGATGCATCAATCCCAGTCTATTTCGCTGTCGAATCGTACAAGTTCACACGACAATTCCCACTCAACTACAGTGATTCGGACTTGCAAAACATGGGTGCCAAGCAGAATGTCCTGACGTTCCGAACTGGTCTGGAAAGTGATGAAAAGAGTCAAATGAGCTTCGACATCAGTGCTGCTGGTGGCAAGAGAAGCGCACAAGGTGATGGAATAGTTGATATCACACCTCCAGAACTTATCAATGCGCTGATTACAGAGAACGGTACCATAACGGCAGACGCAGTGGCTGAAGAACTGATCAAGTTGTGGTTCTGATCATCGTTATGGCAAGAGACCAGGCAAAAGCGAATCACAAGAGATGTGGCTAGTGTGATTGAATATCATCCGCCCATGCCGCTATGACAGAATTATATGTAACCACTTGCAGGCGAAAATCTTCCTAGGTTGAAAAGAACTGTTGCAATATAAGGCAGAGCTGTGGTCGAGAGTGCTCAGGCGGTTGTCAAGCTATACAAGTCCAGACGAATGTACCATCTTCTCATCTATCCGTCATTAGCGTCCGCAATGTCCGAAGTCACCCTCTCATTCTTAAAGCGACTCTCCGCTGCAATGCCTCTACGTCACTCAACCCGATAGTGTCGTCCAACAAAACCGATATATGTTCAAGCATTACACCTTCAGTCTGTCACAACGACATATCAGCAAGCACTCTCAAGCAGCCAAGAATCAAACAGAATGCAATTTGAGCCTTCTGAGGCATATAATGACCTACTTCAAGCACAAGCAGCTATCTCTTACCACGCATTCGACACATGTGCCAAGGTAAAACAAATTGTCGCCAGTCATCATCAGCGCCCGTGATATAACTCCACCCCAGCTCATGTCGTCTGCGCCGAACAAAGGAACACTCACATACTCGCCCCAAGCCACCAGCTCGATAAACACGGCAGCAACATGTGTCACACGTTCGTAATACAGCAGAACCTCGCGGACAGCAGACCGACCAAGAAAGTATACGCATATCACGGTCGAGGAATCACATACCTCGCCTTCCGCGCATGAAAGCAGGGACTAAGGAGGGTAGTATGAAGTGGAACTCTCTCAATTCATAATACACTAATATTTTGGAATGGTAATCAAGTCTCGCTCAGCCTCCTAAATAAAGGCCAAGCACAAGCAGAGCCGACGTCTCATTCAACAAAACCAGATAGCTTATCATAAAATAAAAATACCTACTATCCGGCTTCATGCCCACCCTTCTTGCGAATCCCTACTGTCTCAGATGTAGGTGTGTCCACCCTCTCTACCATACCAACCGCATACATGCCGGGACTATCCCACTCAAGATGCACGTATCCGTACCCATCCTCAACACCGCCCACCACGTCAAATGACTACACTTTCCGGTGCGGATGGAGGACGGAAGCCAAATCTGGTCGGATATCTAGCTGTCCAATACTGGTGTGTTCAAGGATGACAGGATGGTTTCTGGCGGTGTGATTTGAGCATGGGGTTTGAGATTTGAGGTTTGGGGGCTTGAATTTTGGTGTTGGGACCATGGGGTATGATACCATTAGGTGGGAATTTGGAGAAGGGAGTATCGTAATGCTCGGCAGGGCCTGCTGAGGCTTGCTCGATTTAGGATAGCTTGTTAAGCAGGACGGAAGATGGGAGATGGTGAGTGTTTTGAGGTCATCGGGTATGTTGATTAGGTAGCTATCGGGCAACATGTTCAAGAGCTTGCTCTCAAATGGTATTGATGACACGTCGTTCGAGTCGGTTATCCCTCCAAAACGCTTTCGCATCGCAAGACGCCGGATGAGACAGACTATGAAGTGCGTAGTGGATCAATGTCTAGATAGGTTGCACCCTCGTCCCAGCCCCATCATCCAAATCCCCCTTCCTCTCAAGCTTATTACTAACCCACTGATACGTCCCCAAAAACACAGCGCCCCCCGTACTAATCCACCCAACCCTCGGCACAAACCCTCTAAACAACCCCCTCCACCCCTCATCCCTCAAGATCTCCCTCCCAATCAGCACCGCCCCCTTCCTAGCCGTCCCATCTTCCCGTCTAGCAAGCATAATCCTCGTCTTCAGCACATCAAGCGGCGTCGTCAGTCCCGCCGCAACCGCACCACTAACACTCCCAAAAACCGCACTCTCACCAGCCGTAACCAAACCCTTCTCCCGCCCAACTAGTGCAGTCTGCCGCGCCGAATACCGTGCCTTAACAGCCTCCCACATCGTAAACTGCAATATCGTAAACGGAATCTCACGCATAATCGTCACGCCCCCTCCTCTATACAACTCCTTCACCATCGTCCCGTATCCCGCCGTACGGCGCAGCGATAGTATATCGAGCAAAGCGGGCGCAGATTTCCCACCGAATAACCCCGCTTGGGCGCGCTGCTTGACGACTTCGGTCGGGACGCGGATCGCGCAGGCTGCGATCTCGCCGAGGGAGGAGGCGAGCATGTGGATTGATGTTTCTGAGGTGGTGGAGGTGCGGCCGGGGATTATGAGGTGACGTTTGATCGTGTCGTAGACTAGGAAGAAGGAGGCTGCGCTGGGCATGGAGCCGAGGAGGGCGGAGGGGAGGCCCGCGTAGATGCTGCGGAGGGTGCCGAGAGCAGTGTGGCGGGGGTGGAGCGTAGCATTGCTATTGATGTTGGTGGTGTTACTGGTTAGATTGGATTGGAGGCGGGTTTTGAGGGTGTCGAGGGGATAGAGGGAGAAGTCGACTGTTAGCCCTGCTACGGCGCCGGCCTGGGTTGTTTTTGTTAGATGGAATGCGTGAGAGGTTGATGTGATGTTTGATCATGGAGTGACTTACCAGTAGCGAGCGCGTCCATGGCGAGGATACTAGCTGTGCAGATGACGCCTGTGCCCCTCCATCGCTATCCTTCATAGCAGAGTAATCGAATCCTGAAATAGTTCATCCTGCTCAAATCCGAGTGTATGTTTTTGGGTATTCACGACTACTTGGACTGCATTAGACTATCCCCAGAATAGTTAAGCTTGGGCATGGTGGAGTTAAACGTGGACGACATGAATGTACCTGTATTCTTGGCTGTACTAGTAGTGTAATTCAGGGTTTGATATCGGACGCGTTTGAAGCCTCCTGAGCTCAGTCGTCTCGCTTTCGCAGTGAGAATTCTCAGCTAGGATATTCTATACAGCTACAAAATCAACTTCCACTATCGAATACTGCCCGGGAACAGGGGAGCAGGTGGCTCAATAAGGATGCGTATCGCATAGAACAAGAATGCCATGTCGCTACATCTTATTGATGCACAAGCCCAAGCTCTTCCACAGTCGGCATTGCGTCTCTCCACGGGCGTAGTGCACTCGCAAGGGTGTGCTCTCCTTCAGACAATCCTTCTGGTTGCGTTGGCTCAGTACCATCAGGCAATCGTACTCGTGGAAAGCCTTCAGACACCCAGCAAGGATTCGCTTCTCCCAACCATTTCTGGCGTACCTCATCCTCTTTCTGTTCATCTACCAGGACAAGAGCACCAGTATGCCATCCCGCAGCACCAATAGCCAGAGCGAAATGAGAGCCGAGGTGAGAGTCCGCTGACGAACGTAGATCTAGATTCTTAACACTTTCGTTCAAACCAACCCCAGACTTGAACGGGCCGTCTTCCCAGTGGCGACCTTCCTGCTCAACCCACTCACTGAACATTGTCTGCTTCGCTGGATCATGTAGAATATCATTCCAGTAAGGCTGATTTGGCTGTTTCGTTGTATTGTCAAGAGCAGTACTCTGCAGATGTTTCAACCAGTCTAATTTTTCTGGCTCAAACCACACTTGTCGACCTCTCAGGTTAGCCACAGGTCGAAGTTTGGAGTCCTGTCTTAGACCTCGGGGTCCGGTGCTGTACAGCCCACGGCAAGTCGCGCCCTCAAATGCATCACCTAACCCCAAAGCTCCACAAGATTCTGGTTCGTGGCCATAGCTGGTAATAGTGCCGTCACTATGCAGAGCTTGATAATGGTAATCACCAAACTTGACTGATATCACACCCGTGTGCTGGAGTGCTGGCAAATCGCTAGGCCGAGAGGATATGATACTCTGCAGGTTCTCCCACATGGCCGGGTCCGATGAATCGACGTCTTCAGAGCGATGTTTCATCATCTGATCGTGGGCTTCGGCAAAACATCTCCTAACAAAATCCGTGTTCCCGGCTAGAACGCGTCCCGACGAAGTGAAGACCACAAAGTTACGGAAGCTACCTTGTAGATCAGAGAGATGGTCAGCTCCACCGGAATAGCCTGGCAGACGCACTGCAGGATAGGTAGGCTCAGTGTCTTCTTGATTCTGGTGGCTTATACTGCAAGCCCAAACTTCAGAGGTATTTGTGAGCCAAACACAAATGTCTTCAAGCAAGACGTGGGCGGTTACCTCGACCATATCGCCTGTAGTTGTGAATCCACGAGCTGTTTTCGGGATAACTCTCTCCTTCACCTCTCGGCCATCCAACATATCGTCTTGCTGATCATTCTTGAGAGGTGACCAGTAAATTATTCCAACCTCTGGCACATATACTGAACTTTCATCCCAACCTGCAACAACACTGGTAGGTTTGCCTGAGAACTTGCCTCCATTTCTGGAAAGAACCTTCAAACCTTTCGCATTGATTCGATCCCAGGACAAAATCTCGTGATCATCACTGAGAGCCAAAACATGTCTGCGTCCTGCGGAGAACTGAGAGATGGCAGATGTGCTCTGTGTGAGGTACTCAAGTCTCTCAAAATGGTCTGTCTGTTTTCCAACATTCACGTAGTTTGCCGAATCGATGGATCCAGTTGCATACAGCTTTCCAGCGGACGAAAGTATTATCGTCGACCAACCACCACACTGCAGATCGGCGATGATGCCAACATCGTCAGGAACCTTGGTCTCGGTAGGCCAATTTGAAGTTGTCCTTACATAGTGATGGCGAGGGGCGTGGGGCATGATACGCCCAACTATACGGCCACGGCGAGGCTCTATCCCAGGAGCAAGATTACCCTTGATACCTTGGCCCCAAGTAAATAGTCTGGTTTGGGTCTTGAGTCGACGGTATAGCGAATACCACCTGGCGCCATCTGTCTTGAGCAAAGGACTGATTGGTGTTCGGAATGTGGTCGAGGTCTTGGTTCGCCAAAATAGAGAATCCTTCTGATAGTTGTTGTATAGTACTTTCGAAGAGCGGCACAATGAAAGAAAGTCCTTTGGGTTAAGCAGTACAAACACCAAGGACAAAATGTCCTCGGGTAGGTCAAGAATATTCATATTTGAGGTTTCAATGGTATAAACAACTGACAGCTCTGAACGAGAATGCAGATAGAAGTACAGTAACTTGGTAACTAGTACGAGTATCTGTGAAAGCCTGCTACCTAGATAGGATTGACGTCATTGGGCCACTGTTGACCAATTTGGGAGATACACGAAAGTTCTTTTGGCAAGGGTGAAATGCTCACAGCACCCCTGGCCACCAAATTCATCACGACTGCTCGCTTGCAGACATACTAAGTGACTACCTACAGTGGTTGTGGTCGTTACCACATGTTTAAGGAACACGACTAGCAAGTTCGTCTTCTTTGCCGACTTCTTTAGCGTCTTCTGCAGGGTCTAAGTGCCGGCTGCGCTACTAACTGCAGTGACTGGATATCACTGGTAGTGGGGTCAAAGCCAACAAACAATTCACAACACCACGATACTGCTCCAATACTTCCCTCCTTCGTTCTACACTGCTTCTTGAGATCATATAAGAGTAGTCTTCCTGCTCCTATCTATCCAAAACGACAACCGATCTTTTTCTACGCACGTTTCACCATGGCTGAACCCACACCTTCGGGAAATCAAATTGCATCCAGCGAACCTAGACTTGCTCAGCAGGAAACCGCACTCGCAACGAACCCGAAAGGAACACAGGATAGTACTGCGCCGAAGACTGAAGATGATCAGGGTATTGTTAGCAAGGTTACCGAATCCGCTACAGCCGCCGCTACAGGTGTGAAGGATTCTGTCTTTTCCATGTTTGGTGGTGGTGGGCCAAAGACAGCGAAGAAGGTGGATGACGACGACAAGGATGAGCCAAGTGGTAGTAGCAAGGCAAAGAAAGCCGAGGACGATGAAGACGTATGTGCCATTCATGAAAAGCACACTCAAGTCTTGCAGCTAACACCCTTGGCAGGAGAAAGCAGAGGAGGAAGAGGCTGATGTCAACTTCGAACCCGTTGTCCACCTGACCGAGAAGGTCGAGACAAAGACTCACGAAGAGGCCGAAGAACAAGTTTTCAAGATGCGAGCGAAGCTGTTCAAATTTGATCGGGATTCGAGAGAATGGAAGGAGCGAGGTACTGGTGATGTTCGTCTGCTCAAGCATAAGGAGAATGGCAAGACTCGGTTGGTTATGCGACGAGATAAGACCCTCAAGGTCTGTGCCAACCACTATGGTAAGCAGATGTCGCACCCATTCCGTGGCAAGCAGCTACTAATCAACTCGTAGTCACCCCGGATATGAAATTGTCTCCCAACGTTGGCAGTGACCGAAGCTGGGTCTGGAACGTGGCTGCTGATGTGTCTGAGGGTGAGCCAGAAGCTCAGACCTTGGCAATTCGTTTCGGCAACAGTGAGAGTACGTTCGAACTGATATCTCCCGTCGTTGGATCCTGCTAACATACTACTAGACGCCAATCTCTTCAAGGAAGCATTCATCAAGGCACAGCAGGAGAATGAGGCACTGTTCAAGGAGACATAGATGGTAGCATACCGAAACCTTTACGATACCCAAGGCATTGATATACGAGTATATGGAAAAGCAAGCGTTGCATCTCGCTTTGGTGGATGACCTTCGAAAATCATAGCCGGACCCCTAGTGCGTCTTGCATTGCTCAGGCAACAGACATGGATGCATGCGACGATAGTAAGGACGTTTGGCAAATACACAAAATGATGAAAACCGCAATCAGATACTCGACTTGAGCCAATTTCTTGCACTTTCACAAAAGCATCAAGCTGAACGTGTTGCATCATGAGATGCAGTTTTATCACTTCAAGCTCACTCACACTAGTGAAAATATTCGAGCTAAATCTGCCTGTTGCCTGGACCTTGCAAACGCAAAGTTTTGTTCCTGATCCCCGCAGACGCATGCGCCCGATCGCGCCCGGAGATGCAGGAGGCGTCGAGAAATCCACAACTCCAACTACATCACTTGAAGATCAGAATAAACTTGTGTGACATCGTTTGTATCATTTGTTGTTCATAAACAGTTGTGACAGTTGTACTGACCATACCTTTTGCTTGATACCAAGCCTATAAAAGGACCGTCTTGCGCACGACGATAAGGACATATCGTTCTTTCTCTCCCATTTAAATCCC
>Ga0181464_1000722_pt1 | contig 14107 bp, 14 predicted proteins | sample InSIn2gowninarea_FD_119074 | JGI IMG/M metagenome (GOLD analysis project Ga0181464, IMG submission 119074) | Clean room microbial communities from NASA Spacecraft Assembly Facility at Jet Propulsion Laboratory, Pasadena, California, USA -... ...
AGATCTAAAAAGTATATTCTATTTGTGAGTTCAAACATCATTGATAGGCCTGAAAAAAGATATGATGTTTTTAAGAAGACTATTGAAATTATACGAACAAAATATAATTATACAGATGTAGAAGAACTACTCATGGTGAATGTTCCGAGAAATATGGTTCCTCATTATTTCAATGCATCTGAGCTTCATTTGCTTACATCGGATGTTGAAGGTTCTCCTAACTCTGTAAAGGAAAGCCTAAGTTGTAATATACCTGTTGTTTCCACAGCCGTAGGAAACGTTAAGGATATGCTGGAAGGGGTGCCCAATTGTTATGTTTCGGAAACCAATAATGAGGAGATTTTGGCGGAATATGTTTCGAAGATCTTAGCTTTGTCTGATTTCGGTAATTTGAGAGATTATATTTTTAAAAAAAAATTAGATATTGGTTCCAAAAGTATCGAGCTAGAAAATATATATTATTTACTTCGCAATAAAATTTAATGATAATGAGAGTACTAGTAATTTTTGGGACCCGCCCGGAAGCAATAAAAATGGCTCCTGTTGTCAAACAATTGTTAGATGTCGAGAGTGAGAAGGTGGAAGTGAAGATATGCATCACAGCGCAACACCGGCAAATGTTGGATCAAGTTCTTAAGATTTTTGATATCGTTCCAGATTATGATTTAAATGTAATGAAGCAGGGGCAGAATCTGTTTGATCTTACTAGTAATATCCTGTTAGGTTTAAAGCCGGTATTGGAGGAATTCAATCCTGATATTGCTTTAGTCCACGGAGACACTACAACAACTCTTGCGGCAACGTTGGCTTGTTTCTATCAAAAAATAAAAGTTGGACATGTAGAGGCTGGATTACGAACAGGAGATATCTATTCTCCCTGGCCTGAAGAAGCGAACAGAAAACTTACTTCTGCGATAACTACATATCATTTTGCTCCAACGCAGCAATCTAAAAACAATTTGCTCGGTGAGGGAATAAAGAGCGATAATATTTTTATAACCGGTAATACAGTAATAGACGCTCTTTTGTTCATTAATGACAAGATCAAATTAAACAGAGAATTTCAAGAGGAATTAAGAATAGGACTCAAGGATTTGGGTTATGATGTCGAAAGAAACAAAAAAATCGTACTTGTAACGGGGCACCGAAGAGAAAATTTTGGGGAAGGGTTTGTTAATATTTGCAATGCCCTAATTGAAATAGCGAAAGAGTATCCAGCAGTGGATATAGTCTATCCGGTTCATTTGAATCCAAATGTTAGAAAACCTGTTAAGGAAATATTGTCTGAGATTGAAAATATTTTTCTTATTGAGCCATTAGATTATGGGCCTTTTATATTTTTAATGAGCAAATGCTATCTTATTCTTACAGATAGTGGAGGTATTCAGGAAGAGGCCCCTAGCTTAGGGAAACCGGTTTTGGTTATGAGGGAAACAACTGAAAGGCCAGAAGCTATAGAAGCTGGAACAGTTAAACTTGTAGGAGTTAATAAAGACCTAATTAAAAAGAATGTTAAAGTTCTATTAGAAAATAAAGAAGAATATAATAAAATGAGTTACGCTCACAACCCATATGGAGACGGAAAAGCAAGTGAAAGAATTGTCAACAAAATCATCAATTATTTCTAAGAATATAGTTTTCAAAAATCTTTATGATGTTCCCGCAAAGAAGTTTTTAGGAATAAACATTCATGCTGTAGGAATGAGGGAGACGGTAGATATTATTATTAAAGCAGTTTTAGATAATAGGTATATTCATCAGGTTGCTGTGAATGCCTTCATATTTGTTTTAGTAAAAAAAGACCGAAAAGTAAAAGAGAGTGTAGAAGAGGCAACACTTATTAATGCTGATGGTCAATCAGTAATTTGGGGCTCAAAGTTATTGAGTAGAAGATTGCCTGAAAGGGTGACAGGGATTGATTTGATGGAAAATCTCATCGACAAAGCTTATAAACACAATTTGAAAGTTTTTCTGTTGGGTGCTAGAGAGGAAATTGTAAGAAAGGTTGTAGACGTTTATTCAGCTAAATACTCTGCCAGCATAATCGCCGGGTATAGAAATGGATACTTTAAAAAGGAAGAGGAGGGAGAGATAGTAGAAACAATTAGTCAAAGCGGTGCCCATATGCTTTTTGTTGCCATGGGTAGTCCCCAAAAAGAGATATTTTTGTATGAAAATAGGGAAAAGCTAAAAATAAACTATATTATGGGAGTTGGTGGAACTTTTGACGTGATCGCAGGAAAAGTTTCCAGAGCGCCGATGTGGATGCAAAAAAGTGGACTAGAATGGTTTTATAGATTTTTACAAGAACCAAAAAGAATGTGGAAACGGTATCTAATTACAAATTCGCTTTTTATTTATTATGTCTTCAAAAGTCTTATAGGAAAATTTTTAAAAGAAATTGAATAAAATAATTTTATATCAAGATGTTTTTAGAATTCTTTTAGGGCTTATTGCTTTTAGTTTACCCTTTTCCATATTTGCTAACAGCTTTTGCATAGCGCTTTTGATTGTTTTTTTTATAGCCTATATCCCTAAATTAAAGGGGAGAAACTTCTATTCTTCAATTGCACTGCTTCCTATATTTTTTTTAATGCATCTGATAGGGCTTTTATATACCTCAAATATTAGAGAGGGAATGTTTCAATTAGAAGTTAAGCAAACCTTATTCATCTTTCCTGTCATTTTTTTATTCTCATCAAATATTATCAAACTTAATATTGAGTTTATAATAAGATGTTTTGTGAAAGCAGTATATGTAGCATCATTCATTTGTATTGTATTTGCTTTTTTTATGTTTTTTAAAACCAATGATATTGTGGTTTTTCAACGGGAGGAATTGACATCAGCTTTAAGATTTCATCCTATTTATTTTTCATTGTTCATAGGGGCGACAATCGTGATTGAAAATGATAGGCTTAGGCGATGGAGACAATTAAATTTAAAATCTTTAATTCTAAATATTGTTAGTATTCTTTTTCTGTTATCATTTAATATATTGCTTTCAGCTAAAATGCCGCTGTTTGCATTAGTATTAGGTATGATTGTTTATATTATCCTAATCATTAGAAGCCTGATCTATAAATCTATTATTATAATCTTTATTTTGATATCTTCGGTTTGCTCTATTATTTTTATTCCTTTTATCTCAAAACAATTTAACACGATTGCTAATTCTAGACTGTATTTTAGTGTTGAAGAAAATAATGCAAATAGTCTTACTTTAAGGTTAGTAAAATGGCAATGTAGCCTTGAAGGAATTAGGGAAAATTTTTTCGTAGGATTAGGTACTGGAGATGCACAAGATTATTTACAAGTATGTTATGTGAGGAAAAATTTTTGGGGCTCTGTATTCAAATATAATTCCCATAATGAATATTTGTCAATCGGATTGCGGTTAGGTTTGATAGGATTCTCTGTTTTTGTCTTTTCCATAATAGGGATACTTAGTGAATCAAAGTCCAATCCTGTATTTTTTAGTATCATTTTATTAATAGCTATCTGTTTCCTAACCGAATCGATGTTAAGCACTCAAAAAGGCGTCGTTTTTTTTTCCTTAATTACTTCCCTATCTTATTGGGCCGCTAAAAATGTTTTTGTTGAAGATAATACTTCGAATAATAAAATGGTTTAAGCAGTTTTATTTATATTTTTGAAACAAGAAATCATCTACAAATCTTGCCAACAAGATATTCAAAATATTTAAGCACCTTTCATCTTATAGGGGATCTAATTCTTATTAACTCTGCATTCCTCATCTCGTATTTCTATTTTTTTGATCTAAACGTAGCTTTTCTCAAATCCAAATACTTCATTCTCCTCTTAATCTTCAATCTATCCTGGATTTCCTTAACTTATATTTTAAGGACTTATCATTTGGATCGTGTAGAGGATTTAGAGACAATATTAATAAGTGTCTTAAAACTAATAAGCATCCACTTTTTAATTCTTTCTTCAATCATATTTATTGGCAACTTTAACTTTTCCAGAGATCATCTTCTTTATACATATATTTTCTTAACTCTTCTCATTTTTCTCTGGAGAATAGGCCTTGTTCAATTCTTCAAAACCTACCGTAAACTTGGTTACAACTACCGAAATGTTATTATTCTCGGTTACAACGACTTTTCTAAAGAACTTCAGTCCTTCTTTAAACGGTATCCGCAATATGGCTATCGATTCCTAGGATTCTTTGATAATACAAAGTCTAATGGCGAAATTAAAGGAACATTAGATGACGTTTATTCTTTCGTTCAAAAGAATGAGATAGATGAGATTTACTATTCTCTTTCGGAGGTGAATTATGATTACATCAACTCTTTGATTGATTTCGCTGATAACAATTTTGTTCGGGTAAAGGTACTTTCTGACTTTAAACTTCTTCCCTACAAAAACTTTAAGATTGAATTTTATGATAATCTTCCAGTTTTAGACATTCGATCGATTCCTCTTGACGATCTAATGAACCGGATATTGAAAAGGTCATTTGATTTTCTGTTCTCAGTGGTCGTAATAATCTTAATATTATCTTGGCTTATTCCTCTAATTTCTATTCTTATCAAGTTAGATTCGAAAGGACCTGTATTTTTTAAGCAAAAACGATCTGGGAAAGAAAATAAGGATTTTTGGTGCTACAAATTCAGGACTATGCACATTAATCAATTGGCAGATCAAAAGCAGGCGAGTAAAAATGATTCAAGAATTACAAGAGTAGGAAGGTTTTTAAGGAAGTCAAACATTGATGAGTTGCCACAATTTTTTAATGTGTTAATAGGTGATATGTCTATAGTCGGACCTCGTCCGCACATGTTAAAACATACGGAAGAATACTCGCAAATTATTCATAAATACATGATGAGGCACTTTGTTAAACCTGGTATTACTGGTTTGGCCCAAATTAAAGGTTACCGTGGAGAAACGAAAGATCCAACGTTGATGAAAAATAGAATTAAGATTGATCGGTTTTATATAGAAAATTGGTCATTTTTGCTGGATATGAGAATTATATTAATTACAATAGTTAATATGATTAGAGGTGATAAAAATGCATTTTAATGGCCAATCTAAAGATTCAAGAAATAACCCAACAAGTAGAATTATTTAAAATAGAAACTAAAACTCAGCTTGAAAGTTTTAAGAATACTTTTTTGAGCAAGAAGGGCATCATTCCTTCTTTGTTTAATGAGTTGAAAAATGTGCCTGCTGAAGATCGGAAATCATTTGGGCAACTTGTTAACGATTTAAAAAATTTAGCAGAGTCTAAGTTTAAAGAGGCTGCTCAAGCGATTGAAGAAGCTTCTCAAAAGAATGCTTCATCAGAAATAGACTTGTATTTGACCAAGATTCCTAATCAGCTTGGGGGCATTCATCCATTAACTTCTACACGACAAAGGATAATTGAAATATTTGAACGGATTGGTTTTAACCTTTCTGAAGGACCGGAAATAGAGGATGATTGGCATAACTTTTCTGCCCTTAACTTTCCTCCAAATCACCCGGCAAGGGAAATGCAGGATACTTTTTTTATTGAAAAAAATCCGGATATTGCTTTGAGAACTCACACATCTTCGGTCCAGGTGAGGGTGATGGAAAATCAAAAACCTCCGATACGCACCTTATCTCCTGGAAGAGTGTACAGAAACGAGGCGATTTCGGCAAGAGCTCATTGTGTCTTTCACCAGTTTGAGGGGTTGTATATTAATGAAAATGTGAGCTTTGCTGATCTTAAACAAACTCTTTATCATTTTGTAAAGGAAATGTTCAGCAAGGAAACTAAGATACGATTCAGGCCGTCATTCTTTCCGTTTACTGAGCCTAGTGCTGAAATTGATATATCTTGTCAGATTTGTAGCGGAAACGGTTGTAACATCTGTAAGTACTCAGGTTGGGTGGAAATTGGAGGATCAGGAATGGTTCATCCGAATGTGTTGGAAAACTCGGGAATTGACTCTAAAAAGTATACGGGGTTTGCTTTTGGAATGGGTATTGAAAGGATTACGATGTTGAAGTATCAGATAAAGGATTTGAGATTATTTACAGAAAATGATATTAGATTCTTACGACAGTTCAATTCTATAACATAAAAAAAGAGGCGTTTAGCCTCTTTTTTTATGTTAAATATTCTTTTCTTTTCAATACTGTATCAAGGAATTTCATCTCATTTTCAGAATTGAAAATTTTGAATGGGAGATGAATGAATTGGGCTTTTGAAAGTACAAAAACGTAAGCCTCTTTAGTTTTATAGACCTTTTTAATTTTATCCCACGTCATAGGCATTCCTTGTTTTTGGTTTAACTTAATTAGCACTTGTCGGCTGTCGATTTCGTAACTCAGCTTTTCAAATAAAATTTTGTTTTGCTCTAGCTTAGTGACACCTACAAATTGTATTACCCAAAACAAAACATATAGAAGTAATCCGACTACTGCAATAATATAGAACCAGATCGTTTCAGGATAAAATATTGTAAGGGCTGCTATTCCTACTGCAATTAAGAGAACCCACCACTGCTCTTTGAAAATATTTAATAGTCCTAATTTGAGATAGGTTTTAGTATCTAATTTGTACTTTTTTGTTTTAACAATCACTTCTTTTATTAGATTTAAAATTCGGTGCGCAAAGGTACATTAAATTTCAATTTTCTCAATTTGATTTACTAAAATGCCTTAAGACTTATGTCAATACTTTTGATTGAATGAGTAAGTGCTCCAACTGAAATGTAATCAACACCAGTTTCGGCAATCTCGACAATATTAGCATCTGTGATTCCACCTGAAGCTTCTGTTTTAAATCTTCCGTTTATCAATGAGACAGCTTCTGCAAGCATTGTAGGGCTCATATTATCAAGCATTATGCGCTCGACGCCTCCGATTTCCAGCACCTGGTTCACTTCATCAATATTCCTTGTTTCAATTTCTATCTTTAAGTTTTTGTCGTTTTTTCTCAGATAGGTCCGGGCATTCTTAATTGCTTGTTGAATTCCACCTGCAAAATCAACATGGTTGTCTTTCAGGATAATCATATCAAACAAACCAAACCTATGGTTAACGCCACCTCCAATAGCAACTGCCCATTTTTCCATCATTCTAAAATTGGGTGTAGTTTTTCTCGTATCTAGTACCCTTGCCTTTGTATGCGATATTTTACTTTGAAGGTAGTTGGTAAAAGTAGCAATGCCACTCATTCTTTGCATACAATTCAAGACCAGCCTTTCTGCAGTCAGGATGCTTTGAGCGTTGCCTTTAACTACTAACCCAATATCGCCATACTTCACTTTATCGCCATCTTTAATTAATAAATCGACAGTTAAAGATGGATTGACTGTCTTGAAAATTCTATCAGCAAGAGAAATGCCAGCAATAATTCCTTCTCCCTTAATTAGCAAACGGGCTTTGTTTTCGGTATTTGAAGGGATAGAAGCAAGGGAAGAATGATCTCCATCTCCTATATCTTCTTTCAATGCTGCTTCTATAAATTCATCTAATTTCTTCTGCGACAAATAATCAAATTCTTCCATACCATTCACGTTCGAGTATACAAACTTAGGTCTTAATTTAAGGAATCAATAAAAAGCAAAGCCCTAAAAAAGGGCTCAGATGAAAAACATGATGGAATTAATCTTCTCCGAAATCCAGTCGATCTATCACATACACTCCCTTAATTTGTTTTACAAGCATAAACAAGCGAAAGGAGCCACTCGAATGGGAGTATTTTCCGATTGCATATTTTGATCCTTCTGGAGAAGAGCCTTGATGTATATAAACACAGTCAGTAGGAGGATACTTCCTGAAGAAATCTTTTAATACGAACTCTGCTTGAGTTTTGCTGTAATTGACATTTTCGCCGTCAATACCTAACTCGACAGATTCATTAAAAAACTTAATTAATTCTTTCGAACTTCCTGCTTTGATTGCATGTTTGGCTTCATTGATAATATCTCCCTGGCTGAAGGAAAAGAAGGAAATATGTAAAGCAAATAATAATATTATAAATATTTTTAAATTATTCACACTTATAGATTATACGATGCTGATGGTGTAACCAAAACTATGCCAAGAGCATTTGAGATAAAAAGATTAAAATTGTGAATATTAATTCATTCACACAAACCTGATTTGAATATTTATATTTGCAGCTTATTAGTTAAAACTAATGTTAGCATTCCTCTAATATAAGGAATTACAATAAAGAAAGTTTAAAATATTTTTCCAGAAAAACATTTATTTAAAAAACCAATGAAAAAGAAAGTTGTGCTCATTATATTGGATGGATGGGGCCTCGCAAAAAATCCTTCTGTTTCAGCAATAGATAAAGCCAATACGCCATTTATTGATTCGTTGTACAAAAAGTATCCTCATAGCACTTTGGAGGCTTCTGGTCTTGCTGTGGGCTTGCCTGCTGGGCAGATGGGTAATTCTGAAGTGGGACATACGAACATTGGTGCTGGAAGAGTAGTCTATCAGGATTTGGTAAAAGTTAATCAGGCAATTTTAGATGGAAGTCTGGATAAAAACCCTGTCTTAGTACAAGCAATAGAGTATGCTAAAGCAAAAGGAGTAAATCTTCACTTAGGCGGATTAATTTCAGATGGAGGAGTTCATTCACATATCGAGCATGTAAAAGGTCTTATTAAAATATTAGATAGTAGCGGGCTGAAGAAATTTTATATCCATGCTTTTACAGACGGAAGAGACACCGATCCTATGGGCGGATACGAGTATATTAAAGACCTCCAAAGTAGTTTGGTCGAAACAGGTGGAGAAATTGCTTCTGTAGTTGGTCGATACTATTCTATGGATAGAGACAACAGATGGGAGAGAATCAAGTTAGCATACGATCTATTAGTAAAAGGAGAAGGAAAAAAATCTACCGATCTACTAGCTTCTATTAAAGATTCTTATGCGAATAATGTAACAGACGAATTTGTTTTGCCAATCATTAAAGTTGATGCTGCTGGCAATCCTATTACTACGCTTAAAGAAGGGGACGTATTTATTTATTTTAACTTCAGAACCGATAGAGGAAGACAATTAACCGAAGCACTTACTCAATCTGACTATCCTGATTTTGGCTTGAAGAAATTGAATCTGAATTTCATTACTCTCACCAACTATGATGAGAGATTCCAGAACGTAAAAACGATTTTTGAAAAGGATAACTTAAACAACACGCTTGGTGAAATTATCTCTAAAGCCGGACTTAAGCAGATAAGAATAGCTGAAACAGAAAAATATCCTCACGTTACATTCTTTTTTTCAGGAGGTAGAGAAACTTCTTTTGATGGGGAAAAAAGAATTCTTTGTCCTTCTCCTAAGGTGGCAACTTATGATTTGCAACCGGAAATGAGTGCATTTGAAATACGGGATAATATTGTTCCTGAGCTACAAAAAGGAGAAGTGGATTTTGTATGTTTGAACTTTGCTAATCCAGATATGGTTGGGCATACAGGTGTATTTGAAGCGGCAGTGAAGGCTTGTGAAACCGTTGATAAATGTGCTCAGGCAGTTGTGGAAGCTGCAAGAGAAAATGGATATACCAGCTTGATCATTGCTGACCATGGAAATGCAGATTTAATGCTCAATGAGGATGGATCTCCAAATACTGCACATACAACTAACCTTGTTCCTTTTATTGTAGTTGATGATCAACTAACGACACAACCTAAGCCTGGGAAATTAGGTGATCTTGCGCCAACTATTCTTAGTCTTATGGGTTTAGAAATCCCTAAAGAGATGACAGGCACAGTGCTCATATGATTTTTAGAATTTATAAAATAATTGGATTTGTAGTTATTCTGTTTAGCCTTTCTTCATGTCAGCAAGAAAAAAGCAGCGTGACTGCAGATCCACTTTACTTTGATATTGTTACACTCATCGACCGTCAGGTCGAACTTCTAAGCTCAATAAATCCTTCTTTAGTGAAAGCATACGAAGTTGAGGGGAAAGTAGAGACGCGAACCTTGGGCGATATTAATTGGGAAGGTGAACTTAGTATTTTCAAGGAAGCGGACCTAAACTCGCCTGTGTTGCGAGGGAAATATTTGAAAAAGGAGGAAAAGACTGACCAAGGCAAGAGGGTTTCTTATACGCCTATTGATATTTTACAGAAAGGTATTTCAACTTTTGTCGTGGAATTTGATGAATCAGAAAATCCTACCTCCATACAAACTGAGCTGATTTCTGATAATATAGTTTTTTCATCCCAAAGAAAACTGAGTTTATATTTTGATCAATTGAAGGGAACTCCAATCCTTAAAAGCTATTCCATTCTTAGCAAAGAGAATTTAATTTTTAAGAAAGAAGAAGCAAATAGATTAAATGGAACCATTACTTTTCCTTAACGATCTCATCAGGTATTTTATCCTCAGCGTTATAGTCCATTTTGTTTCTCAACTTAACTGGTTTCGAATTTTTTCTGAGTTTCATATTGAGGAACTCGACACCAAGAGCAAAAGCCATAGCAAAGTATATATAACCTTTAGGTACTTCAACATGTAAGCCTTCTACTACTAATAAGAATCCAATCATGATAAGAAAGGAGAGAGCGAGCAGCTTCATTGTAGGGTGTTTATCAATGAAATCGCTTATTGGTTTAGCAAATGCCAACATAAATGCGAGCGAAATAACAATCGCGATAACTATAATTAGTACATTTTCTACTAAACTAACAGCAGTCAAAATGGAATCAAATGAAAAAACGATATCAATAAGTATAATTTGAATTATTGCTGACTGTAGACTCATTGCTTTGATTTCCTTTTCTTCCTCCGAAACCCCTTCTAGCTTATGATGAATCTCCGAAACACTTTTTGCAATTAGAAACAATCCTCCAGCCATCAGAATTATATCCCGAAGACTCAACCCAAAATCACCAAAGGTAAGAATTGGCTCTTTGAGACCGATAATCCAACTAACACTAAATAGCAGTCCAATGCGTGCCACCAAAGCAAGTAAAATACCTATCGTTCTTCCTTTTCCTTGTTGCTCCGGGGGAAGTTTGCCGGCGATAATTGAAATGAAAACAACGTTATCAATTCCTAAAATTATTTCTAAAGCAGTAAGCGTTAAAAGACTTACTATCGACTCTAAGGTAAAAAGTTGTTCCAACATAGGTAGTTCTAATTCAGAATATTTAAACCTGAATTTTTATTAAAGGTTAGTTAAGGAGGCGGAAAATTAATAAAAGTATAAAAGAACAGTTATTTCATTTTATAATCTTTTGAGATGGTTTGGGTAAGTGCTTTCCCTGCATTCACCAAATCCGTTGTATCCGAATTATTAGAGTAAATAACCGATTTGAGTTTATGATCAAAGATTAGGTAATGCTCGTCAGTAATATATCCAAAACCATATTTGAATACATAATAAGCGTGACCAGGGAAAGCCGGATTTAAAATATCATTGCTCCATACAAAAGGATCAGAAGGAATATTTAGAAGCTGAAGCAAAGTTTTTGAAATGTCGGTCTGAGAGCAGACCTTATCTATAGTTATTCCTTTGGTCTTTAACGCTCCACCTATCATAAGAAAAGGAATGTGAAACCGCTTTCTACGGTTCGCGAAAGTCTTTCCAGGCAGTGAAGTTCCATGGTCTGCAGTTATGATGATAATTGTATTGTCCCACCACGGCTGTTGTTTTGCAGACTCTACGAATTCTCCGATTGCCTTATCAGTGTAGGCAATTGAACTTAAGAAAAGGCTATCCTTGTTTGTTCCCGGGTACTTTCTTTCGCCCGGAAAATCAAAGGGCTCATGACTGCTAAGGGTAAATAATGAGTAAAAAAAAGGTTGTTTGATGCTTTTCAAATCGTCGCTAAATCTCTTAAGTAAAATGTGATCGGGTACACCCCAGCTCGAGGTGATATCTTTTTTATCGAAATTCTCTTCAGAAATTACTGTATCAAAGTTTTTAACAAAATAGGATCTCATATTCGCAAATTCTATTTCGCCTCCATAATAAAAAGCAGTCTGGTATTTTTCGTGCTTCAGGGTATGAGCGAGCGAAGGAAGCTTTTCTGCTTTTTTGGGAACATTAATGATAGAACCTTGAACAAGTGCCGGATACCCACTTAGAATAGCTACTAGACCTTTGTCACTTCTGTCGGCCGAGGCATACATATTTGTAAGCAAAATTCCTTCTTTTGTTAATTTGCTGAAGTTGGGGGTTACGCCTTTTAAGCCTTTTGTTTCAGCAACCACCTTTGCAGTGAAACTTTCCCATGTAATCAAAATAATATTTGGCCTTTTGACTCTTAATAAAGTTGTGTCTTTGTGATCTGTTGGGTAGTACTGTTTTCTTGCGATCTGAAAAGCCTCCTCGTCACTAAAGTAATCATAATCACTTGCTATAGAACTTTCTTTATTCATTAGGGAGGAGAAGAAATTCCATGAAACATTGATAGCGGCGTGGTTTGCAAAATTATTTTTCGAAAAATAAACATTACTCACGTTTAGAGGTGCAAGTTGAAAGCCTCCCCGAATAGGAATGACTAAGCTGATGGCTAATAAAACGAAGAATATCGCTCCCAAAATACCGTTTTTCTTTATAAAATGAGTTTGAGGATAAATGAAGTAGTAGAATAATGTAAAGGAGCTGATGATAGTAATGAGCATGATTCCCACAAGTAAAAGCCATGGAGAATTGCCTGCTGAAGCAATCATCTCTTTTGGAGTGTTTAAATACATGAGTGGCGTGCTGTCCAGTCTGTATCCCCAAACTTTATATAGCTCAAGGTCGACTATCGAGATAAATGACAAGAAGAAGATTAGTATCGAAGTGAAAGTTAGTAGAGCATACCGAACGTATTTGTTTGGGAAAACACTTGAAACTCCAACTATCAAAAAAGGAATTAAAGAAATATAACTGGCGAAGGATAGATCAAGTTTAAATCCAAATGTGATGACCTTCCCGATTGTCTCCCAATCTAAGGTTACGGTATGACTGTAATTGTAGAGAAGAAAGAGAATTTTGGTGAAAAAAAAGTAGGCAAGCCAGAATAGATAATATAAGGCAACAAATTTAATTCTGTCTTTCATCGTAGAAGATTGGTTGTATTTTTAGAATCATTAGGAATCAAAAGAATCGCTGCTTCATAGCTCTGTTAATCGCTTTCTTTTTTCTTTCAAAAGATGGTGTAGTTAATTAAAGGCAATGAGCTGTGTAGAATTTTGATTTCTGGCTGTCCAATATTGCTGATACTTTTCTTTTTCAGTAAATCTTGATATTAATACTTCATCATAAATTCCTAATAAACCTATTATCAACTCGCATATTTCCCTCACAGGATGTTGAGGACTTTCGCAACCGGTGATATAATCACAAAGATTGTTGTTAATAAAATAAGATTTGAAAAGTGGACTAGACTTTCTGTTAATTAGAAACCGAACATTTGTAGTCATTGCTAAAGGATAATCGATGATGTCGTCGAAAACAGATGCTATATTTTCTTTCTGGAATCCATAGTCTTTACAGATCGATTCTACTGGAAGATACTTGTCCTTAAAGTTGTAGTAAACCCTTGTCAGGTGCTCACGTTCAGCAAATTTTACAGCACTTTCGTTCTTTTGAGCGGTGATGATCGCAATTACAGGTACAGCACTGGTAAGTCGCCAGTAAGCAAATCTTAAAATATGCAAAGCCATTGCGTCAGCTTCGGAGAATCCACTTGACTTTTCATGCCCTTTTATGCCATCGTTAAAAACCCCGTCCCAATCAAAAATAAAAGCTTTTATCTTTTTTAAACGAATGGATATCTCTGCTGCAGGCGTTACAAATCTTCCTCCAATATGCTCAAACTGTTCAGCTACTTCATTGATATTATTAAGATCGGATATCATAATTAGTTTCCTTTAACAAGGGCATCAATTTCCAAAGCTTTTTTTACTATCCCTTCAAAATTAGAAAGTTTTATCATGTTTGGTCCGTCCGATAAGGCTGAATCCGGATCGGGGTGAGTTTCAAAGAAAAAACCATTAACGCCTACGGCTGCAGCGGCATTCGCAATATATGGAGCAAATGCTCGATTGCCTCCACTTTTTCCGTTAAGTCCGCCAGGCTTTTGGGTAGAGTGAGTAACATCCATTACCACTGGATATCCTAATTGTCTCATTTC
>Ga0181464_1000916_pt1 | contig 14093 bp, 8 predicted proteins | sample InSIn2gowninarea_FD_119074 | JGI IMG/M metagenome (GOLD analysis project Ga0181464, IMG submission 119074) | Clean room microbial communities from NASA Spacecraft Assembly Facility at Jet Propulsion Laboratory, Pasadena, California, USA -... ...
CTAAAGCAATGATCGCAACAGGTAAGCGTGTTGTTGTAATTTTAAATGAAGGTCGTCCTCGCATTATTAGTCAAATCGAACCTGGAGCACAAGGTATCGTTCATACTTACTTACCTGGTAATTTTGGCCGTTGCGGCATTTGTTTGTAACGTTTGAGAAACATAATCCATCATCTTTTTTGTTTCCGTAGCGGGAGAAGCTAAAATATCTGTTGCGTTGGAGTTTGTATGATAAGCTGTGAAGTAGTTATGTACAATATAAAAATCTGCGGCGTTAGAACTTTTGCTTAGCATTCCCGTGTTCCATGTCTTACGGGTGTTGGTCTCCCACGATTGTGCTGGGGCTTCTACAGTTACAGCTCCTATGTAAATTGTTTTACCAATTTCTTGTGCCGCCTTTCGCATTGAATCTACAAATACTTTAAAGTGCTGGCCATACAAGTCACCTGTAAGATATTCTGGTTGACCATCTTTATTCTTGCTTACATCAATCCTATAACCCGCTTCCCAATCGCCATAGTTCTCGTTACCTATCTCCCAATATTTTGTTCGTCCGTTATCATAACGAACCCAGTCTGCGGCAAGGTGAGCTGCTGCCGCAACCGGATTTGAACTTGTACCATAACGGGCATAAGCATAATTGACAGTTATCATTCCACTGTTACCAGTCTGCTGTAACATTCTATAATAATTATCAACCGAGAACGTCCAGCTTTCTGAATTCTTACCATACCAAAAACTGCTGTTTGATTTTGTGCCATCCCCATTTACTACTTGTGTAGGTGCATCTGCAGGTGGAACATCTTTAGGAGCATTCCAAAAGAAAACATCACTAATGCTTCCACCGGGGAAACGAATAATATGTGAATGCAGGTTAGTAAGATTAGTCATTAGAGGAGTTTCAGTAACTATTTGTGTCATCCACAGGTTAGAATTGTTGCCGAAGATTGACATCGGAATTTTAGTGATAACCGAACCTGTATTAACCGTTACATTATAAGAAGTTGATGAAGGAGCAGCGGTATCTTTATAAGCAGGTGCTGTAAAAGTCCGCGGCTGCCAATCATTTAGAAAGAAACCAATTGAACTTGCAACGGGTGGATCAACAGGTGGGGTTACAGCAACTGTATCAACCGTTACAGGAGGCGTTGTTCCACCTCCTCCTGCTGATACAGACTTTTTGCATGATAAGAAAGATGCGATACATATACCTCCTACAATAACCGTATTGATCTTCATAATAATAATTTTAGCCGATTGTACCCCCTAATAAAATAACATCTAACGCCAGACCAGCTTTTTAAAAAACAACTGTTTTGTTTACTGTAAACGTAGATGTTTGATCTCCTACCATCACTTTAAAATCACCTTGCTCTAACTGATGTCTATTATCGGTGTTTACAAAAGCAAGTTCTTTTACCGGAACCTTAAACTGAACTGTTTTTGTCTCTCCTGCTTTCAACTCCACTTTATCAAAACCTCTTAAACGCTTTACATCCGGCGATAAAGAAGCAAGTACATCGCTTATATATAATTGAACAGCTTCCTTACCATCCCTGCCTCCTGTGTTGCGGACAGTAACATTTATTGCAACCGTACCGTTAGGATCAACAGTTGTTTTATCTACAGTAAGATTACTATAAGCAAACGTTGTATAAGATAAGCCGTAGCCAAATTGGTATTGAGGATTAAAGTCTGCAGAGTAATCATAAGCGCCTTGCGGATTGGCAGTTTGATCTGAATGTTTATGAATATAAGGTGTAAGTGAATTTGTGTATCGAGGATAAGTGATAGGCAACTTACCACTTGGATTAACATCACCGGTTAAAATATCAGCCAAAGCATCAGCACCAAAATTACCAGGTAAGTAAGTATGAACGATACCTTGTGCTCCAGGTTCGATTTGACTAATAATGCGAGGACGACCTTCATTTAAAATTACAACAACACGCTTACCTGTTGCGATCATTGCTTTAGCTAATGCTAATTGATTATCTGATAAGTTCAACTCATTTAAATTACCCGGCGTTTCAGTATAACTGTTTTCACCAATACAGAGTAAAATGTATTCAGCATTTGCTGCGGCTCGTACAGCTTCATCAATATTTACAACTGAATCTTCCCAATACTTACCTTTCATTTTATAAGCAACACCCTGGCTAAATGTTACGTTGTTATTGCCGAACTTTTTTGTTACAGCTTCTAGTATTGTATTGTATTGTTGTGTGAACTCATCCGTTCTTTCTCCTTGCCATGTATAACTCCAACCACCATTTAATGGTCTCATACTATTAGCATTCGGGCCTGTAACCAACACCCTTGCAGCAGGAGAAAGAGGAAGAATATTTTGATTGTTCTTAAGTAGTGTGATTGATTCTGCAGCGGTATTATAAGCAGCTTTGCTAAACTCAGCACTTCCAAATTTAGGATATTGATCAATTGTTGTAACAGGTGTATTAAAAAGATCTAACTCATATTTTACACGTAACACTCTTCTTACAGCATCATCAATTCTTGGTGTTGAAACTTTACCTTCTTTAACCAGAGCAACAAGGTCGTTACAGAATTCTTTATAGTTGTAAGGGATCATGCTCATGTCTATCCCCGCGTTGATGCAAAGCATCAATGCTTCCTTATTATTCTTTGCAATCTTGTCTCTCTTTGCAATGTTTTCAATGTCTTGCCAATCAGTAACGATAAAGCCTGTAAAGCCAAGTTCATTTTTAAGAATATCAGTAAGAATATGTTTATTAATATGGCCGGGAATACCATTGATCAAAGCAGAGTTCACCATTACATTTCTTGCACCTGCTTTAACAGCAGCAGCAAATGCAGGTAAGAAATATTCTCTTACATAATTTTCAGGTATCCAAGCATTGGTTCTATCCTTGCCGTATTTAGGATCGGAATAACCCATGTAATGTTTTAAACTTACTGATACCTTTTCTTTGCTTCCTAAAGGATCCTGCATGCCCTTTACAAACGCAGCACCCATTTCTCCACATAGGTATGGGTCTTCACCGTATGTTTCCCATAGGCGTGGCCACATAGAGTTAATGCCTAAATCCAACACTGGCGAAAAGCTCCATGGAACCCCAGCAGCTCTGCTTTCATAAGCTGTAATAACACCACCATCGTGTACAAGTTGACGATTAAACGTTGCAGCCTGACCAATCTCCTGGGGAAAGGCGGTATAGCCATTAACATAGCTGGCACCGTGTATATCATCCAAACCATAAATTACAGGGATCTTCAACCTGTTTTGTTGAGCAGCTTTATTAAGATCAGTAACTACTTTATTCCAATCTGCAGGGCCAAGCAAAATACTTGGAGGCGTATTTAAAATGGAACCTACTTTATACTTTCCGATTACTTCGTTCAGTTTTGCAGGTTCAACCTCAAAAGTTTTTGTTGCGTAATTTGTATGACCAAGTTGATCAATAGCAACCTGCGCCATTTGGCCAACCTTTTCTTCTAAAGTCATTTGCTTTAAAAGATTGGTGATCTTAGCTTCAGTTGCAGGATTAGTTTGCTGTTGTGCGTAAGAACCGGAGCCCGTTAAAACGAGTGAAGCAACAGCAAGTACTTTTAAAATTTTAGTTGATTTCATAATAAACAATCGATTAGTTCTTTGATTTATCGTTAAGTTTTGTGATCCGTTTATTGATTTCCATACAAGCCCTGCTATTATGATAAGGGCACTTCCATAAGCCTACCTTATCCTGTCCCTGCATAGGAGAATAATTGTCGGTGATACCCCAATACCATTCGCCTTTGTCTTTATGCAAAATATAGTTCTTTATAAAATGCCAGCTTTTCAATGATTGCTGAAGATAGTGTTGCTCATTTGTAGTTTGCCATGCATTAAAGTATCCAACCATTGCTTCAGCCTGTGGCCATGAATGCTTTTCTTTTATTAGATGATTTTCATTTGCATTGTATTCGTACCAAAGACCTCCATCTTTATCAAGCCCTTTTGAAGCAGCATCTGCAATTTTTACTGAGCGTTGTTTTACTTTTTCAATCAATGCTTCGTCGTGTATAATTTCCGCTGCTTCTTGCATCAGCCATGCAGCTTCTATATCATGACCATAAGATTGTATATCTCCTTTTTGATTCCATTGTTCATCAAAAAATAAAATGAGATGGTTAGTTTTAGGATCAATAATATGGTTTAGGAAGATGTTGATGAGTTCAGTGATTCTTTCTTTAAGTGTAGCATTCGGCCAAATACGATAAAGATTAGCAAGGCCTTCAAGCACATGCAAATGTGTGTTCATTGACTTCTTTTCATTTGCATCTTTAGCACTTAACCTAAGGTCATCTATCTCTTTCCATTCTCTTGTTAATGCTTCAATATAACCGCCGTTTACTTTATCATAGCTATACTTAACGATCGTTTCATATAACTCTATTGCTAACCTTTTTGCATCTTCATCTTCAGCAGCAAGATGATATTCACTTAACCCATAAACTGCGAACGATAATGCGTAGATCTGCTTTTTGGTATCTAAAGGTTTGCCAATATAATCAACAGTCCAATAAACACCGCCGTAATCTTTATCAATAAAATAATTGGTGATATACTTGAATGCACGTTCAGCCATTTGAAGGTACTGCACCTTCTTTGTTAAGTTATAAGCTGAAGAAAAACTCCATAAAATCCTGCTGTTTAAAACAGAGCCTTTTGGTGCTTTTGTATAAACATTATTATCGTTATCTATCTTACCTACAAAGCCGCCAAACTTATCGTCTACCGTATACTTAACCCAGTAAGCAAGAATTTTTTCCAACTCCTGCTGCATTTCGACCTTATAATTTACCAGTTCTTGCATTAGCCCTAACGGTTAGGATAATTTTAAGTTATAAAAGATGGCAACTACTTTGGTTAAACCATACATGTAAGCGCTCATTTATTGTTACAGTACAAGTGTGCGACGCAACGATGTTGACTGCTGTTATAGTGCCTGTAACAAAAGAAAAAAAATGAGGGCATCAACCAAGATTAGTAATGCCCTTTCTAACGATTGCTTATATGTGAAACTCTGTTGATTTAGTTTTAATTGCTCCGTGCATTTTGTTGCCTTCCCTTTTGGTATAAGCAAGATTGTTCTCGATGATTTTATTGATTGTTTGCACGGAAGCGGCAGACCTAAAACCATCTTCAGGAGTGTTGACAGCATAATCAACCAACCTGTCTATTGTGGAAGTAGCAACATGCATACGTGTATCAGAAGATGCATAGTAAATAAACACAGTTCCATCTTCATCAGCTATCCATCCGTTTGCAAACAACACGTTCGATACATCACCAATTCTTTCTTCTCCTTCAGGTGCCATAAAGTAACCTCCAGGCTTATGAATAACTTTAGTTATGTCGTTAAGATCGGTCATAAACATATATAGCACATAACGCAAACCAGCAGCAGTATGGCGAACACCATGTGCAAGATGCAACCATCCCTTATCTGTTTTAATAGGCGCGGGACCGAGGCCATTTTTTGCTTCGTATACTGTGTGATAAACTTTTCTATCAATTACTATTTCGTTATCCACTACAGCATTCTCGATGCTTGCGCTTAAGCCAAAACCTATACCACCGCCTTTGCCTGCCTCTATAAAACTATCCTGTGGTCGAGTATAGAAAGCGTACTTGCCTTGAACAAACTCGGGGTGTAATACAACATTTCGTTGCTGTGGAGAAGGCGTTTTAAGATCAGCTAAGCGTTCCCACTCAACAAGATCTTTTGTACGTGCAATACCACACTGGGCAATAGCTGCAGACTGATCGCCTTCAGGCGCTGAAGGATCACGACGCTCTGTACAGAACAAGCCATAGATCCAGCCATCTTCATGTTGTACAACACGCATGTCGTACACGTTTGTATCTGGAACATTTGATTCAGGCATTGTTATTGGCCTATCCCAAAAAGTAAAGTTGTCTATGCCATTTTCGCTTTCTGCTACAGCAAAAAAAGATTTCCTGTCAAGCCCTTCAACACGAGCTATAATGTGATACTTATCATTCAGTTTAATAGCACCGGCATTTAAAACCGCATTAATACCAAAGCGTTCTATAAGGTATGGATTGGTATCAGGATTTAAATCGTATTTCCAAAACAAGGGAGCGTGTTGTGCTGTTAATATCGGGTGCTCATAACGATCATAAATACCGTTTCCTAATTCTTCTTTTTTATTTTCCCTGCTCACCAGCTCTTTGTAAGCCTTCTGAAGATCCTGCAATCTTCTTTTAAAAATTGTACTCATAATCCTTATTTTAAAGATGCCTTTCGGCAATTGTTATTTATGCTTAATTAATCCTCCAGCTTATCCCACCATGTTCTTTTTAGCGTAAATACTATTACTGCAAGTATTAATATTGTTATCAGCAATGGCAACTTCATCCATAGTATAACATACATTGGAAGTATGGTTAAACATAACTGCGCTATTATACCTAACGCCACATTAAACATATCCAGCTTAAATCTTTTGTTAGGTATAAAGTCTGGCTGTTCTGCTATTACCTTATCATGTATTGGCTTCCAAAAACCCCAAGGTCTTACTGTGCTATAAAACTTTTTTAATATTCCTTCTTCTGTTGGTGGTGCTGTATACGTTCCTATTAAACATCCTGCTATAGAAATCAGAAATAATAGTGGCCACACATACAAAGGCAATGTTTCTTTAAATATGAAAGGGAATACTAAAGCCGCAAGTATACCCGCTGCCATTCCCCAGAAAAAGCCATTCGCATTAAACCTCCACCAATACCATTTCAACATGTTTGATGCTATATAACCTCCATATAATGCTCCTACTATCCATTGCAAAACACTATTCACATCCTTTGCAAAAAAACCAAGTATCACACCTGCCGCAACTACCACCACACCTACCATATAGTTCATCCTGATAATCTTTTTTGTAGGTGCATCAGGGTTAATATACTTCAGGTAAATGTCGTTAACAATGTAAGCTTGTGCAGCATTTACCGTTCCTGAAAAAGTACCCATGAATGCTCCTAACAAACCTGTTAATACCAGGCCTAATAATCCTACAGGTAAAAAGGTATTGATAGCTGCAGGAAAGATCCTTTCGAAGTCAGTACCTGTTGGTGACGATACGTTCAACTGGTTATAGTATAATAGCGCAAGCACCGTTAAACCTATCACCATTGAATACCTTATAGGTAATAAAACAATCGATACAAAGCCTGTCATCTTCGATGCCTCTTTAGGCGATCTTGTCGATAGCACTTTTTGCATATCATAATTTGGTGCCGGACCTGCAAGACTTGCAAATATTCCTTTAAACAACATCATCATAAAAAAGAAACCGAACAAGCTAAACTTATCATCCTGTATCTTTTTATTAGCATCAGCAATTATCTTACTCCAGTCAAGGTTAAGGTTCCAGCCAAAGAAAGGTGTTGACCAACCTTCAGGAACATTTAAATGTTGACCTTGCATTTTAGTAAATGCAATAATGCCAATTGCCAAACAACCGACCGTCATTATAATATACTTTATAACATCACCCACAACAATACTATGCATACCACCAAGTATAGAATAGAACATAGCGAATAAGGTGAATATTATGCCGTAAACATGCGCCACATATTCAGGAGCAATATTGAAAGGAACATAAGGTTGAACTATATTCCACGGAACAAATATTTCAATAGACTTACCTAAACCAACAAAGCCATAAGCTAAAAATCCAAGGCATCCAATCAATGCAAAAGCAACTGTAATATTATGAGATGCTTTAACTCCTTTGCCTTTTAATCCAAACCTTGTAGCAAGCCATTCAGCCCCAGTGTCGGCGTTTGATCTGCGTAGCCACTTTGCTAAAAACATCATATTAAATACCTGGTTAAAAACAGGCCACAACCATGGTATCCAAATACTCTTCAAACCATAAATAAAAGCCAGCGAAACCATCCACATCGTACCGCTTATATCAAACATGTCCGATGCATCACTCAACCCCAACATATACCATGGCAACTTTTTGCCACCCAATAAATAACTCTCCTTGTTTTGCCGCGCCTTCTTTCTATAATACCAACCAATCATTACCATCATTACCAGGTAAGTAACGATCATTAAAACATCAATTAGTTGTAGTCTCATTCTTATGCTCGGTCGTTATTATTTAGTCATCTTTATTGCTACTATGTATCTTTCGTTGCGTCGCACTCTTGTACTTTATATTCTTTACTCAGCAAGTTTTAATTATAGATCTTTATCTACATGAATTGATGTTTAGGTTAAATTATTACTCAGCATTTATATAACTCAAGCTTACTGGTACAGCTTCTCTTTTGTTATATCTTTTTGAAACAACGTTTTATCTAACTGGTAAAACTTTTTAAAATCCTGCTCCGACACTTCACCTTTTTTTGGAACATAGTAATGCCAGTTGCCATTAGCTTGCAAGCCTGCATTACGCCAAACTAAGGCATAAGATATCTTATGGTTCTTTATACCATTCCATAAAGTATTCGTCCACCATTCAGCATATGGAATTCTTTCATAGCCAGCTTCAGCAAGTGCAGCTATCTTTCCTTTGTCTTTTGCAACCTCTTCAATAATACTTAAGCGCCTGTCAAGGTTTTGCTGGAATGAATTATCTTTTAATGGATCACCGTATTGATATGCATCAAAGCTTACAACGTCTACAACATCGTCGCCTGGATACCTTTCCAAAAACTCTTGCTTAGTTTTAAAGTCAGCAGTGTTGTAAACAAACAAAACATTATGAACACCTTTTTGGTAGCGCAAGTAGTCAATAGTATATCGGCATAAAAACTTAAATTCAGCAGGAGTACAAGTGTTCTTACACCACCAAAACCAGTTTCCTGTCAACTCATGAAAAGGCCTTAACAAGACAGGGATTGCTTCACCATTTTTGCCCTTTAAACTTAATAGAAACGTTGCAAGTTTATCGAGCCAGCTTTTATATAATTCATTTTTTGCTCCCCCAGGTATAATTGATTGCACGCCACCATGAGTTGTGTCCCAGGCATTTTGCATTGTAACAGGATTAGTGAAATGCCAACTGATAGTATTAACGCCTCCTCTTTCATATACCTGTTGTATAAACCCTCTCATTCTTGAGAATGGGACACTGTCCAGATTTACAGGTTTATCTAATTCAAGATTTCCCAACTCCCAGCCATACACTGCAGGATAATCTCCAACAATTTCTTTTACATCACTTTTGCCGGGTACATACTTCCATCCAACTCCGTAAGCAAGATCGTCCTGGTGACCAAACATGATGCCTTTGTTCAATAGCTTTTGCAGGTTCTTATAAAGGTTCTTTGTTGGCCTTGTTGCTACATCATCAGCAGGAAGTTTATAACCAGATGCATCATTAGTAACCTTATTCTTCGTATAGTTACGAATCATCTTCCATGTAGAAGTATCACTATTGAACACGCTGTTCAAACCCTGCTCTTCCATTGGTGGATCCCCCATATAATCATCTCCATCTTTCCAATACACTTGGCCTTGCTTTGGTTTTGCAGTGCCACCATAAGCCCAGAAATTAATACCGCTAATTACATCATTTGTTTCTTTATCACTTTGCCATTCATTAAAAACTGATCTATAATAATCATCTCTCAAATCAGTTGTAGCATGTATATCAAACGAATGATTGTCTCTTGGCAAACCAAACTCTTCAAGCACTAAAGGCTTCTGCAACCTTCTTGCTATAACAGCATGTTTATCTATATAATCAACAGTCTTTGTCCTTACTGATGCAAAGTCTTGTTCTAATGTTTCAGGCTTGAACCAGCCCCAGTTCTTAGGCCAAATGTGTATCGTTAGATAATCAATGTTTTTATCAGCATGAACTTGTTCATACAATTCTGTATCTCCGTCTGTTGCCATAATACCTTCGTGGCCTGTTGTTACAAGATGGTTTTTATCAAGAGATTTGATATAAGCTGCAGTCTTATTTATCCAGGCTTTGTATGCTTCATTAGCTGCCGGCCTCATTGGTCGCGGTTCATTTACCAGTTCCCATGCCATAATAGAGGGATCAGCAGAATATTTTTTATTGGTTACTTTATTAGTTCTGTTAACGATAAGCTTTACCTGTTTTAAATAGTCATCGACACACTCATTACACGAATAAAACTTACTTGTATAATCTCTTAACTCATCCCAGTCAAGTTTTCTTTGCATTACCGAATCAGCTACAAGTCCGTTCCAATTAAGGTATTGAAGAAAGCCTCCACTCCATTCCCAGTTATTACTTAAGAACAAAACTGCTTTCATATTTCGCTTACCTAATTCATCTAAAAACACGTCTAATCCATCCAGTTGTTTTTCATCAAACACACCTTTTTGAGGTTGTAAAGGTGGCTTTACTCTTTGCACTCCATTTATCTGACCAGATCCTTCAACTCCAGCTAATACACGTAGGTTAGAAACTCCGTTTGATTTAAGAAAGTCTAATTCTTTGCGAAGCCTGTCTATGCCTTTTGCTTTATTCTTTTCAAGTCCAAGATATCCTCCGTACCAATAGTTTGCTCCTATGTAATAGTAGGGCTTGCCATCAAGATTAAACTGATTTGCTTTTACAGTTACAAAATTTGATTGAGCTGAAAGTACAGCGACAGCGAATAAACCAAGGAAAAAAGTAATACTTCGTCTAACCATTCTCTAACCTTTAGCAGAAATATAATTTAATAAAAAACCTCCTGTTCTTAGGTAAGAAACGACATAAGTATCTCATCTTAAACAGGAGGCTTTGATAGAAGGAATGATATCAGTTATTGAAACGAGATATCATCAATATAAAATGTTGCATTCGCGGTTCCATAGTTCTGAATAACAAACTCATTTACTTTTGCCGGGTTATTGCTAAAGTCAGACAAGTTAATTTCAAATGTTGTGTAAGCACCAGGTACAATTGTAATAGCTTTCTTTTGTGCATCAGTTGGGTCAGTAGCATCTTTCATATAAATAGCAAGTTTGGATGTTGCTGTTGTACCAGCACCCCCATATACTGAAATCTTAAGCTTTGTATATCCAGCCGGTGGAAATGCAAAAGTTGCTTTAGGATGAAATTGTAATGCACCATAAGCATCTGAGTAAGTTACCTTAATTGCAGTTGTACCGGATTGTGGATGTTCAGTATTGTCTAGTTCCTGCGTAGTTGTTCCCCAGCCACCCCATTTATCCCAATTTGCACTAAGAGAATTATCGTAAACAATTATAGGAGCAACTGTTGAACCAACAATTTGAAGATCGGCAGCAGATTGTGCTGTAAGCGTTGAGTTTTTTACATTAAAAGTCATCTTTCCCTTTAATGAACCTACCGGAACCTTTACTACCAATTGAGTAGCACTCTGGCTTACAAAAGTGGTTACTGCAGTTGTTACACCTGTAAATGCAATACTGCTTACTGCATCAAGGTTAGTACCTGTAATTGTGAGGTTGTCGCCAATAGCAACAGGATTTGGAGACATGGTTGTTATGGAAGGCAATACCACATCTAAGTCAGCAGCAGATGTTGTTTTAACACCTGAAGCAGCCTCTAACATTACTTTTCCTTTTGTGGTTGATGCCGGAGCTTTTACTACAAGTGATGTAGCTGTTTGGCTAACAAAGGTTGTTACAGCTGAAGCTACCCCTGAAAAATAAACCTTTTTTGCAAGGTCTAAATCAGTACCTGTAATAGTTATATTATCCCCGTGCCTAACCGGGTTAGGAGCAAATGAAGTAGCAACAGGTAAAGCAACTTTTAATGTATCAGTAGTCTGTACATCTATCGTATCAGTACCACTGAATGAAATTAAAAGTGGAGCAGTTTGTGCATCATCCGGCACCTTTACTACCAATTGAGTTTGCGTTTGGGTAACAAATGTTGTTACCATTTTGTTTTGGCCAAATGTAATTCGCTTAACATAGTTTAGATAGTTACCGCTAACTGTAACGTTATCTCCAGGCCTTGCTTGTTTAGTTATTGAAGTAATAGTGGCAGCCGTTTTTACATTGAGGTTCAACATTGTTTTTGTTACAATATCTCCTTCGGGAGTTTTTAAGGTAACATAACCTTTTTCAACAGTGGTTGGTACTATTACCATAATTGAATTAGACGTTTGCTGTTTAAACGCATCCTTATTTACTATAGCATTCGTACCGGTAAATTGGATAGCGGTTACTTTAGTAAGGTTATTACCTATAAATCTTAAAGTATCGCCAGGGCGTGCTCCTGTTGGTCCGAAACTTAGCAATTGCACCTGTCCATTGTTGGCCTCTTCATTGTCTTTTTTGCAAGATGACAAGACGCAGATGGATAAGACAACGCACATTAATGTAATCAGCCGTTTATATGATAGTTGTATCATTTGTTTGGTTTGAAGAAGTTCTTTAATTGTTAATCGGATTATTTTTTAGGTACAATCCTTAGGTTATCGAAGCAGATATCAGCATCAAGATCATCGCCACCAAAAATCAAAATTCTTGACCAGTAGCCGCTTGTGCTTACAACAGGTTTGGTTTTATAGCTTGCAACCATGTCTTCAAACGGAATAGTCACGGTACTCCACTGGCCTTTTGTATCGTAAGGAGGTTGCCATACATAACCATCATTGTCTTCTGCAATCAAACCAACATTTAAAATAATCCTGTTTTTGTTATATGGTTTTAGTGTGTTGATTTCAAACTTAACGTTATAACCTGCGGGGTTTAAGATGGCATCATCAGGAATATTTTTACTATGGTTAGGCATGTCTGCAGCTGCTCCGCCGGCTACTTCTGGTGCATCCCACACCCACGCTTTTACTTGCTTTTTATATCGGTAATAGTTCCCGCTAATTTTAGCAGGATCACCTTTAGCTGGATCTGGATTGGTTATTAAATATGTACTCCACCAGCCTTCATGAGGATCAGCATCAATAATGTGATTTCTTGTATCCCTAAACCAAAATGTAGACGTGACTTCGCCAAAATTTGTTTTTATAGTAATGGGACCAGGCTTTGCACCTGCTGGTACCTGCACCTGCAGTTGCTGATCCTTTCGGCTTACAACGTTACCTGTAACACCTCCTGTAAAAGTAACAGTAAGTGGCTCGTAAAAATAGTTACCGTTAATTGTTGCCACATCGCCATCATTTACAAACTCACTAGCCATGCTGGTAACAACCGGCTTACTGATTTGTACTTTAAAATCGTATAACAACTCGTAGCCATTCTTAAATATAATCCTGATTTTGTTGGTTACTGTTGCAGGAATAACGGCAGGCACTGATACCAAAATGCTAGTACTGGTGATATAAGAAGGCGTTAACCTGGCCTGCTGGTCGTTAAACCATATCTCTTTTGCATCTTGAAGATTGTTGCCAATTATAGCAATTAGTTGACCCTGACCGGCTCCTATAAGCAAAGAATCTGACGACTCTGGCTTTGTTACCCTAACGTAACTAATAGTTGGTGTGGCTAAATTATCACTCTTTTTACAGGCAATAAAAGTACCAGCCATACCAACGAACATTAGCAGGATGAGTAAGATTTTATTAAAAGGTTTCATTTGACTTTAGTTTCTTTTAAAAATTGTGTTTTGTTTACATCTTATGGATAATCTACTGCAGGTGCTTGCAGATTTGGTGCTTGTGACAGCTCTACTGCGGGAATTGGCATCACAAAATTTCCTGCATTTGCAGTAACTAATCTTGGCGTGAACCACGATGTTTTTGTTAATGTCCACTCTGATGGATTGTTTATGTTATCTACCTGAGCAAAGAACAACCCTCTATCCTGCGAATTTAAAATTCCAAGTGCTTTTTGCGGGTTCCAATAATAAAGGCTCGCTAAATCATACCAAACCATTCCTTCCATGGCAAACTCTTTAAATCTTTCGGTAAATACTGCATCTAATGTTAGTGGACCGTTTGCGTTTGTACCTGTAACGTTCCATGATGGCAAACCTGCTCTTTGATGCACTTTATTAAAATAAGCTACCGCTGTTGCATCGGTTGTAGAGCTACTATTACCAATTGCTGCCTCTGCATATATTAAATACATTTCAGCTAAACGCATCATGTAAGTGTTATTTGGATAGCGTTGC
>Ga0181464_1000828_pt2 | contig 14074 bp, 9 predicted proteins | sample InSIn2gowninarea_FD_119074 | JGI IMG/M metagenome (GOLD analysis project Ga0181464, IMG submission 119074) | Clean room microbial communities from NASA Spacecraft Assembly Facility at Jet Propulsion Laboratory, Pasadena, California, USA -... ...
AGGCCATGAGCAAAAAAGGTTACCCACATTCTTACTACTTTGCAATTTGCTCTCGCATCAGACGAGAGCGGTGTTGCTCAACCAAAGAGAGGCTAGATGAATCTTTGCCTCATCCTCATTAATCTGTTGAATCTTGCAATAGATCTCAATTTTCCTAATCCAATTATTAAGATTTTATGCATTACTTTCACCATTAAACACAGGGAGATCAAATTTAACATCTAATTTAAAGAAAGGTTTCTTAGATGCATCCCTTGCATTTCTATGATTATGGTGGTGAGAGGAAGAAGAACTCTCACTAGTGGAAGGAGAAGGAGGGGGTTCTTCTCCACCATTTCTATGCATTGAACCTTGTTCTTCTAGTTTTCTCTCTTCTGCTTTCTCCATCCTTGAAAGAAATTGACCCACATTCTCTACCATCAAATAGAAGGTTTGCGAAAATTGCACTCCTCTTTGTGATGAGCCTCTTCATCTGCCATGTTTCTCCTTCGATGTGCATGCCCCACTTCAAGATCGAAAGAATTTAGTTTCCCTTCGCCTCTTCGGAGCCCGTTTCTTATTAGCATACAAACATGCAATTCACATCTAAAAATACCTGCTCTGATACCACTTGATCCAAGATCTTTTGCTTATAGATGTGTTAAAGAATCACATGTAGAAATTGCAGCTTACCCATAGAAATTTAATGTGCGCATGAGAGAAGAAGAAGAAACGCATAAAGCATGAAAGAAGACAACAAGACTTGATAGCAGAGTTTGTCCAACTCGGATTACGTCTTCGGGCCCTGCTTGATCAATGGGGAGGTCTTCATTCATTAAATGGCATGAAAAAAAGAACAATACAATCATCAATTACAAAAAGGAGTCTTATACCTCCATTCTGAAAAATGGCCGAAAAATGTAGAACTCAGATGGAGAAATGAATAGTGCCATTGTGTTCGTGGCATCGAGAATGGTTGAAACCATATAAAATTTGTCAAATTTTGACAAAATGAACTTTCACCCCTCCTGCAAGTTCTTGCATCGAACCGCATGCACTGCTTCCCCCCCCTACACTTTTCTACGTTCATCATGTTTTATAACACTTTTTGTTACAATGCCACTTAAAATGGGGAATCTGTTTGTTTATAATAGAAGTTGTTCGAATGAAAGGATTGGTGAGCGCGATGAATTGACCATCCAACCTTTCTTCGCAACAAAAACCCCCGAAAATAACCCTTTTCTGTTTAAAAAATAATACATGGAAACATTAAAAATTCTGACTGCAAAGCTTAGAAGCCAGAACTCAAACTATATCAAGTCTGCCCTATTCTCCTGTTGGGTCCACACTTTATCGCAAGTCGAACAACCCTTGTAGCGGGGATCGTCGATATCACTGATATCGGCGTATTGCTATCGGCCCCATTGACATATCACAATATCATTGTTGCAATGGCCCTGGGGTCTTTCTTATGCCTTAGCATACGCCAACACCGATATCGGTAATCGCATGTCACCTGGTCTAGGTCTCGATATCGCATATAGCCTACCCCCGATTATGATAAGTCAAATATCGTTGATCAGGGGTTCCTTCCACCTAGCCTTAAGTCCACCCTTTGAACCCTTTTGATTTTGATTTTCCTTTATAAGGCTTTAAGCCCATTTTTAGAAGAAATGCCTCCTTTTTCAAAGGAACAAAGAAAAACTTTTTTTTTGCGATAACTTCATCATCCGAAGTCCATTTTAGCCCATTCAAGTTGTAGTAGATTCAGAATGAAAAGATCTATGCAATGATACTATTTCTAGAAGCATCCTTGGACTTAAATTTTCCTTTGTTTCCGCTATTTGAAGATTTTAGAGGTTTTAGGACCCATTTTGGATGAGTCCACCTGGATCAATCCTCCTTTAAGCCTGCCACATGGGCAAATCAACCCAAAATTTTGACTACTTCTATCTCCTTCATTCAAACTCATATTGGAGCATCATTAGCACCATTGGAATTAGGGTGATGAGAACTTCGATCTAATGTCAAGATAATTGCCTTTCTGCCACTTTGAATTTTGATCCTTTTTCATGCCCCTAGTGTCTTGAGATCCACCTGGATCAATAATTCTACCAGTTTTTCATAGATGTCTCTTGACTTTTCCAATTTCACTACATATGGGATGAGAGAATCCTTGATTTATTCTATAAGGATTCTTTGAGTCCTTATTTCCCCCTTCATGTATTTTTCTAGAGCTTGAGCTTCTTCTTTTGGCAGTTCGACAACTAAACCCTTAACATGATCAATGACTTCATTTTCTATGAGGATCAAATATGTCATCTTTTTTCATGCAAGACAGTTTGTTGACCCAACCAATTTGTTGTTTTCCTTGCAAAATGAATTTATTTTGACAGATTTAGACATAGATATAAAGATACTTACTTGTCAAGTGAAGATACTCCTTGATGATGAAATCTTCAACTTGATGCTTTCCTTGATGATGTTGATAATAGAAGATGTCTTCCTTCAAAAGTGAACCTTGACTCAAGAAGAGGGATATCACCTTGATTCTTTTGATGATGATGAAAATACCTTCTCCTTGCTTCCTTGGATGATAAAGTAGGATGTAGTGGCTTTCCCAAGGTTCTTTAAATGTAGATACTTCCTTTATTTTAGTGGATTTCAGGTCCTCCAGGTCTTCCTTTCCTTGTTCAATATGTATGCTTCCAAAAAATTCTTCAATTGAAGAGCCCTTCCTTACATGAGATAGTGTTTTGAGGTCTTCTTTGATGTTACTTAGTTACTTCCTTCAAGATGATGAGAGGGTTAGTCCTTGATGATTGATGCTCTTAATGTCCTAGACAATCTTTTTGTGCTTAAGCCCTTGAGTATATCTTTCTTGATGATACGATGTCCTCTTTGATGTCTTGACCTTTCTTGATACTCCTTAGGTGGCCCTTCCTCAAGCTACCTTTCCTTAATGAGTTACCTTAGCTTTGATACCATGTTGACAAATCTAGGGCAGCTAGACTAGGTGATTTCTCTTACTTTGATGATTGCTTGTGATGAATTTACTTCACATGATTAGCTTATTGTTTTATTACATGATTATTATCATAGTTCTCTATCATCAAACAAAAACCAAACAATAAACATAATGAGACAATGGGACACAAGATGTAGGCTATCATACAGGGCCAAAACCTCTCATCTTGAGAGGAAAACCCACGAAAATTCTTCTCTTCTTATAGAACTTCAATTGACGAATTCCAAGAACTATAATCCTTGACCAAAACCTCTGCAAGACCATGTCAAATTGCACATGGATGAATTCTCCTTCCACAAAGTCAATGATAGTCAAACTAGCCTTTAATAGTTTCTTGCTATCTCTTAGACCTCAATTTCAAACCTGCACTTTTAACTGTGATTTTTGGCCCGTTTTGCAATAACCCTAGCTTGCACATGTGACAAAAAATGGTGAATTTAGCCTCTATTCTCCTTCACTTGGGCAGTAGATCTCTCTTCAACAACTTAGCCTAAATATCAATTCTTCTTTGACCCATCAGGTAGCTTCTTGACCTGACTGCAACTCAATCTTGATGTAGGTGTAATAATTCCCTAGTCTTGGTTTGCATGTGTGAGATATTTACCCAAGATGGTCCTTAAGAAATCTGCTTTCTTCACCCTTTTGTCATCCTTCTTCACTAGATATTCTAGTGTCTTTCTACCTCAGATCAAACCGTTTTTGTGCTTGCTCGGATGCCTTCTAAGGTGGTCGACTAGCTTTGTATATATATACTTATTGTCACATCAAACAGGCCGACTTGTCACTATCTCTAGGCCAACTTATCTTTAGAGAAGGCCGACTTGTAGCTTGCATATTTGACGAGGTCTTGGAGTATCTTTTGACTCAAATATGACTCAAATAAATTATTTTCACAATATGTAACATGCCCAAATGAGTCTTCAATACATGACGATGACTCAATTGACTTTATGACAAACCTAGAAGCACTCAATGGGTGTTTGACCTAAAAATAACTTTTCTTTGACCATGAAACCCATGCCTCAAGAAAAACAATAATAAATTTATTTCTCTTCTTACATTAAATACATAAAATCATGATTACATATGTCATTATGAAGATTGAACCTAGTTACATATTTCAACAATAGAAGCATAAAAATCTTGTATCACATGATTCTTTTCATGGAAAGCATCAAATCTTGCATGGAAATCTTGAGGTTCGTCAACGAGATCTTCAACTTGTTATTCTTCATAACTATGATCCTAACAATTTCAAAATGCTTTGATTAAACCTACAAATGAAGATATTTCCAGTAGACCACAAATTTTAACCGTTCATTTACATCATCTCCTTTAGAGAAATGTCCTCATGAAATCACAATGGTAAGTCTACGGAATATTAGGATTTGGATTTTGTTCCCCACAATGGTGCCAATTTATTACCTTCAAAATTTTCACTTCAAATGTTACAAATTCCTTTAATATAGTGCAACCCTAGGGGCACTTAAGAATGTTTCCCATTGTCACCACAACAACCCTTCCTCTTGCTTTAGGCTAGTTCTTTTTTGGCACAAGGAGGGGAATCTTAGAAAATATTGTTTCAAATTAATATTTAGAAGATGTTGGAAATTACCAAGACTAGTGCCTATCCAATTGATTTGTGGAGTCAAGATCAAAGAACAAGTGGGTTTGAATATGACAAAGAAGTCGTTAATGTGCAATAATTAGTCTAAAACAAATTTTCAGATTATACAAGAATAAAGTGAGAGCCCTTAAAAAGGTGCATCGTCACAACCATGAAGTTACAGCCAAAAATAACATGCAATCAACAAATAAAGAAAGCAAAAACATGCCTCTCTGAAAAATAGAAATGACATCAGCAAAATATTTTAATAATTCAAGGTTACCTCAAGGATTAGGGGCGGTTTTGTTGAAAATATAACTAGTATCAGTCTTCATAATTGTTGTCTAGCTCATGACATGATGTAATTATTATGTTTTTGTAAAAAGAAATAAAAAGGAAAAGTATTGTAAAAGAAAAGAAAATTAGTATTTTATAAGCATGGGTTTCATGCTCAATTTATTATATTTCTAGTGTGCTTCTAGGGTTTGTGTCATGCATCATTGTCCTTTTCATCTTGTATTAGACCCTTCTTGGGCTTATTGTATCAAAGAAGCAATTTATTTTTGTGTCGAAAATGTAATTTATGCTTCCTCCACCAAGTCGGCCTCAAGAATTGTCAAGTCGATCTCATTAGGGAGTTTCAACCACTATATATAGCAATGCATTCAACCTATTGTGACAAATTTGTTCAAGAAGTTTGATTTGCAATCCAAGGAAGTACAAAGAAAAGAAAAGGAGAAGAAAAAGGCTTGAAGAAGAAGGAAAACCCTAGCGAAGGAAGGAGAAACCTTAGCAAAGGAAAGATCATTTTCTCTTGTTTCTAGTCCACACATGTGGAGATTTTGAAGTTGCAGAAGGGCCGGATATTGCAAGACTGTAGTAGAGGTCGAAATTTTGATGCAGGAGACTGAAATTTGTGATTGATGCAGGATTGAAGAGGGTTGGTGACTAGAAGCAACTTTTTGTCATCTTGGAAGGAATTTCATGGGAGAATGACTCGGTGATTTGGAGGAGGTCTTTGTCTTGGTCAAAGGGTCTTGGTTGTCTCTTTTGATCTGATTCTTAAAGAAGAGAAGATACTTTTTGGGTTTTCCACTAGGAGAGGGGTTTTGGCCCTGGCTGAGAGCCTACATCATGTGTCTTGTTGTTTTGATGTTCATGCATTTATGTTTTGGTAGTTGGTTGATGATAAGAAGATAAAAGAAGACATAAAAGAAGATAATAAGAATAGAAAGAAATCACAAGTAATTATCAAGATAAGAAAATCTTTCTGCCTTTATGACTTTCCGAGTTCAACAACCTCAAGCCTAATTTCCTTTTCTGTGACAAACTTGCCCTTCTACAAATATTATTCTTGTAGCAAAATGATGGTGATTCTTTGCAAAAACCGCAATCATCCATGAAAGAAAAAAAAGATGAAGAAACTATTGAAGAATGTAACTAGTGTCCATCTTCATAAATGTATTTAAGTCACAATATAATGTATTTGTCAAAAGAAAGAAAAATGAAAATTTATTATTATTAATGGACTTATTAAAGCATGGGTTTCATTCTCAGGTCAATTATGTTTAGGTCAAAGCCTCCATTGCAAACTTCTAGGGTTTGTGTCAAGTGTTCTTGTCCATGTCATATTGTAAAGAAACCTTCTTGGGATTTATTTGTTAAAGAATAAATTTATTTTTATTGTAGAATAGGTCAATCAAGCCTCCTCCACCAAGTCAACCTAAACTTGGTAGCAAAATCACTATATAAAGGCAACAACTCGACCTCATTTGTCACTAACATACAACAAGTTCAATCTGCAACTTCTAGGGCCATAAAAAATGTGAATTTCAAGGAAGAAGAGGAAGAAGGATAGAGCAGGAGAAGGAGGTCTCTCACAAGCATAAGAAGTCGAAATTATCTCTCTTTTTACCACACGTGTGAAGTTGTGAAGCTGTTGTAGGGGCCAAAATTCTGCAGTTGTTGGGGAGGCTGAAATTTTGAAGCTCGGCTGAAACTTTTGGGTTGATGCTACTAGACAGGAAGAGACTATAGAAGGTTGCTATATCTCATTGAAACACTGACTTGGTGGAGGAGGAAGGTTTGTTGGATAAGGCCTTGGTTGTCTCATTGTCATATGAATCTACTAAAGGAAGAGTTCTTAACTAGTTTTTCCCCTATATAGGGGTTTTTCCCTGGTTTTTCACCTACATCCGGTGTCCTTGATCTTCGTGTTTTGGTTTTGGTAATTGCCTGATAAAATAATTGTTACAGATCCATTTGGACACATCAACCTCAAATTACAGATCGATACTATTAGGACCCATCAACCCCTAGTGCAGTTGTTACATGCCCTAAAGAAGTTAGTCATCAGAATGCCTTACTTCCCAAGAAGTTTCATCACTAAAAACATCCAAAAAACTATGTCTAAGAAGATCACCGTAGGTAGGCCTTCATTAGGGTGCGCTGCAATGCAAACCATACACTGAGGGGGTGCTATGCGGTGCACTTGGTCCCTCTTTGGACTACGCTGAGTGAATTTGAGCGAACTTGCATGAGGGTTTGAAGATTCCTTATCCATTGGAAGCCTTTAGAAGTTTCTCAATGCCACCTACAACTTTGAGTTCACATTTTGATGAGGAAGGGAATTAGGAAATATCAATCCCCCATCCATTCTTCCATGGAACTGATTTCTAAATTTAGAAAGGCATTCATTATCACCATTGATGGCATAACCTCCTTCACTCACCTATAAAAAGATCACTTATCTAAGAGATCAGGGACTGGAAAATATTGAATTGTAGGGAGATGTTGGTGATATGAGATTAGAATTGATTTCAAGTATTGTAATAGTGTTGAAGTGTCTTGCTTGTCATGAGGTGAAGAGGGATTGAATTGGAAGAGTGTCACTAGAAATTGAGTCAAAACTGTGACAAAATTTCCTGCAGAATTGCTCACTATCATCAGCACATTCTGATGAAGGACACAGTGCGTTGCAGTGCACTTCCCACACTATCTCTAACTGATGCATGTGCTAATCCCTTCAGGGTTAGTTTCCCATATAGGAATTGAAAGTTTTTGCCAATTTCTCTTATTTGAATGAGTTGCTGAATGTCAATGATGTTTTGTCTCTGAAAACAATTTTCATCTCCTGAATTTGGCCCTATTTAGACTGGGTTGTTGGATGATTTTTATGTATTTGTTTTATCATTTGCAATCCACTGTCGAAAGGTAGTTTTGATCGATTGTTTTGTCAATATAAAAGTGTCGTAAAATCGTCATTTTCTTCAAAAAATGAAGTAACGTAAAGTTTTCCTTCATTATAATAATCGATTGATTTATTTGCGCATTTGATTTGTATTTTCATTTAAAGTGTAAAAAACCTTCACTTCTTTAAAATCGAAAGTGTCGTACAGTCTTCCTTTCCCTTTTAAAAGAAATTGTCACAAATCGTCATTTTTTATTAAAAGAGTTCTGAATCGTTTGTGCATTAGTTTTTCTTATTGCATCATTCACATTAAGAGAAACTGAAAAGAAAAACATGCATTGTGCATATTAAAGTTTGTGAATGCTTGAAAGGAATGGTTTAGGGAATTGCATCTAGTTTGTGCTCTTTGTTCACTGATCAAAAAGTACTTGTTTGCTCTATCCCTAGTAGCTAGGATTTTCATTGTTAAATTGAATGGAAATAATGCTTATCATATTAGTTATATTTTAGAAATTTAAAACACACATCACATGGTGAACCTTGAAAGGCAAATTCTAAAGAATATCAACTTAAAATTTATCTGAATTTACCTAATGGAGCATTGTCACCTAATGAAAAACATTTAGAGGTCTAGGCTAGAGACGTGTTCCGGCGTCATAAAACAAAGCAGCTATCGCTAACTTGTCTTCAATACATCCCAAGTGTGATACCTCATTCCACGTACATGAATATATCGTAGCTCGTCCACATACCTTCGGGTATATAGGACAGTGTTACAGTATGGAAAGTATATGGGAATGCTCTCACTGTGTGGTTTTGCATTAGACAACGCTTATACGAATTAGGCCTCCATGTACCTTCGGGTATATATGGTAGGAAAACTGATCCAGGTGGATCTTCAGATACAATGGCATGGAAAAACTCAGAAATCCCAGTGGGCAAAATGAAGTCAACCCAAGACCAGAGTAGAGATCTCATCTTCCTGATTCTAGCAGTGCAAATGGTACTTCAATCCGAGTCCGGATGATGAAGTTATCACCCGAAGAAGGATGCTTTAGTCCTTAAGAAAATGAGGAGTTTCCTTTGAAAAGGAGTCTTAAGCCTTTAAGGCCAAATCGCAATCGGAGGTTGCATATGGGTGGATTTAAGCTTTGGGCTGTGGAACCCCCAATCGTCGATCTTCAATCAGATCAGATCAGCAAATCGAAGGCAATTGTAATTGGAGGACTTACGTTTATATCGGTGAGCGGGCAATATGATCGGCGATTAACTGGATCGGCAGAACCCTTATCAGTCACCCGAGGCGACATATGTGGAGGAGGCCAATGCGATCGGCTGACGCTGATATCGACGATCGGTGATCGGCGATCAGTCATTCCCAATAACCAGGATAGATACACCTCGATATGCCGATTCGTGACCTCAGCGTGGACCTGATATGGATTATAAGCCTAATTTAATTATTTTTGAAATCCGGGTGAATGGTTTTGGGCAGTTTTTTTAGTGTTTTTCAGGGTTTTGAAGCCTTATCAATGCAACGATAAAAGGGCCATTTCGAGAGGTGGTTGCACCTGCCGATCCTTCCACTTTACCAACTACTCTTATTAACCAGATAACCCCGATTTGAATGGGATTCTATCCAAAAAACCCATTATAAAACATAGTCGATGGAAAAAGCATGGGGGGTGGAAATTTTGGTGGCAGCACTCTATTTCCTAGGAGGCTGAGAGCACATGTTGGTTTGTTTTGGACAGTTTACATACTCTAGCCCTTTTCTTTGCTGTGGGATTCTTTAGTGTTGCTTACCTCTCCATCATCAGGCATTCATTTCATAGCCATCTTGCAGATTGGAGGTATAAGCCTCTTTGCAGACAGTTTGATGAATGTAATTCATTTCTTTCATGTCATTTAATAAGAAAGGCCTCTCCATTGTTGAGTTGGGCCCAAAGATGTAGTTCAAATTGGAGAAACTTCGTTATCAAGCCTCGGTGTCTTCTTTTTGTGCCTTTTATGTGTTTACTTCTTCTTTCCTTATGTGCACATTTACGTGTTAAGATGCAATTTTATGTGCAATTCTTTTCTATACATCTATAAGTGAAAACATCATGGATCAACAACTCTAGGTTGTTATCCATCCTTAGGTAACCAAATCAGCTGCCTTGTACACTTTGATACACCAAACACAACATTCGAGGAGATTACCTACCCGTACTTCTTGGTTCGCCAAGAGGTATTCTGCAACTCACAGTTGCTTGGTAAACCTTTTGCCTATATTATCCTTCTTTTGTTTTGTTATATTACTTTGATTAAAATAAAATTAATTGACCGCGGATAACATCCTCCACGCTCGCTCCAGTTGATATTAGGTTGAGACATATGGTGACAAATCTGGAGTCCACTGATCAAGGAATTCCTTTGATGGGAATCCTGGTCCTTTTCCTTCTTTCGAAAATATTGGTGCTCCATATATGGCTACACTGTCCCTTCCGAGATTTACCATTGGCTTGCCAGTATGGTTGTTTTCAACCTCCTTGGTTCAAAATGTCATGATTTCTCCGCAATCAAGTACTCCTCCAACTGGACAAAATCAACCTCCAGTTGATCCTAATGTTGACCCTTTGCCTTCTTCCTCTGCTATTTCTTCCTCCCCTTCTTCCTCTTCGCCTGGTGAAAGTATTGCTTCTAGTAACCAGGTGGCTAAGAAGAAGAAGAAGCAAATTCAACAAAGGGGCGACCAAGAAACCATTACTTTGAATGTAACATCTGATGATAAATCATCCATCAAGCCTCACAAAGTTCGATATCCATGAAAACTTTGTGCAGGAGACCATCTTCTTTGAAATTGTCTTGATATTCCTCAGATCTTAGAAGAATAGTGTTCCCTTTCACATTATCATGTGTCATCAACTTCTCGAGATCATGCTGGTGATGCACCATCAACTAGTGGTAGTAAGGTTCACGAAAATAAGGGTAAAATCAAGTTTCCCTGTAGGTTATGTGAAGGGAATCACTCCATTCACCTTTGTCCCTATCTGGATGAAGCCAAAAAAGTGTTGGATAACCGTCTTTCTTCACCGCAGCGATTTCCATCTGGTTACAGGAGACTATCCCTAAATCCTTCACTAGTTGATGAATTGACTAGCCAAAATCAATCGTCGATCAAAATCACTCTCTCTGAAAGTGAATCCTATGAGTCTATACCCGACCCAAATCAACAAGTCGAGGTAACAGTTGACCCGATTTCACCTTCAGCTAATCGTACCTTTCCCGAAGAGAGTGAACATGGTACCACTCAAGTTCTTTTTGTTTCTTCAGATTCTAATGATCTTGGGGGCAGTCCTCCTATTCCATCAAGACAGGACAAAAATCCTCTAGTTCTTGTATCTCAAGGGTTTAATTCTCCCATTTCTACGGTACCCCCTCCAAGTAGTCTAGTTACTTCCTTTGATTGGAATCAACTGGCAAGATTCTCTCTTCCTTCTTATGTGCCTTTCTAGATCATAGTACAAGTTTGTAATATGATTGTATCTAGCACAATTATACATGAAGGTGCATCAGTGAGTATCCTTTCCTCAACTGCTTGGCAAGTGCTCGGTTCACTGCCTCATGTGCCAATTACCCAGAATCTATTGGCTTTAACAGAGGAACCAGTAAAACATTAGGGATCCTTCCACAATTACCTATCACTTTGGAAGAAAACATCGTTTATCTGAAAGCGATGGTAGTCCCAGACCCTTTAGATTACAATTTACTTCTTGGGCGCGACTATGTTTACGACATGGGAGCTATTGTTTCAACACTCTTTCCAATGATTTGTTTCCCGCATGAAGGCAAAATTGTCACCGTTGACAAGCTTTCATTTCCTAGTCCAAATATGGCTCCTAGTCAACCATCTTCCTTAAATGGTCCTTTTGTACCAATGGTATCATCCCCGCCACGGGTTAATTATGTGGCAACCTGTTCCATACCTTCATCAACTAACGATCAATTCAGTGATGTTGTACATCATGTACTGGGGGCATTGGAACAAGATCTCTCCTTCATGACCTCTTATGAGTTGTGATTGAATTGGAGGATAGTTCCTTGTCTTGTGTCAACCTCGTTAAAGAATGAAACCAAGGGAATGAGGATAGTTCCTAGTCTTGTTTTGACCTCATTAAAAAATGAAACAAGGAGTACGAGGATAGTTCTTTTACTATGTCAACCTCGTTTTAAAAATGAAACAGGCCAATGAGGATGGTTCCTGGTCTTGTGTAAACCTCGTTAAAAAATGAAACAAAGGGCATGAGGATAGTTCCTAGTCTTATGTCAACCTCGTTAAAAAATGAAACTAACGATATGAGGACAGTTCCTGGTCTTGTGTCAACCTCGTTAAAAAATGAAACAAGGACTATGAGGATAGTTCTTTTACTATGTCAACCTTGTTAAAAAATGAAACGACTCCTATGAGGATAGTTCCTTGTCTTGTGTTAAGCTTGTTAAAAAATGAAACAAAGAATCTCCGCAGAATTATTTTTCTTGTGTCAAGCTCATTAAAAAATGAAATAAGGTCCCAAGTCCTAAGTCGAGTCGTTGATTAGATCTCGTAAAATCCCAGTCGAGTTTTTCACTTGATATCGTAAACGAACCTTCATTCCATCTACTTAGTAACCACAAGTAGTCTACTTAGGTGAAGGCAATGAAGTTTGGGGGGAATGTACCTAATGGTAAAGTTAAGTTTTCTTGTAGGTTATGTGAAGGGAATCACCCAATTCACCTTTGTCCCTATCTGGATGAAGCCAAAAAGGTGTTGGATAATCGTCCTGCTTCACTGCAGCGATTTCCATCTGGTTACATGAGACTCTCCCTTTCATCATGCTCAGGGCATGTAAACCAATCTCAAGCATAGTTGTTCGTTTTAAGCTTGTGTAAAAATGAAATTGAATCCAAGCGTAGTTCCCTATGGTTTAAGCTTGTATAAAAATGAACCCATTTCCATTTTTAACCCTTGTGATTGCCATTCTATCAACCTTTTCTATCAAATGAGCCTTGGTTGTTTCATTCCATCACCACCATCTCTTTGGCCGATCATATGCTTTCACTTGATTGTTTTACCCTTTTTGAGGGACAGTTGCAATGAGTGGTCTTATTAGCCAGCCTCTTCACATCAATCAACATGTTTTGAGAAGTTCCAACGTCACCGAAACCAAATGCTATCCCAAACACCACTTGTTCCTCAAAATGAAGTCCTCTTTAAGCTCCTTTCAGACTCTCTAAACATGAAAAGATTACCAAGCGTTTTTCCTTTCCAGCTCGTTAAAAGATTGGAAACGATATCTCTTGTATTATTTTACGCTTTTTTGGCCTTGAGAGATTATTTTGCAAAAAAGAACTTATGGAGTTTCCTTTTTGTCCCTTTTCAAACTCTCTAAACATGAAAAGGACCAAGTTATCTTTGTCGTTAAACTCGTTAAAAACATCAAATAGTGACAAACTTGTCCATCTAGACAAGGCCAAGTTTTACCTTCACTAGACTCGTTAAAGCATCAAATAGCGATGGATTTGCCCGAAGGGTGAAATTATACAACAAGCATATGTTATCCTCCTAAAGCTTGATAAAAAATATAGAGGTATTGATCAGCAATGATTGGGGAAAAAGGAAAAGGTGAAGACAACTTCATGGTAGAAAATCGCTCTTGAACATGACACTTTCATCTCATCACCGTGACTATGTGAATTGGGTCATTCAGCGTGATGGTTATCACACTATTGGTCTATCATACCATCCATTACTTTGTTTTGGGTCAATGCTACCAATTCATCTTAGTGTCACCAACATGTTCAAGAGAAGTCATTCAGTTCAAACTTCATCCTTTGCAATACCATAAACCTTCATTTTCATGACTGCCATTCCTGAACCTTGTGTCATAAGTCAATTCTCATCTTCAAAATCATTTACCTCATTTCGTGTCGTTGACGTGGGATACATCAAGGCCCTCTTGCGATGACTCACTTCTTGTCAACATCAACACATCATCCAAGAAGTTGACTTAGAAACACCCCTTCAGTGCCTTGAAGCTTGCATACATCAATGGCACGTCTCTCGCTTCCGGTGATAGGTTGACATCACTGGCCTTCGACCGAAAGACTTTGTATGGTGTTCTACATCAAATCATTTATCCACACCATACAAAATGTAATATAGTATCTTGAGGGTCATTATCATTATCGGCGATTCCTCTCGCGTCTGTTAACGACTTACATCATTGGTTGGTAATCAAACGATGTCTTT
>Ga0181464_1000629_pt2 | contig 14055 bp, 6 predicted proteins | sample InSIn2gowninarea_FD_119074 | JGI IMG/M metagenome (GOLD analysis project Ga0181464, IMG submission 119074) | Clean room microbial communities from NASA Spacecraft Assembly Facility at Jet Propulsion Laboratory, Pasadena, California, USA -... ...
AAATTATAAATAAAAACTTTATTATAAAAATAAATTAGATTATGTTCACAAGGAATAAATACAGATTTGTACTAAATAATTTTTTTGTTATTTTAAATATAATTTAGAGAGAAATGTAGATATTTAAATTAAAAGATGGAAATGAAACAACATTTTTTTTTAGAAATGTTATCTTTTTTAATTTAATAATATAGATTTTATGTCGGGTGACTTATAAGATAATATAAAGAGGAAAATTATAATAAAATATTTTTGTATAACTATTTTAAAAGATGGAGAAACTATTTTTTATTTTTTTAATATTAAATATAGAAACTATTCGTTATCACTAAAATTATATAGATTAATTAATTTTGTAAATTTTATAATATAGTAAAAACTAACATTGAAAATCATATTTTTAACTGATTATAGTTATATAATAAAAGAAATTGAAGGTAGTTAAAAAAATAACATTACAATAATGAAACTCAAACATATAATTATATAAATTGAAATAGAAAAATTCATTAACATTTTATTAATTATAGAATTTAAATTCTTATTACTCTAAACAAATAAAGTATAAGTATGCGTTAAATTTAATATTAAAACTTATATTGAGAATGATTATTTTTCTAACATCTTCTGTTTTAATTAATATAAAGTATAATTGTTTAATAAAATATTAATAATTTTATTAAATAAAACCCAAATTAAATAATTACGGTGTAACATGTTTTTTTGGAAGAACTTTTCTCTTGTGACACTATGTCTTTTTGTTCATCATCAATGTTATGCATTACATGATTAGGATATTTTCCATTATTGGATCGACATATAGGTGGTGGGTGGATAATGTTGCATTGTAAGGTGGTTACAGGTATAGGTGTTGTGTGTTTCAACTGTCAATTTTGAAGTTATTTTGAAGTCATCTATCTTTATCACTACCAACAACTGAACTGGAAACAGATCATATGTGTCTGTTTCCTTTGGAATGTGGTGTATATCAAGGGATTGGACTTGACACGTCGAATTCATGATTATGTTTTTTTGAATGTCATAATCGTTCCCTTTGCGAAAAAATTCCCTCCATTGCAACTAATCATTCCCTTTGCAAATAATTCCCATCTGATACCACTCTAAAATCCAGAGTTGCAAAGGAGATGCAGAATAACACAATAATTATTGCATATGAAGATAATCCGTAGCATTCATTTGATCTTTGTTTTTCCATACTTTGCAGAGTTATTGACCAATAATTGGGAATACTTTTCATGAAAGAGGCCCTGTTCTATTATATTAGAATTGAAGTGAATTTGGTATGTTCAAGTTTATTTGAGTGTTTGGAGGTTTTATTAAAAATGGTAGGTTCTAAAAGAATGTATTTTTTGGGTATTAGTGACAACATCCATGTCACAAGGATTTTGTTTGAAGTAGACATGACAGACTCTAATGTGACGTCTCGTGTAATACCTCCTCCTGTTGAAAACATTAGTATTTTTTTCATTATATTAGAAAGAATAAAAATGATGTTTATAAATGTTTATAAATAAGAAATAAATTGGAAATTCTTAGAAATGGAACAGTGGCAGATAAGAGTATATTATGATAATGTTTCCATGATTAGATTCTAGAAGGATTCTAGATAAACTTAGTGGATGGGAGAGATAAGTCCATTCAGAACTTAGTTGGAGATAAACACTAAGATGAGATTGGCATAAAACGTCGCTAAAGATAAAAAAAAAAACTTTCGGCTCAAAGGGGAAAAACTCCCATAAAACGGGACGTTGCTTTAAGCAAAATCTCACATGGAAAGAAGGCATAAAAAATGCCTATTGCAAGAATCAATGGGTTGTTCATGTCTTGGATAGGAAAACTTGTATTGGGGGTGAAATGGGAAGATACAGTTCTATGGTTGGGTGGAAGGCATTGTTCTAGTTCCAAAGGAATTCCATCACTAACACGTTGGTTAACTTATAATTATTGGTATAGTGTTTTTGGTTAATGTAAATTTGCAGACTATTGTTCTGAAATTTGAATGCTAGAATTTTATACTGGTTAGGATTTATGTACAGGAGAAGTTGATCTGAATGATAATGGGTGATGAAATGAATATCATATTTTACTTGGTTGCTAGTAGTAGATTTATGTTATAATTGTTGTGTATTATGGAACACCATTCTAAGTGTTGTATATTTTATATTATGTCACAATTGTGGAGGAATTTGACTAATATTACCATGAATAGAGAGTATTAGCCGCTAATCATTTCAGCTAGTAAAACAATATATTGTCTAAGATGACAAGAATAGCATAAAATGTGAAATTCTTAGTTATGGAAATAGAATATTAGAAACTTCAGATTTAGGGAATGAAGTTAATATATTTCTAGCATAGAATATTCTCCTACATTTATGTTGCCTCGCAAAATTATATGTAAACATGAATATACGATTTTAAGTATGGATGCAATGTCATGCGTGAGATTTAGATTTCTTTCAGATTTATAAAGCAATAAATGGAAACCAAATCTTGCGTTGGTACTATGGAAAGAGGAGCTTCCTATTTAAGAGTGTTATTATATAACCGGAATCAAACAAACCAGACGTATGTGCCTTAAACAAATAACACTCTTAACTGTGTAATAGAGTGATAAAATAAGCACAAGGGAAGAAACTAGTACATAAGACTAAAATTTGTAAATTCCAAAGTATTACAATAATTATAATTTATTTCTTCCTATATATCAAATTGAACCAAAACTGTGAATGCAAGAAGAACATATGGATACCCTCAAACAAAATAGGGTAGCAACCAGAGTGAACATTTTCAAAATGCAAATAAATCAAAGGTGAATAAATATGTAAAGGTATTATTTTTCTAAGCTGAAATTGCAACGGATGCAGAGGTGCGCTACACCCTCAGCAAACTCATACAACATGTTTAGAAAACAAGTATCCATAAAGCACTTGATACATAGAAGAGTAAAAATTACATCTGAGAATATAAGTATACCATTAAAATAGTTCAAAAATTAAAATTATAAGGAGTCTTTGTCCTGGTAATTCAACAAATGAAAACAAGCTAGTAACCAAATTCATAGGAATGGGTCACAGATTAAAAGAAAAATAAATAACCCAACTAAAGGATGATAGTGAGAGTGGAGCTCTACATAATTTATAAATGGTGCCTCTTAAGGACTTGTAACTTTTCATTAGTATACCCTCGAACATAATATTTGGTTCCAAAATAGAGAGTCACACAGTGACAAAACATAGGGTTCACAACATACTCATTGGCATTAAACCATTAGTAGACCAGAAACTATAATAAATATAGTCTTAGGAATTTTGAATAATAGCAAAGGACTACACCATTCATAGTACTATCAAGTAAAAATCTTAATGTCAAACCCAAAAATCATAGGCACAATGTTCCCTTATCCAAAGCCTAGCAAAACAAAAGTGTAACCGACCATGCAAGTAGTAGTGAAGAGTGAACCCATAAAATACAAGTTTAAGTCTGGAAATAATTCTACTCTTCTCTCCTAGTTTGTTGCATTCAATCCTCACCTTGCCACAACTTGGTTCTTTCTTCTTTTATGGTATTTTCCTTTCTTCGAAGGAACTTTATACATTCCTTACTCTAACAATGAGATTTTACTTCTCTAGGACTCTCTCCTATCTTCTAACTCAATCACCTTCTTCTCTAAATGTAAACACTCCGACTTCACTTTGATTCTTGACTACACAAGATCTTTTGTTTCTATATCTCTCTGAGCTTCTTCCAAGCTTGAACAACACCAATTTATTCACTTTTCCTTAGACATACATCGATACCAGATTTAAATCATAGGGAATTACATACAAAGGAATCAAACATGCAAAGGAGACAATGTTGAAAAACACATGACTTCTATTTAGAACAAAAAATAGTTTACATAGAATTTACAATGGCTTCAGTATGAACTCTTCTCAACTCTTACTATAGATATATGTCTCTCTTAATTTTCTCGAGCGCTTTTATATTCTCTCATCCTCTAATACACAGGAGCTTGCCATAACTCTAATTGCACAATATTTTTTTTTCGATTCCCATAGAATGGGAAAATATCTTAATACAAAAATCATATGGGACATATGCATCAACAACCTAAAACTAACTCAAAAGTTAGTTATACACTTGTCATTATTTATAAATTCCCGACTGGCTAAAACACAAACTCATCCAAACATCCTAATAGGCCAATGATTCATAATTTCTCTAGAATCAAGACACGTGGCTCAACATAAAAATCCTGCAAATTCCTAATTTTTACATACTAAAAGTGAGGTAAAACAAAATTCTCTATAGAATTTACACAACCCATTTGGGCTTCAAACAAAATTGTATGCCTAGGGTTGATGCTGCTGCGTTAGCTTTTCCATGATCGAAGTCTAGTTATAATTGTGTGCCTGTAGTTGTTAATTTGTTTTCTAATATGCCCATTTTGGCACCGTGCAAGAAGAGTATCATAGTTAAATTGATTACTAAACACCCATTTGATTGTGTTTTGGTTCATTTTTTGCTACCTCACACCGTTATTTATGTTAGTGATAATCAGATCCTCAATATTTTATGGTACAACATATGATCTCTAATGGATATCAATATGACTAAACTAACCATATTTTATCCCAAAACGAATGGATATGTATATGTTTTAAAGAGGATGATTGTGCATATCTTCCACCTGCACAAGTCCAGTAACCAACATAGATGGGATTAAATCCTTCCATATGTTTCCAATATCTATTAAAAATCCCTAAATAGACCTATTGGCCATAGTACTTCCTAAGCATGCTTGGGATTCTAGCTACTCACCCCAATTGATGTAAATCTTTCCATGTTTTCCTCCTTGTACATTACAGTCAACATCGTCTGCTCCTCCAAGGAGACGTACTCACTTTGCACTATGGAGAAGCCAAGGCTCGTCACAATACTCTCCAAGCCTTCTCTAAGTAATGCCTAGACAAAAGCTTGGCTCCTAAAATCTTGTTCTATGAGTTATGAGGTTCTATTTATAACAAAGGGTGGGGTGACCCTTAACATTCCTATTTGTGACTCTTGGACTACCCTCATGACTCTTCACATTACATAGTGACTATTCACATTCCACTAGTGACACTTGGAATTTCACTTACAACGTGTCTACACTAATATAGATTTTCCACATGTACCCATGTGAGACAAAATAGGCTAGAGAGAGCCTAACAAGACAACACAATATGACTTTGAGGTTTGGGAGAAGACCAACTCAGAAACGCCCACTTGATGCTTATTGGTGATGTAGTAATTCCAAGCTTGGTGTTGTGTTGTGATGTCCCCAAACAACTTGATGTTGTCTTGCTGAAAGCAGACTCTTGCCTTCATGGCATATGGGCATCTTGTCTTGGGATCTTTGTCCATCTCATCTCGAAGTATGAACTACACTGTCCTGATTATGGCTAGACCACGGGTGTACTTCTTCATGTTGTTTGTGCTTAGCTATAAGTCATCACTGGTGACCTTGCACACCAACTACTCCATGTACCTGTTGAACTCTAACCGGACTTGGTTCTCGTGCTTAGATTTGGTGAGGAAACTTACATTTGTTCACTCTCTTCCTCAACTGATGGTTGTTCCATTGTTTTAACTTGTATTGGCACTATTTTCTCTGTCATTGTGCCTTGCCTTTGTCCTTCTTCCCGTTTCTACTTCTCAGCTTCTATTCTTCCTTCGACTCTTATTCTGCTTGTTGCAATCTTAGTTCTACTACCTACAAGCTCTTCTCGTCTCTCTTCCTTCTCTCTATTGTATCTATGCTCTACTTCCTATTGCTTCTACTATCAAAGCTAGTTGCATGAATATTGAACGCACTTTCGCTCTGTAGCTTTTTTTCTCCCTCTGTTTTGTCATCAAGTTCCTCTTTCCCTAATCTTATAGTGGATTGCTACCATGTTTCCACTGTTGTTGGTCTTGCTGCCATGTTAGTGTTGAGCATATGCATATATTCGAAAGTAAGTGGTGTTTGATCAACTGCTTCCCTGGTACTACTTTCAGTGGTCACTCCTGAAGTAGCTCTCTTTGGTGCTATGGTATAATGACTTCTAAAGAGAAGTGCTTCGCGAGTACAGTACCTATGGGACATAAAAGACACTCATGGAAAGAAAACATTAACACTTACAAATCCAATTTCATAGCATGATCAAGCAACAATCAAGGCATTTGATGAGAGGAATTATGCAATATTGATTGACAAGATTACTGATTGACTGTTGGAACTCTGCATTGTGTAGTCCCAATAATCAGTGTGAAATCTTGATGATTTGAAATGTGTAACACATAATTCAGCCTAGGACAGGACCCGGGAGACTGACTCCTAGAATTACGTAGTGCGCAGTGGGAGCTAGCCCAAAAGAGGATCTGCACAATTCTAGAAGCCAAGGTAGAGGCCTTGAGCTTCCAGATTGTACAGTGCGTGCAATTAAATGTGAGGTCCGGGCAGGGGGATCCTTGATCTATCCATGGGGAGTTGGAAAACAGGAAGATCTAAAAGATGATACAAGGATGAGTGTAATTCTGGTTAAGTGTAGATGTATTCATGTGAAGCAAGTGAAACAATCGATTAAACTAAAGGAACAAAAAGCATGTGAAGGGAGTCGTTACAACGATGACCCTTAATGCAAAAACTAGGTCATACATGCAACGCTTAAGAAAGGCAATGAAAAACCTGAAACAACATTTCTACAAGATAAAACAAGTGAAAAAGTTAGCGGTCATTCGACAAAATGAGTGAAACAACATTATCACAAGATAAATAGCCAAAAGTGACAGAAAAAGCAACAAAAGGCGATAAAATAAAAGCTCACCCCGAAAAGAGATGACAATGCTCTGAAGGCTCCTTGATCTCCTCGGGAATCTAGAGCTAGGTGATCAAATGGATAAGTGAGCTCTAGAAGCATCCATTACATAGATTTGAGCAAATGGAGTTTGTTACACATATTCTTCAGATCAAGGACAATAATGAAACTTAGCAGAAAGTTCTCAAGATATCAATGTGTCACCTTCAAGAAACTGATGAAGGATCCCCACTACACAGGGATGCTTTTCCTCTTAACTCCTTGCTTTTTGGGAGCACTCCCATCCACTGCTTGGAAATATTGTGTAGTTCTGGAGGGAACCAGGCAACCTGTCGGCACATGCATCAGACAATGGGGGGGGGGATTCTTCTATGCGACTCCTAGGTTGAGTGGCTTTGGTTGTCTCTCATGTTCTACATAGTTTCTCTGCTGAGGACAAGATGTTAGTCGGGTTTGCATAATTTTAGAGCCTAAGCTCACTGTCGAGATGTTCTATGCATTTCTAGAGAGCATGGTTGACTTCCAGGATGCTCTACGCAATTCTTGAGAGTAAGGTAGGTTGCTGGGTTTCCTTGTATAATTCTTGAGAGTAAGGAATTATGAAAAGATGCTCTACACAATTCTTGAGAGGAAGGAAGACCTCCCTTTAGGACTATGCAATTTGTCAGGACAATGCAATAACCAGATGCAAACCAAGTCACAAGGGGTCGGCTTGTGGTTAGTCAAGAAAGCAAGTAAGTGAACACAAGTTGCAAAGAAAAAGATGAAATTAAATGGAAACACAACTACCTGAGCAGTGTAAGAAAAGCTGCTAATACTTTCAGGAGGGAGGCTCCAAAACAAAGGGAAGGCAAAATTTTGGAGGGTGGTTATAGCCACTACAACATACTATAAAACACTTAAAATAATTTTAATCACTAAAGACACTAGTATTTAATTTATGCCGTAAAGCTTTAATTTATCGAATTCAATGAAACCTGCCTTAATATCCTACAGTTACAATTTGTACCCTGCTAAGTACTCATGGATGAAATCTCCACTACAAATATAATTGGTTGGTTGTTGGAACATATAAAATATTGCTTCAAAATTTGCAAATTTGAAATAAGAGAATAGAAAAACACTAGATGGAGATTATCTGAGCATAACTATACCTCTTTTCCTTAGCAACATAAAGCTTGGGTTCGAGGCATTATGTCATGTCTTCAAGGTTCGTAGACCGAGTTGGACTTCGAGGCTTTCATTGAGCCTTGTTCTCCATCCACTCATGAAATTGCTGCAAGTTTTAAAGAATAAATTGTTAGTATACCCCTAAAATCAAGGACTATATTATGAAAATGAAGTTAAATTTCATCTAATATACATGAAACTTTATGTTGGATTCTTGACAAGTAATTTAGTAAAGATAATGTATATTTTATTAAAATCTATGGTTTCTTGTAGCTTTTCTTGAAGTTAGAGGTGTTTGTGTTACAAATTTTATAGGTTTCTATTCAAGACACTCTATCCACAACTAAAGTACAAGAAAATTAATCTTAAAATAAACCAAGGAAACTATAATGGATAACATTAGGAAATTACACATTTCTTATGTCATGTTTCTATAAGACACTTAACATAACCCTATCACTAAAGAAACTAGTATTTAATTTATGCCAGAAAGCTGCAATTTATGGATTTTAGTGAAACCTGCCTTACTATGTTATAACTAAAATCTATACCCAATTAAGTACTCATGTATGAAATACCCACTACAAAGACAATTGGTTGGTTGTTGGAACAAATAAAATATTAGTTAAAAATTGTCAAATTCGAAGTAAGAGAATGACAAATTTTAGGATGGAGACTATTTGGACATAACCATATATCTTTTGATTGAGAACACAAAGTTTAGGTTCGAGGCTTTATGCCAAGTCTTCACAGCTTTTAGATTGAGTTAGGCTTTGAGTCTTTGGTCTATCCTTTTTTGCCAACCACTCATAAAATTGCTGCAAGTTTTAGAGCATAAGTGGCTAATTAATTTCAAAAGTAGCTTAAAACATACATAGGTATATAATGAATTCATAGATTCAAAATTAATTATATAAATGGGGAATGAGACCTTGTGAATTCCCTAACAAGAACCATTTTGATGAACAAAAACTCCCATCAAATGTGAGAGTATAAAAATACTCTGAAATCTTGAAACCAGGTAACTTTACCTAGTACTTGAGGTTGGCTTCATTGAGCTTGGATTGAATTTATCTGAGATTTGATGATGTGTTGAGCTTATTTTCAGGAATTTCCAAGAGGCATAGTCTAACCCAGGTGTCACATCTCCTACGAGAACAAAAAAAAAAAAAAATTTCTATTATTTATTCTTCCAATTTTCTTCCTAGGGTGTGCACTCTATAAAGGTAAGTTATCTAATGCATCGTAAGTAGAATTACTCTTTAATATTCATATTTCCAAAAGGAGCACCGTTGGTTTACATCACTTTAGATATTTGTGGGTGTTCGGTTGACTTATCGTTATCTATGTTGGCACAACCCTTGGTTAATTATGTATGCCTATCACTTGTTACCATCGATTTAATCTTATCACGCGAATTGGTAGATTAGTGGATTCAATGCATATCAAATCTATATATTCTATGGTTTTAATTCTTATCACCATTCTTCTACCATATTGGAGGTGGTTGGCTTTCGGGTACGATAAGTGCCTTCCTCTGCTCGCTACCTCAACTCGTTCACGTGGGCAGCCAATTGGGCTTGGGTTTCTGTGCAATGGTGGGGATCTGTCTTGGCTTAGATCAACAATGGAGGTGTTTTATGGAACCCTAATCTACATTTACCCTTACCTACCCCTCCTCGTATTCACTGTGATCATCGCTTTGGGAGAAACCCTGCTACACTTGGCTCTTCAGACCCTGGTAAGAATTGTCCCTTGCCTTCTTCCAGCATGGTACCTCCCTTTCATGATCAAACTCCTTTCGTCGTTAATTCTGTGTCGTCACCTAATTTACTTTTGAGGGTTGGTGCTCATTCCTCAACCTTACTTCCAGTGCCGAGAGGGTTTTTTCTAAGTAGTGTCTCCACTTCTCACACCTTTCTAGTTTTGCAGTGTGACAGCCTCTTCTTACAGCACCCTATCAAGGTCAAAATTCCATCAAATGCATTACAACATGTACGAGGGTATCATGTTCATTTCTCTTTATTGATAGTTTCTTAAATTTAATGGATTTTTGCTAACTAGTTTGGGGTTTTTCATGATTGCAGGGTAACTTCATTCTCTAGAGAAGGAATTTGGAAAATATTACACATTACAACCCTTTCCCAACCAGCCTCAACAGTGTCAAGGGTTCAAGGCTTTGCTCCAGGGCTTCTTTAGGTAAACAAATGTCATTTTACTCTACTTCATTTATTAACCCCATAAGGGTTTCCTACTATCCACCATGAACGTGTTGCTAACCCAGTTTTTCTTTCGTCTTTGGGGATTTAATTATGGTGAATGGGCAACTGAGCACTACTTTCATCATCCCACGGGTAATTATTTTTAAAATAAAAATTACTTTAAGCATAATTTTCTACTGTATTAGGCATGGGGGGTGATTTCAAGATGTATTTATCTTATATGTTGTTGGGGTATGTTGGATATAGGTATTCCAATGAATATTCAACTTATTTCCTATGTGGCTTACTCTATATCTAGCGCGCTCTAGCATTTATGGGTTCACTCTTCACTACTACTTGCATGGTCGGTTACACTTTTGTTTTGCTAGGCTTTGGATAAGGGAACATTGTGCCTATGATTTTTGGGTTTGACATTAAGATTTTTACTTGATAGTACTATGAATGGTGTAGTCCTTTGCTATTATTCAAAATTCCTAAGACTATATTTATTATAGTTTCTGGTCTACTAATGGTTTAATGCCAATGAGTATGTTGTGAACCCTATGTTTTGTCACTGTGTGACTCTCTATTTTGGAACCAAATATTATGTTCGAGGGTATACTAATGAAAAGTTACAAGTCCTTAAGAGGCACCATTTATAAATTATGTAGAGCTCCACTCTCACTATCATCCTTTAGTTGGGTTATTTATTTTTCTTTTAATCTGTGACCCATTCCTATGAATTTGGTTACTAGCTTGTTTTCATTTGTTGAATTACCAGGACAAAGACTCCTTATAATTTTAATTTTTGAACTATTTTAATGGTATACTTATATTCTCAGATGTAATTTTTACTCTTCTATGTATCAAGTGCTTTATGGATACTTGTTTTCTAAACATGTTGTATGAGTTTGCTGAGGGTGTAGCGCACCTCTGCATCCGTTGCAATTTCAGCTTAGAAAAATAATACCTTTACATATTTATTCACCTTTGATTTATTTGCATTTTGAAAATGTTCACTCTGGTTGCTACCCTATTTTGTTTGAGGGTATCCATATGTTCTTCTTGCATTCACAGTTTTGGTTCAATTTGATATATAGGAAGAAATAAATTATAATTATTGTAATACTTTGGAATTTACAAATTTTAGTCTTATGTACTAGTTTCTTCCCTTGTGCTTATTTTATCACTCTATTACACAGTTAAGAGTGTTATTTGTTTAAGGCACATACGTCTGGTTTGTTTGATTCCGGTTATATAATAACACTCTTAAATAGGAAGCTCCTCTTTCCATAGTACCAACGCAAGATTTGGTTTCCATTTATTGCTTTATAAATCTGAAAGAAATCTAAATCTCACGCATGACATTGCATCCATACTTAAAATCGTATATTCATGTTTACATATAATTTTGCGAGGCAACATAAATGTAGGAGAATATTCTATGCTAGAAATATATTAACTTCATTCCCTAAATCTGAAGTTTCTAATATTCTATTTCCATAACTAAGAATTTCACATTTTATGCTATTCTTGTCATCTTAGACAATATATTGTTTTACTAGCTGAAATGATTAGCGGCTAATACTCTCTATTCATGGTAATATTAGTCAAATTCCTCCACAATTGTGACATAATATAAAATATACAACACTTAGAATGGTGTTCCATAATACACAACAATTATAACATAAATCTACTACTAGCAACCAAGTAAAATATGATATTCATTTCATCACCCATTATCATTCAGATCAACTTCTCCTGTACATAAATCCTAACCAGTATAAAATTCTAGCATTCAAATTTCAGAACAATAGTCTGCAAATTTACATTAACCAAAAACACTATACCAATAATTATAAGTTAACCAACGTGTTAGTGATGGAATTCCTTTGGAACTAGAACAATGCCTTCCACCCAACCATAGAACTGTATCTTCCCATTTCACCCCCAATACAAGTTTTCCTATCCAAGACATGAACAACCCATTGATTCTTGCAATAGGCATTTTTTATGCCTTCTTTCCATGTGAGATTTTGCTTAAAGCAACGTCCCGTTTTATGGGAGTTTTTCCCCTTTGAGCCGAAAGTTTTTTTTTTTATCTTTAGCGACGTTTTATGCCAATCTCATCTTAGTGTTTATCTCCAACTAAGTTCTGAATGGACTTATCTCTCCCATCCACTAAGTTTATCTAGAATCCTTCTAGAATCTAATCATGGAAACATTATCATAATATACTCTTATCTGCCACTGTTCCATTTCTAAGAATTTCCAATTTATTTCTTATTTATAAACATTTATAAACATCATTTTTATTCTTTCTAATATAATGAAAAAAATACTAATGTTTTCAACAGGAGGAGGTATTACACGAGACGTCACATTAGAGTCTGTCATGTCTACTTCAAACAAAATCCTTGTGACATGGATGTTGTCACTAATACCCAAAAAATACATTCTTTTAGAACCTACCATTTTTAATAAAACCTCCAAACACTCAAATAAACTTGAACATACCAAATTCACTTCAATTCTAATATAATAGAACAGGGCCTCTTTCATGAAAAGTATTCCCAATTATTGGTCAATAACTCTGCAAAGTATGGAAAAACAAAGATCAAATGAATGCTACGGATTATCTTCATATGCAATAATTATTGTGTTATTCTGCATCTCCTTTGCAACTCTGGATTTTAGAGTGGTATCAGATGGGAATTATTTGCAAAGGGAATGATTAGTTGCAATGGAGGGAATTTTTTCGCAAAGGGAACGATTATGACATTCAAAAAAACATAATCATGAATTCGACGTGTCAAGTCCAATCCCTTGATATACACCACATTCCAAAGGAAACAGACACATATGATCTGTTTCCAGTTCAGTTGTTGGTAGTGATAAAGATAGATGACTTCAAAATAACTTCAAAATTGACAGTTGAAACACACAACACCTATACCTGTAACCACCTTACAATGCAACATTATCCACCCACCACCTATATGTCGATCCAATAATGGAAAATATCCTAATCATGTAATGCATAACATTGATGATGAACAAAAAGACATAGTGTCACAAGAGAAAAGTTCTTCCAAAAAAACATGTTACACCGTAATTATTTAATTTGGGTTTTATTTAATAAAATTATTAATATTTTATTAAACAATTATACTTTATATTAATTAAAACAGAAGATGTTAGAAAAATAATCATTCTCAATATAAGTTTTAATATTAAATTTAACGCATACTTATACTTTATTTGTTTAGAGTAATAAGAATTTAAATTCTATAATTAATAAAATGTTAATGAATTTTTCTATTTCAATTTATATAATTATATGTTTGAGTTTCATTATTGTAATGTTATTTTTTTAACTACCTTCAATTTCTTTTATTATATAACTATAATCAGTTAAAAATATGATTTTCAATGTTAGTTTTTACTATATTATAAAATTTACAAAATTAATTAATCTATATAATTTTAGTGATAACGAATAGTTTCTATATTTAATATTAAAAAAATAAAAAATAGTTTCTCCATCTTTTAAAATAGTTATACAAAAATATTTTATTATAATTTTCCTCTTTATATTATCTTATAAGTCACCCGACATAAAATCTATATTATTAAATTAAAAAAGATAACATTTCTAAAAAAAAATGTTGTTTCATTTCCATCTTTTAATTTAAATATCTACATTTCTCTCTAAATTATATTTAAAATAACAAAAAAATTATTTAGTACAAATCTGTATTTATTCCTTGTGAACATAATCTAATTTATTTTTATAATAAAGTTTTTATTTATAATTT
>Ga0181464_1000922_pt1 | contig 14051 bp, 16 predicted proteins | sample InSIn2gowninarea_FD_119074 | JGI IMG/M metagenome (GOLD analysis project Ga0181464, IMG submission 119074) | Clean room microbial communities from NASA Spacecraft Assembly Facility at Jet Propulsion Laboratory, Pasadena, California, USA -... ...
CATATTTCTATGTATATTTTCCCGTTTTATGTATTATTGGCCATGAATTGCAAGTTTACTGTTTATTTGCTACGCGAACTCATATGAATGTGTTTTATAAATAAATATAACATAAGGTATCCATTTTTAATTTCTTCTAGCTCACACAGTTGCAAGAAATTTCTATAGCCATAGTGGAGGAGGTAGCTTGAGTAGGAGTTTCTTGTGAAATTAGAGAGGGAATGATTGTTTGTAGAATTAGTAGCCTACCGACAATTTGTTTTGCACCACACTTCAATGTTTTGGGCAGGGTTTTTGAGGGTGGATAATTTTTTCTGATGCTTTTTGTTCATACATGTCCTCACTAAGTATCTTGGGAGGAATGTAATAGTTCCTTGCATGCAAGTCCTGACTAAATATGTTTTGGGATGTCTGTACTAGGTCCTTGCAAATTCATGTTTTCCAGGGATTAACTAATTATGATCTTAGGTGCTCACAAAAATCTGATAGTTTATGGCATTGTCCAAATCACCATTCTTGAAAGGATCCAACAAAACAACTTGAGAGGAAGATGAGAAGGGCACAATCTTATTGGAACTAGCCTAGAACTAGTGGAATTGATTGGTCCCAATGGTTTTAGAGTTGTACTAGTCTAGTTTGGTGGTTAAGATTGGCTAAGGTTGGCCTTGTATTGAACTCACCTTAAAAAACCAAAGTCACTAGTTCTCTAATAAACTGACCAATTCTGAAGAATGTAGTGCAACATAGATAATGACCACCAAATAATAATTTCTTAATAAAAAATACTTGAAAGGAACAAAAATATCTTAACCGAGGGCCCTACAAAACCTAACCCTAGTAATTAATAGTGATATTTAATTTTTAAAGTTAAAGTAAAAGTTGACATTCTCCTTATCTTTCCTTTTTACGGATAATGTCAACTTTTACTTAAATTTTTAATATTAACATTAAATGTTTTGAGGTTGTTTCAGAGTGGTTCCAACTTCATTCAATTTTGAGAATGTCAAATTTTAGATCCCATTCAAAACTTTGTGGTGATTGTTTGAACCACTTCTCTGTAATGAGTCCTAAACTTTCACTTCCAATTTTTCAGGTGCATTTATTTCATAATCATATTCCTTGTGAGACCTTGCAGTAGAAGTTGATCTTTTATCCATTGCAAGCACTTAACCTAGCTTAGGGAACCATTAGCTACCCCTGCCAAGTTTCTCCTCAACATTGAAATTTTCTTTGTTAGTAGACATTCATTTTATCCATTAAATTATTTTTTCCACCGTGATAGTCCAATAACACGCCTGCCTGCATATGCTTGACAATCCATCTCATCTTTACTACTACCTTATAAACACTCTTAAATCTTGTGTCTCCAATCTAAAAGAGGAAGAACTAGAAAGGGCCTTCTTGGCCCTCTTCACAACCCACAATATGTTTAGCTTCTCTCTTGTGCTTACACTCTAGTCTTCTCGCAACTTCAGAATGGTGAATCTTAAACACAATCCCATGATGTGCATTCAACGAAGCATAATTGACTGTTGCTTTGAATAAAATTACCCCCTAGAATTCCCTTTATCTCTACATGCAAGAATATATTTTCCTAGTGGAGGACTTTTAAGCTTCCCATCTCTATTTCACCTCCCTCTCCTACCCTCATGAACTTGATAAGCTAAATTTAACCAATCTCAATGTATCTAAGATAAACAACCCATCCAATTGGGTAGATTGAGTTGAGACCCTTTTAGAAACTAAATCCATCCCTCCACAATGATATTTCCCTCTCCAAAAACATCATCATGTTGTGTTCGAGATCTATCATTTCCATGATCACCATAAATTTCTGAGTCCTTCAACTCTTTGGTAACATCACCATTTAGATCACTTATAATTTGTTTTATTGTTTCTTATGTTATGATTTCCTTTAATGGAAATATCTCCCTAGTAGGCACGAGTAACCAAACTCAAGTTCTTATTGAACTCTTGTGTTAACATACTTAATTTTCATTTTGACCTATTCAGTTTCAAATTCTAGTGTGGTTGGTTTACTGGTTGACTACTAGCATTCACCAAGTGGTTATTGATGACAATAGTTAGTTTAGAATGAATGTTGGACCTTTCCTTGAAAAAAATCCCCAAGAATATACAATTATCATAGAACATTTCAGAGCCCATACTAATGGAAGGCCAATTGTGCAGTGGGACTTTAGTCAAACTCAGTGATCATCCAATTAATTGATCAATCAACCCAAAATAGCTAGTACATGGAGAATTCGAGTTCCCCAAATGTGGTGGAGATTCCAAGGTAGTGTAACATCAATTATAGACCATCCTTGAGTGTACAAGTGTTGCATGGAGTCACATGATCAACCTTGGGAATTTCACAATCCATTTTGTAAAAATTCTTAAATAATAGGGGCCTAATTTCTCAAGGAATTGCGCAAGGAAATATGGGCTCAAACAGAGGTAGAAATTTACTACTTCTGGGTTAAAGCTTCTCAGTGAGAAAAGAGACAGGTTATTCACTTGCAGGTTGTGCTCAACTGAGAAAATAAATTGCAATACATTTCTATTCATCATATTAATGCAAGAAGAGATTGGTTTTTTTATCATATTTCTTTCCTGAGGAAAAATTATGTGTGCGTGTGTGTTATTTCTTATTAAATGTATGAATATTTTGTTCTAAATTGTGAATTAACTTCTAGAGAGCAGTAGAGTAGATTTGTGTCTTGTGATTTTGATTAAAACTTCATAAGTAGTTGCAACTCTACACCATAATTTCTACAAGGATGGTGGAGGCAAATTACAGAATATTTGTTAGCAGACAATATGCCTACTTCAAAGTAACTATGACAACTTTTGTGAGAAGAAGATGTTGAGGATAAAAGATTGGATTGTGGAAGAATTAGTAACAAAATTCACAAGGGCAGTAATTTTGCTTGCAGGTGTGGAGGTATATGGATTAAATGTAATTTTGGTTGCAGGTGTGTAGGCAGACAAGTCACAGTTACTCTTTTGATATTTGTCAATGATGTGTTACTATTTGGTAGATTGACCTCTTTTGATCGGTCTCTAGACTCCTTATGAACAATAATAAATCTCATATGATTTCTTCTTACCCAGACAATCCATTGGTACTAGAGATTTATCATATTTTTGGTGTTATCTCCGCTGCATTGGATGCAGATTTTAAATATATTAGATTTATGCTCCAACCTAATTGTTATGGAATTAATGATTGGAGCTGACTTATAGAGAAAATCCATTGTAAACTTTTATCATGGGTATAGAGGTGGCTCTCCCTAGGAGGCAAGTTGACTCCAATTCAAGTAGTCCTTCAGAGCATCTCTGTTTATTGGCTTCATATTTTCACTCTGCTTAACAATATCAGTCAATGTATATTTCCGGCTTCATCTTGGCATGGGACAATGTAACTATAAGTTTTAACCCCATAAAAAAATTACCTACATACGAATTCTAAAACACAAAAAATAAACAATGCGAGAGCATAACACATAGAACACATATACACATAGATTTTCCCCTTGACCCCAAAACTGGGACTACCAGCTTTATTTTTGATTATGTTCCTTTCAATGTCACAATATATATTTATACATGTCGAAGCATCCAATAACATGGACTGTAAACCATTGCATCCAAAAGCATGGACTGAAAACCATCGCGTCCAAAACCATGTGCAAAAAATCATACACAAAACCATAGGTAGGTCCGCCCAACCTAATATAGGGTCCAAAAACAAAATTTTCTAGGGCGCTGCCCTGGACCCCACAGAGTGGGGTTACCTGTACCCCTGAAACCCCCTGTGACTCCCTCCACTACACAATCGGCGCAACGAAGGGGCGGGGGGTGGGGGGGGCTCCACCCCCCTTCTAACCCCTCAGTTAACTACGTGGGCTAGTAGTGGAAAGAATATAGGACAACCCAACAGTCTCGTAAAGGACAAAGTGGGCCTGGTCATTTTTTTACTCTGTATGGGAGGTGATGGATGGCTAGACTCATTTATTTCTTTTATTCTCCTTAACAAAATCAATTTTGAATGGTGTATTTAATATGTTGTGTTTACAAGCAGATTAGAACTACTCTTTCGTGTTTGATTATATTTGAGACTGGATTATTGAAAATAAAACATTGGGACCACTTCCAATATACATTGGGGTTTTGACCCAAAGAATGCATTACTGTCCCAAGCTCCTTTGTTGTGATACATCCACCTCCATCCTTGTCAAAAAATATAAAAGCCTCCCTGAACTTAGACATAACCTCCATCCCATATTCCTTTAGTAGATAAAACCCTTCTCTCATCTTCTGACCATGCCAATCTACCCTCCATTGCATATTCTCTCATGAGCCATGTGTAAACCACCATTTCGTTCAAGGATGGAGATTTTGATGCGTACTCTAACTATATTTCATATATACTTTCCCTCATTTCCTTCTTATGGTTTCTTGAGCTGGCCATCTCTAAATATGCCCTACTCTCCTTAAATTTTTTGGAAGGTAGCCTTTCACTCCTAACCCCATTTTATTGGAGATCCTTGACATGTCCCTTGAAATTTTGATTTATCCCCATGATATATTTTATGCCACTGAGTGGAAATCTTTACATTGATTTGCCACATTTCATTCATTGCCAAATACTATACCACTAGTTCTAAGAATCTTGTGGATACTATCACCACAGTAAATGTATATTGTATTTTAGAAGAGACGAGAATTGTATATTTCCCTATGGGACACTCCAAAAATATTTTGATGCACCCTATTTCTCTAACAGTTTAGTCTACTTTATGACCTTAATTCCCATTATATGTTCATCCATGTGGACACACTCTATGATGTTCTATGACAACCTAATGTCCTTGTCAACTTCCTCTCAACTTCCTTGTCATGTTTTCTAGGACTTGTGTATCCAAGAAGAAATTTGGGAGATGAATGCCTTGAAGGTAGAAAATCAAGGGGGTTTCTAGTCATTTATTTGGGGTTCCCACTAGCATAGTCCCACCATATGATCCACCCAATCCCTAAATTGGGGTCTAGTGCTATTTCAATTAATTATTAGATGATCATGGTGGGCCATAATTCCAAGTTAAACATTATGACTCTTCATAGGATATTATTGGAGATACTTAAGGAGACATCTTTTTGGATAAAGGCTTAAGGGAGGATTTTGACTTCGATATCAAACCATCAACCATATCGTCAACATTTGTCCCATCAACCATGTCCTTACAATATCAAACCAACAATCAAGAAGACAACTGAGGTCAAGCATGGGCATCCTCTCTCGCCCACATTGTTCAAGATATGTACCAATCTATGAATGCCTCCACACGCCACCAACTGTGCATCAATAAAATTTTGGGTTGCCCCACTGTCCACCAAGATGGATACACGTTGTCCATGCACTGTGCCTCTGATTGCCAAAATTGCAAAATTAGGATTTTCCATGTCAAAATTTTAATTCAAGATTGACAATTCATGGGAAGGCCATTAACACAATATTAAGACATAAAAAATGAATAATTGACATAATACAAAATACAATACATACGTTGAGTTTTATCTCACAAGGTATCTAGATGTTAATTGAGCAAGTTCACACGAAGAGAGAAAGGCAACGTCATGATACATTGTTCAATTTGTAATCAAGAGCATTATCTTAGATAAGGGAGAATTAACATTTATTTTCTTTCTAATATATAAAGACAAAATTACGAAGCAATGTCAAATGCCTTTCATGAAGCAATGTTGTTGTAAAGGGTGTTAGAAAACTAGCATTGTAGGAAAGGCCCTCACACCATACTAGATTGTGTTAACCAAAGCATGTTAACCATGTCCAGTCATCTCAAATTTCATGAGCATGTTCAATGAGTGACCATAAATGAGGGGTGTAAAAGTGGCTAATAATCATAGTTCATAGTGGATGATTTTCATTGTACATAACATCTGTGGTCCATGTTGGCTTGTTGTGGCCTGACCCAGGTTCAGGGTTAATTAGCCAAACAAATCCCTATACTACTTGCCCTTTTGGAAATAGTCCACGGAGCACTGGCCAAGGTCTCACCCGAAGTAGTGTGGGGGGGTGTTGGAACTAGGTTTCTACACCCTTGAGATATCTGAGGGGTTGATTCAGTCCAACTGTTAATCCCTGCACACAGTTTACCTTGAGCACTTCCCTGGCCTTCACGCCCTGATGTATTCTCCTTCGTACATCCCTAACCAGGGGCTATGGGGCTTCCACACTGCTGCAGCAGTGCTCTGCACTATTTCCCTAAGTCACACCTGAAATCCTACTAATCTTCTTATACCAGTTAGTTATTTTTGTGTAAATGGATACCTTATGTTATATTTATTTATAAAACACATTCATATGAGTTCGCGTAGCAAATAAACAGTAAACTTGCAATTCATGGCCAATAATACATAAAACGGGAAAATATACATAGAAATATGGTATCTTCTCTTTTATTGATGCTTCCAATAGTTACAGACTCGACTTGCCCTACGCACTCAGCTGCAGGGGTCTGCGCACTTAGTTGCAGACTACTAGGCCTCCGCGCACTCAGCTGCAGAGCCTTCTCCTATTGTACTACACAAAGACATGATTTACACTTGACTCAACACTTCACCAATCCCTTAGACTCACCATGTTTAGATTAGATCGACTATTTTCTACACTTAGAGCCTCTCTCTATTTATACAATCCCACGGTCCATGGACCATGCGTAGATCTTTCAAACCAACATTACATTACAAAATTAAGGGTGGACAACCCTGTGACTATATTATGACTTCACGCTCTACACCCACAAATCACAGAGTCTTTACAATGGACATAGTCAAACTTGGGCTTTAAGCCCCAAAACATGCCTTGGGGTGGATTCCACGCCCAACAGGAACCCCAACAAAAACATCATGACTCATGCTCGAATCAATCTGTCGGTGCAGATATCTTCATGCGAAGTCCCTCCAATTTTTCTCAAACCACTGCAAGGTAGGTAATGCACTGAGCAGTTGCTTGTCAAATCTCTTGTACATGTTGTTCCGAGACCACTATGTCGGAAATGCTTCCCTAGATCTATTCCTGTGTCCCCTGCATTTGCTGATAGCCTCGTGCCTGCTTTTAGCTCCCTGAGGCATGACAAATATGCTTTGGTCAGCTACTCCAATAGCTGGGCCACCCGTGTAGTGCTTCAGCCAATTGTCATTCACCTTTCCTAGGAGAGGTTCTCCATTTGGCTTAACCAGCTGCACTGCACATCCGTCTATGATTTCCTTAACAACGTACAGGCCCAGCCAATGCATCTAGAATTTCCATGGGAATTTATCAAACTTATTATCATCTAGTAACACTAGATTATTTACTTTTAAGGTGCGCAACCTAATATTTCGATCGTGCCAGGCCCTTTGGTGCTGCTTTTGTACCTGCTGATGGAAGCCAGCCAAAAACCATTCCTCTTCAAGTTCCCCCAACTGCATGAGCCTTTCCCCGAGGGATCCATGGTCTGTCATACCTGTGAGCACTGCTATGTGCAAACTAGGCACAATATACTCCATTGGCATTACAACTTCCACTCCATAGACCAACCGGAAAGGTGTCTATCCCGTTAGTTCCTTACACGTTGTTCTATAAGCCCATAGCACTATAGGTACGCATAGGTCGCAATAATTCCACTGCGCGTTGTAGACTTTGGTCATTGAAATCTCTAGTATTTTGTTAAATGCTTCTACTATCCCATTGGCTTGTGGGATATATGTTGTGCTTTTCTAATGATACACCTGAAACTCTTCTGTTAGTGCACTGATTGTTTCATTTAGTAAATGTGTACCACGATCGCTCATCAAGATCTTCAGACATCCAAATTGAGTCAATACGTGCTCGAACAGAAACTTCATAGCCATGGCAGCCACGTAACCTTTTACTAACTACGCTTCTGCCCAACGAGTCAGGTACTCTTTCACCTTGATAATGTATCTTGCATCTGTCTTTCCTTGAGGTTTGATAGGGCCTACAAAGTCGATCACCCAATTTTCAAAGGGGTCCATTGTCATTTGTGGATTCAAAGGCATCTCATCCCTTTGTGATGGTTTACCCATTCTTTGACATACATCACAGGCCTTGTAGTGTGCTTTTGAATCCTAATGAAGTGTTGGCTAGTGCAACCCTACGCAGAGGATCTTCCGTGCAGTTGCTCTTCCTGCATAGTGTCCTCCTAAAATACCCCCATGTGCATCCGTGAGAATATGACTACGTTCAAATTCAGGTACATACCTTCGCAGTATCTCACCATTGCCTATCTTATATAGGTTCCCTGTAATGACAGAAAAATCTTCTGCAGACACTGCCAGTTCCTTCTTCTGCTGGATGGAGTACTCTTTCAGCATAGTTCCAGCTATGATAAAGTGGATTATATCTTAGAAATGTCCATATGCTACATGCACAATAAAGAGTTGTGCGTCAGATAATCCTTCCTCCAAACTAATAGGTTCCTCTCCTATCTCAATTCAGGACAAATGATTTGGTCTCACGTTCAAGTGTCCAAGATTCACAACAGCCTCAAAATCATATTTTTGGAACAATAAGAGCCACCTACATATGCGTCCCCCTAACACAGGCTTATTGACTAAGAATTTTAGCGTGGAATGGTCTGTATACATCTTGAAGTGTCCCCCTAGCAAATAGTGACAATATTTTTAGAGCGCGTAGACCATAGCTAATCCCTCACTTTCAGTTGTGGAATAGTTCTTTTTTGCTTTAGACAACCTGTGACTCATGAACACGATAGGGTGATCCAAGCCCTCTCCGCCCTATATGTTATTACCGCTCCCAGTGCTATACATGATGCCTCAACATGGACATGAAGCTCCACATCCCATTTTTGGAAGACCAAGATGGGTGTAGAGGCCAATTTCTCTTTTAGTACATCGAGGCTCTTCATGCAGTCATCATTCCAGCAAAACGAGACATCCTTTTTCTATAGATTCTTGTCAGTGTGATGATCTGGGTGTAGCTTTTGATGAACTTCCTGTAATACCCCATATGTCCCAGGGTGGCGTGCAACTGTTTGACACCTTGCGATGCTTCCAAATTCAGAATCACTGTAATCTTTGCGAGGTCTACCATCAGTCCCTATTTGCAAACCACATGTCCCAACAGGTTCCCAAAGGGAATGAGGAATGTGCTCTTCTTGAGGTTCAGCGCAATTTGGTGTTGTTGGTAGGTATCCAGCATCAAGCGTAAGCTCACTACATTGTGCTTAACCAATCCAAATATAGTCCAATCATCCAGGTAAACCTCCAGGAACTTGTGGACATATTCTTTGAATACTGCAACAACTATGCGTGAAAAGATGGTCGACGGGTTCTTCAACCCAAATGGCATAATGATGTATTGAAAGTAGCCCCATTCAATCATGAAGGTTGTCTTACTCCTATCTTCCTGTGCAATTTTGATCTGGTGGTACCCTAAGAATCCATTAGTGAATGAATATGCTTCCTACCCCTCAACATTTTCCAGTACTTCATTTGTGAAGGGAGTTGGGAATGGGTCATGCACACATGTGTCATTCAATTTTCAGAGGTCCATGCATATTCTCATCTCGCCCTTTTACTTCTTTTCCTATACTACCATATGGCTTACCAAATCGGATTCTTCCACCGGTTCAATGATTCCAGCTGCGAGCATCTTGTCTAGTTCTACACAGACCTTCTCCTTGTACTTCAGATTCAAACAGTAAGGCCTCTACTTAACTAGCTTAGCATCAGGATTTAATGTGATCCACATCATTCCTAAGTCTTTGACGCTTCCTTTTAAGTCTGTGATCTTTGTGGAGAACAAGTCCTGGTACTCATGAAGAAACTCAGCGGCTTTATCCATCGTCCTGTCATCCCAGTAGTCGCTAAGCATTGCATATTTAGGATGGCTTTCATACCATTGTTCACCTACTTTGTTTTTACTGGTGCCGTTATGTCATGGTCTTCAATCAATTGCCTTTGAACCTCGTGATAGCCTTTATTTTCGAGAATGTCAACTTTCTATAGATCCTCATCATCTTCTTCAGTTTTGACGTTATAACTCTCCAGCGTGCAGCTCAGCTTAGTCGCCCATTCAGGTTGAATCAATTCTATTAGCTCATGGGGTATTTTAAATATAGCTACTTTTATTACTTGCAATGTGTCATCAATAGTATCCCACCAATGATCCCCAAACTTAAAGGTTAACAGGAACGATTGGTGCAAGATATCCCAATCACTCGTTCCATGGTGGAGCTCTGTCTCTATATACCAGTTCATGGGTATAATATCTAGGGTATGACAGAACAGGTGCACCCACTCAAGTTGTCACTCTACCCAATAAACCTTTGTTGACTTGGTGAGGTGCGCACAAAGATCATCCCATCTGTCATACTTATCTTTTAATTGCATATAAGGCTTCCCAAACCAAATGTGCATCATTCTCCTACATTCACGCCAGTCCTCAAAGATTCCTTGGTGCGTAGCCCACCACCTCGCGAGTGTAGCGTGCAGTACCCATTTCAAAGCCTCAAAGCATTGTTGTTCTAGTACCTCCCTTTCGAATTTGTTCAGGAAGTCATCTACCTAGCTTAACCAATCATATGCAAGCAGATCCCTTACCTCTATTGATACGCAGTGCAATGATCTCATCATCTTGTTACATTTCAACATGGTTACCTTGTGTAACCAGTTCTGCCATCGTTTTATCTCCTTGTTAGAATCTGATGTACAGGAGCTTTCGCACTCCCATGAGATTCGTCTATCCGCAGTGGGATTTACCTAGTCTTGCTCTCGTGCAGTTATCTTATAGATGCAGTCCAAGTCATCATCACTTTCATAGTCGCGCACTAGCTCTGTGTAGCGTGATCCTTCTGCATGGTCCAAAGATATAACTATGCACAGAGAATTTTTCTCAAAAATAATCTTACGCTTCTTCATATTTATCACCCTATTCATATCAATGGCCCAATCTATCCCTGATAGTGCAAGGTAAGGATTGATGTTATCAACAATCTCTATCACTTTGAAATCTGCTAGCGCACTTGCTCCTTCCATATATATTGTGATTCCCTACAATATTCCCATACGTATGATCTTCTACTGGTTCACCATTCGTAGCTAGATAGGAGACCATTGCAGTGTAGGCCTTCCCATGCACTCTGATGTCTTTTTTGACAGAATGTTCATGTCTGATCCTAGGTCCAGAATCACTTGGTCCATCTCATATTCCCCAATCTGTATGGTCATTCTCATCTCCCTACCTGTCCTCATTGCACACTTTCTGATCTTCTAGACCACGCGCGGTTCTCCTGGCGCAGTCCCAACGCATCTATTTATGAGTTCCTATAGCCCCTTTATAGCCTTGATGTCGCACAACAACTTCATGCATTTTTCTAGGAATGTCGTGAGCAGAGATGGGTCCATTTCTAGCTTTGGTCTGTCTTTGCTTCCTAAAGTGGAGGCATCAGGGAAGCTCTTCCTAGCTTCCATGAAGGTTTCCTTAGTGCACTCTAAATCAAACTATGGTTCTTTCATCAGAGCCTTGTGAACCCAAGTACTCTCTTTAGGCTACTTTCCTTTGTCATCCCTTGTCATAATTCTACTTTGGAGCACAATATTCATGTTAGGGTCTTCCTCGCGCGGCTCAAATCTCATCATTTGCAGGTTCTGAGTCGGGGGAGTTTGGAGTGCTCCCTTATCATGCAGCATTGCTATTAGTGTGGGACAATTATCCATCTCATGATCAAATAATGTAGAATACAAGCATGATGGATGCGTTGGATTCGTACAATCGCGGGCATAGTTTCCCAGCCCTCCGCAATTGTAACATATCACTTGTCTGCGACCTCTTCTAGGTCCTCCTCCACCTCGGCCTCGTCTGAGACCCTAAAATCCGGTATGTGTCATCCCTGTGTTCTGGTCAAGGGGCCGCATTTCCGCCTGAACTCTGTAGGTGGGAATCCTATCCATCATCAACTCATAACTTCTACAGGTGTGCTCATCATGTCCCACTGATCTATAGATATTACATAACAATTGTTGTGAATTCTGTGTGTACTTTTGCAATATATGGCAATGATCTGTAGCATGCTTTCCCCCTATTTGATAGATTTTGCACCATAATGTCCACACCACGCTAGGTCTTACCTGTGCCTCTGGTCTCAATGGCATTGGTCCTCCTCCCACAAGGTAATTCGCGAACACTGGGTAGTGTTCCTTGTCATGTCCCTGACCTTCACATTTAGCACACCATACTTCGTTGCGCACCTTTGGGCGAGTTGTCCTGTCCTCTTTCAGACTCTTCATCTCAAGGCACAAGTTCTTCAATTTTGTGTGGATCTGCTGAACTCCTAGGTTAGGATCCTGTATCAGGGTTTCATGCAGCCTCATCACGATCTCCAAGGACTTGACCTGAGTCGTTAGCCTCTGTTGTGATAGTGTGTTTCTTAAATTCAACATTAGCAATGCTACAAACCATTAACAGTGTTGTCCATGTGTCAAAGTCATGTTAGCTTCTTGAATTGTGCACTTTAGTCTTTGATCCATCTCCCAAGGAGTCTCGCCTGGTAGCATTGTGATCTCCTTGAACCCATTGATCAAATGTGCCTCTCACTTCGGTCTGCTAAATTCCTTTTTCAGTGCAGTTTGGATGTCTGCGATCCCTACATTTGGATTGTCATTAGAATGCTTAATGTACCAGGTCAATGCACGATGCTGTAGAGCATTGACCAACATTGCTTTGTTTATATTGTCATCCGTGACTCCTTGTGCTTCCCATAGAACCATTATCATGAACCAAAACTAGTCTGGATCTTCATTTCCTACTCCCTTGAACACTGTCAACTTTATCGCACTTGCGATATTGGTTCGCGGTGGTCGCAGACGTGGTATGGGCGAAGATGGGGGTGAAGACGGTGAAACTGGTGGTGGTGTCAGTGGGGGTGGTATGCGTAGAATCCTCTACCTTATCAAATTGATTGCACTACTTGGTGAGACCTTCGTGAGATCTTCCTCGTTCCCTCGTGGTGGTGAAATCAAGCAGCTAGATTCTAGTTTTGCACTACCTTTGTTTATGTAAATTCTCCCACTTTGCATAGCCCCAAACATCAATTTATTCCATAACCCACTTTTCACATAGTAGCATTTTAATTGAAGTGTTCAAAGACTTAACGTACTTACCTCATAGTCCTTTGAGGAAGCGTCATTCTGCCTCGCTATAGCTGACTGGAGTATCTAACATGAAATCAGTGATGAATCCTCCTATAACTCGATCGAGCCAGTGATCAACAGCATATGCGATCTTATCCTTTGATGCTTCCAGTCGGTGCACCACTTATGGTGTCCAAACAATAGGTCTGTCGAGCTTGCACCTTCCTTGGCTATCTGCTAGCTTCACGATCCACTTGTATAGCTCAGTAGGGAAAGATGCGAAGAAAATTTCATGGATTTCTATGTACATGAAGCAGTCTAACCACTCTTATTTTGATAGTCGTCGATTCTTGTTCTCCTATGCTACAAAATCATGAATCTTCCTATCCAAGCAATCTTCAATTCCTGTCTTTGTTGGATTCCAGTGATATGACATCAGACATCTCTATGTAGATCTCAGTCCTAGCAATGGAACCATTTGTTGCCTTATTGGGGCCTAACCCAAGTTCAGAGTTAATTAACGAAACAAATCCCTATACTACTAGCCCTTTCAGTGACAATCTGCAGAGCGTAGACTGAGGTCTCACCCAAAGTAGTATGGGGGTTTGCTGGAACCAAGCTGCCACACCCTTGAGATGTCTGAGGGGTTGATTCACTCCAACTATTAGTCCCTGTGTGCAGGTTACCTAGCACACTTCCCTAGCCTTCGCACCCTGATACATTCACCTTTGCACAACCCTAGCCAGGCGTTGTGGGGCCTCCGCACTGCTCGAGGAGTACTCTGCACTATTTCCCTAAGTCACACTCAAGATCTTACTTATCTTCTTACACCAATTAGTTATCTTCACATAAATGGATGCCTTATGTTATAT
>Ga0181464_1000374_pt2 | contig 14018 bp, 8 predicted proteins | sample InSIn2gowninarea_FD_119074 | JGI IMG/M metagenome (GOLD analysis project Ga0181464, IMG submission 119074) | Clean room microbial communities from NASA Spacecraft Assembly Facility at Jet Propulsion Laboratory, Pasadena, California, USA -... ...
GGTTGTGTTATATTGTTTCCACGACTAGCACATGGTTTTCGCACATGGTTTTGGGTGTGATGGTTTTCAGTCCATGGTATTGGATGATCAGCATGTATATATATGTATTGTAACATTGAAAGGAACTTAATGAAAAATCAATCTGGTAGTTGCATATATTAATATTCAAAGAGAGATTACAACCATTCGTCTTGACGTCGCAGTATTCCTCTGACAAGACCAGGTTCCCACACACTTCTGCTAGCACTTCATGATGGCTTCAAGCAACAATAGTTTAAAGACTCTTCCATTTAGGCTTCACTCCAAACCAAACACACTTCTCCCTCACACAACTAGATGGCTACAACTAGTAATAGCTTGCTTTCACACTCAGCGAAAACTCTAACTCTGATTTTCACACTAGTTTGTGCTTGGAAAGAAGGGAGGTTTATATAGGAAAGATGGATGGAAGATGGATCCTCTTCTCATGGGAGAATGACTTATCCCTTGGGGTAGTTCCATCATTATAGGGGAAAGGAGCCCAAACTGTCATCCTCAACCCCATTCGGCCAAACCATTTACCAGAATTTCGTTACGGAGCTTCTAGAGATGGAAGCTTCAACTCTAATTTAAAAAACTTTCCATAATAGGACTGGCGTGACTGGAACACAGGGCAGTCGCACCAATTGGCACGGGTAATAGTGCTAATCTCTGCACATCAGCGTGGGGGAGACAAAGGTCATTAGCGTCGGTCTTGTAAATTGGGAAAAACATAAGTTTCAGGGGAAATGGTGCAAAAGGGAAATGATCTGCTCATGAAGAGGGACATAATGGGAGTCTCTCCATGAATGCAAAGCATGCGGGGTTCACTGTAGAGGTCCTCCAGGATCAAGGAATAGGGAGTATAGGATAGTGATAAAATGCTATGTAATAGATGCCCCCTAAAGCGTGAAGGTCGAGCCAGAGTGAGGGATGAAATGCTTTATAAATCAGTGCGGGGAACCGGTCTGCCGTCGGAAAACCTGCAAGCAAGTACAAATACATATACATAAACTGAGATCTCTGTCAAATGATACATGAATCATGGCATGGATGCAACCATCCATAGAATGATAATGTAAATGGATCCAGGCATGGGCGCAACCATCCGTCAAAGAGGATCATAATGAAACCAAGGTATGGTCGCAGCCATCCAATAATGAGAGGGATCACATATGATAACTCATGTTCTGGTCACAGCCAGCCATCTGAAAGAGACATGCATATCATCACAGCCATGTCACATCACTTCGCAACCTAGACTTTTTGTAATCTGAGTCCAAGGTCTTGCACTCCAACAGGACCCGATCAAAGTATAGATCCGAGCATGTGAATATATGTTTTGATGTCGAACATGCTAGAAAGGTTCTTGATTACCAGTCAATGATATAAATTGTTAACAAGTACGAGAGGAACAACCAATAATGATAATGGCCCTCAAGGTACTATCATCACAATTCACAAAACGTGAATACATGAACTGACGTCGAACACCCGTGAAATCACTCGATCGAAAGCCAATGATGTGAACTTGTCATCGAGTGCAAAGAACTTGCCATTGAGGCATGCAAGCTCTAAGGTACTGGAAGGGAGCCTCTCGATCAACTTCCCAAATAATGAGTTGATGTCAATGGAAAGTGACTGTGTCGAAGGAGGGCCATAATGAATCCCACATCATCAAAACGAGATGAGAGGATACAAAATGATTTTGGATGATACAGAGAAACAAAGGTAAATGTAACTGTAGAAGGACAACTCTTGAACATATCGGTGACACAACTGGAAGTTTGGCAGCTTTTGGATCCATAGGATTGGTGGTCATGATGACATCGCAGAGATCAAATGGAAGGAAAACTGAACAGCCCAAACCTAGGAAGGTCAATGATACAAAGGGAAAATATCCCAACCTGACACGAAGCAAAGAGTGTCATGTTCAAGAGTGAGCTGCCGACACAACTCGATAGATCTCCAAATTTTCCCCCACCATTTCTGGTGAGAACCCCAATTATTTTTTAATTGCAAGCTTGAAGGGGATAACATATGCTTTCACTGTAAGTTCATCCTTCGGACGAGTCCAACCTAGTAAGTTTAACGAGCCCTAGGAAGGAGAAGCTCGTGTTCATCATGGTGACGAATCCGATGTCGTTTAATATTTTAACGAGTCCAATAAAGGTGTAACTTGGTATCTTTTTCATGTTTAGAGAGTTTGAAAAAGACACGTAAAAGAAAACTCATCATGGTCCCTTTTTGTACGTTTGTGTCTCTCAAGCCCGAAAAGGTAGAAAACAATACTTGAGAGAACCGCTTGACCATTTTAGTCAAAGAGTACCTTTTTCGTAAATAGTGCCTTCCTAGCCTAAAAAAGGGTAAACTTATACTAGGCACATGACATTTCACATCCGTTAACAAGTTCGAAATGATAAGGGCTTAGCCATATTTTAGTTTTTAAAGGGTCAGAAAAGAGCTGAAAGCAGACCCTCCATTTTTATTCTCTCTAACGAGTCAAAACGGGAAAAAATACTCGGCAATCTTTTCATATGGGTTGAACGAGTTGAGAAAAGAGCTAAAATATGACTCATCACCATCGTCGAACATCCATCACTTGTCGCTGCACAAGCAAGGTAAAGTGTATTATCGAGTCCTTAAGGCAAAATAGGTCAAAAATATTTACAAAACCTGATATTGTCATGAAAAAATGAATAAAAAGGGGAAAAGTAAATATATTTTTACCATTTACCATTTTACCTTTGCAGTGAAGACTTTTTACCCACTTTTCCCTAGTTTTTCCGAAGCAGATTGCGGGAGATCCGGGGGGTCAATCGACAGGCCGTCAGTTCCAGGTAATAGCCGAAGCCCTGAGCTCCATTTTCATGCCATTTAATTTTCCATAGAATGTACCTATTGTGGCTAGACCCATTATCGGTCTAGAGGAATTTGTTCGTGTCCGCACTTATAATTTTACTTCACCACAAATTGGCCACTCCACTGGCCAAACCATTTACCAGACTTCCATTACGGAGCTTCTAGAGAAGGAAAGTTCAACTCTAATTTAAAAAAAATTCCATAACAGGACCGGCACAACTGGAACACAACTCAGTCGCACTGATCGGTGTGGGGAATAGTGCTAATCTCTGCACATCGGCGCAGGGGAGACAAAGGTCATTAGCGTCAGTCTTGTAAATTAGGCAAAACAGAAGTTTCAGGGGAAATCGTGCAAAAGGGAAATTATTTTCTCATGAAGAGGGACATAATGGGAGTCTCTCCATGAAGGCAAAGCATGCAGGGTTCACTGTAGAGGTCCTCCAGGATCAAGGAACGGGGAGTGCAGGGATAGTGACAAAATGATGTGTAACAGTGCTCCTCGCAGCAAAACTGTATATCAGAGATTGCTACCCCATAATACCTTCAGATCTAAAGGCCCTTCATTGATATTAACCGTAGATAACACTATAAAAACCTGACCCTCGAAAAAATTAAGAGAACTTTAGGGATTTTGTGGAGAAAACTAATGAAACCACCCTTGATTTAGTAAAGGATGAAGAGGCCTTTGAGAAGGGAATAAATCCCACGTAAACCTATTATAAGAATGGAGGGTTGATATGTGCAATCTGACGCATTTCGTGGCCCTAGAAATGCATTTAAGAATCCTACAGAAGGAGGAAACTTCCCTACTTATACCCGAAACAATATATTGCCTAAACACAGTCTCCTGCATATAGATATATATTGTAGAGATATGAAGACCTGCTTGTCCTGCCCGATGACAACTTAATTCAAACAAATCTTCAGGTTTTCCCTTTATATATATATATATAAAACTAATTCCTACATCCAGGGACTGGATAGGTATATTAGAATAAGTCTCTTAGTGACTGAGATGTAGCTCTATAGCATGTACAGCTGGAAGAATTACGGCTTAGTCATGTGTCTCATACATTCAACAATGTAAATCCAGCAAATGAAAAATAAATAAATAAATATATAAGGTTTCTCACAAGGTATACTTATTAAACAAAGGTCGGAATTGTAACCTGTAGAACTCTTGCTATCACACAAGGACTCATTATGTAATTATATAATGCATGACAGGGTGTTGGTAGACCAACTACACACACCATTGCCATTGTCATTGCTAGACAAACAACAATTTCATAGATTACACAAGGTTGTGTTCAAAATTAATCCATACACACTTCATGCTCAAATTAATTGTTTGCTCTATTTTAAAAAGTCTAATTTAATTTTTCGGCTCTCACCTTAGATAGACCCTGGTTTGGTTCATGTCCCAATAGTGGAATTTATTCGTAAAACGTTTTCACAGTAAACACAAAAGCGAAACAATCATTTCTTATTTGTTTGTAGTAAACTGTTGGACATATTCATGATTTGTTTGTAGTAATTGTTGGATATATTCATGATTTGTTTGTATTCATGTAGTAAAGTCTTGGATATTTGTGCTTTGTTTGTAGTAAACTGGTGGATATTCCTGATGTGTTTGTCATATCATCATGGGCGATCTAGTAAGTTCCTGAAACGAGCTTCTAAAATTGCGGAGGGATTTTCATCGAATTGAAGAGCCCGTCCTTGTGATCATCATCGGCGATTTGGCGGGTGCTCGAAATGAAATTCTGAAACTGCGAAGGTATCTTCATCAGATCGAAGAGTCTGTCCTTCAGATCATACTTGTCTATTTGGCGGGTGCCCGAAACGAACCTCTGAAACTACGGAGGGATTTTCGTTAGATTGAAGAGCCTGTCCTTCAGATCATCATCGACGATCTAGCAGGTGTGCAAAATGAGCCTCTGAAACTGTGGAGGGATTTTCATTAGACCAAAGAGCGTGTCCTTCAGATCATCATCAACGATCTAGCGGGTGTGCAAAACGAGCCTCTGAAACTGTGGAGGGATTTTCCTTCAAATCTGAGACCGCGAGGTGGGGTGCAAACACCTGCAGGGATTTTGCTCTTTCATCGAAACCTTTGATGAAGATTTGATACATGCTGATAGATGGTCTCAAGTTCGAACCTTGCAACGCCGAATTCAATATTTCTTTCTACTGATGGGGAAGCAAACACAATGCAGATAGATCTTCTCAGAAATTATATTTCTTTCCTGAAATAAGACTTCTCGTCTACCAATATCCATATATCCATGTAAATATATTAGGTTGGTTGGATATGCTGTGGTGTGCCTGTGATGATTCGATCAGATTCATAGACAAACGTTTATGAAAGTTCCCATCAAAACTATTTATTTAAATCGAGAATGATTAAAACTATTTATTTAAATCGAGAATGATTAAAATATTCAGGTTAAGCCAATTAAAATATTTATAATAAAGAATTTAATAAATTCTCAAATGATAATAATAGGATGCAATTGTGTTGTCATTAACATGAAAATTACCGGCCTGGAGTATGCCGTAAAACTGCTTCTGCTTGGCTAAGAGCTCGTCTTCCTCGGACGTAAGGAAACAGGTTAACGGCCCAAGACCCAGAGGCATCTGGCAGGAGTGAAAGCCTGCTCCCTTACGGACCACCAGCGGGTTATTACAGGTGGCGTGGTTTTCCTTGATAACGGTGATGAGTCAAACCAACATTCGCGGATAGCAGCCAGAGATGGCTGTCCTCACTGTTGGTTTGACACCTGAGTTTGATAGGTTTTGCCACCTTCGGAAAAAAAAAAAAAAACATGAAAATTACATAATTTTTTCTATCTATTAACAATAGTATTGGGGTAAAGTTTTATTTATTTATTTTGAAACCGATAATTTTACAATTTAATTTCTATTTTCAATTTAATTTTAATAAAAAATAAATCCCATGAAAATTGATTAATTTATATTTTTTTAATAACTAATGTTATTATAACTTATTTTTCAAATTAAAATGGTGTAAAAGAATTTTTATCAATTAACAATAGTCTTGGTGTAAAGTTTTATTTATTTATTTTGAAACCTGTAAATTTACAATTTGATTTCAATTTTCAATTTAATTTTAATAAAAAATAAATCCCATGCAAATTCATTAGTTCATATTTTTTCAATAACTAGAAATCTTATTATAACTTTGTTTTTAAACCAGAAGTGAGGACATCCATCTCCAGTTGCTATCTACGAATGCATCCTCACTCGCCACTATTATTCAAGGAAAACCACATCACTTGGAATGACCCATTGGTGGTCCATAAAGGGTCAGGTTTTCATGCATGCCACATGCCTTCGTGTCTTGCCCCATTAACATGTTTCGTTATGTTCAACTAAGATGAGATCTTAACCAAGAAGAAGCAGTTTTAGGACATACTCCAGGCCTAATTGATTAATTTGTATTTCAAAGAATATATGAAAACCAACATAGATCCATTTTAAATATGGATCTAACATGAGCCGAGAGGGATCCAATTTCGTACGTGCAATTTTTTTTATAAGAAGACATTATTTGAATGTTTTGTATATTTATTTAATATATATATTTTTTTAGAGTTTTTTTTTTTTGACCGACAAGAGCAATATTTTAACTTTGATGACACGCCTCAACTATAGAATGAGCCTCTCGACTCAATTAATAGTTAAAAAAAATTATTTATCGAATTCTAAATTAAGATGAGTTGTCTTTAGTGCAAGATTGGCTAGCCTTACATTGATGAAAACAACCCTTGATTCTCTTGTTATTTCCTTTTCAAGTAATATTTTCCTAGTTCTATAAGGGCCATACACCAAAACACCACTGGAGTGAGGAACTTGCACTGCCCAAATAAACTAGGCCTATGTAATGGAAGAATAATGAGCTCATAAATTTCCTATTTAACCTATTCTAACCATCCAGTTGAGTCAAAGGTTGCATCAATATCATTTATATTTATAACATAACAATCTATCACAACATGTAAGAGAAAGGAATTGCAATCCAAAAAACAAAGTGCACAATTAAAATGACTAACATAAATGACTAATTTGTATGATTGTAGTACTTTTTAAGTAGTCTTACTTTTGTTCCTAAACTAAATTAGTCATTCATGTTAGTCATTTTTAGTTGCATTACTTACTATATAGTCGTATATTTTACCCGAGACTAAATTAGTCGTTTATGTTAGTCATTTTTAGTTGGGTCACTTAAGATTTTTCATTTTTGGTAGTATTTCACTTGGAACAGTTGTGGTAACTAACGTTTTTAGTCACCTGGTCACTAATTTCATCATTTTCTACTAGTGATCTTGTTACTATTGGGGATTGTGCCTCCCAACGAGGTAGCAAGAACTGCATACCCTATGCCTTCAAACATTGGGCATGGAGTTTATATGTATTTGAAAATCAAGTTTCTAATTGTCAATGTGATCAATAATTATTTCTGAAATGCATTATTACTATATTGTATTCGTAGATAGTGATAAGTGATGTGAATCCCATGAATAATCACCAAAAGCCAAGTGAATGTCCTTATTGTTCATAATTTTTTTTTATCTATAAACCTTCATAAGTATGTAAGAGAGATCTTTTTCGTAGCAACACAAGATCAATAACTCATCACATGAGTGGTGGGTCCCATATCTAATTGTAATAATAATATATGTGTTGTTCAATGAGACTTTTTATATTTTTAGATCCATTAGGTGGATCAATTTTGCTAACCACCATGCATTTTTTGACATGATTTCAATCATAGTCATTGATCACTATTAATGTTGTCGATTAGATCCATTGTATAGATCAAGCATCACTAAACCTCACATATGTTTTTAATTGATGTCAATCTCCACCATTGGATGTGATAAATGTGGATCACTTGATCCATCAAGTGACTCATGCATTATTAAATATTGTGTGGGTGTTTTATTTGATATAAATGTATATTGTTGATTTGGATCAATCTAGACCATTAGATCCATTGTGTAGAAAACTTATAGGGATTATCTCTCGTTTATGTTGAAACATGATGCTCGATATGAACCATTGATTTAACAATGAAAATTTTGTATGATTGATTAATCATGCAACTTGATAAGATTTCACTTTTTGTATTTTTCACTTGTCATTTAAAATGCGATTTTTCTAAATCGCATGACATTAATCCCATCTATTTTTTATTTTTTTAGGTTGATTCCATTTCCATTGATAAAAATAAAAAATAAAATAAATCTTCATATGGTTCAAAACCTTTAATTGTGTAGCAAAGAAGAAGAACGGAAATTCTAATGCATAAAGAAAAAACTATAATTTATCCAAGAAAAAATGAGCAAACTCCTTCACATATTAATATCCTATATGATTTATAGAAAGAATTACGTAATGATTAATTACATAAGATCTTCGTATAAAACCTTGATGAGACAAATTTTTAATAAAATACAAGATACTCTTTCCTATTTTTTAGTCTACAAAGTCATTACTCAAGGCAATTAATAATAATTATTAGGTCTCAAAGTTTAATTCCAACCATTTATAATCGTAGCTCAAAGTGGTTTATGGTGGAAATTTAGAATTAACAAGTTTAGTATGTAAGGTAAGATTACTCCCGAGAGAGAAGTTTAATGATTGAGATAATAAAGTAAAGATTTGTATGAGTACCCTCTTTTCCTTCTCCGTGTTGCTACACTACAAAAGACTATCCATAGACCATGGTGTAGTGACCCCAATATTACAATCTTGGCTTCGCTTGTGGTGGACATCCATAGCCCTCGAGAAGATACCTACATTCCTTTCTTGGATAATGTGAATATACAATAGTATAATCTGCGTTAAGTCTCGATATTTACGCACGGTCTTACCGTAATACCACAAACCTTACTTCACTGTTAGAAAGTGTCTATAGCTCCAGTGGAGATGTTTACATCCCCCAATTATATGTGAATATACAATAACGCAATTTGTATTAAATCAAGATGTTTATGCACTAGGTATTACCATAGTACCACAAACCTTGTTTTGTTGCCAACAAGAGTCTATAACCTCAACGGAGATGTTTAAATTCTCCAATTATATGTGTGGTATATTCTTTATTATAGCATAGAGGAATGCTGTTTGATAATGAAGATAATATGTTGTACTCAAATCATCGTTTTTATTATCATTAAGTATGTTAATCTCTCATAATTTCAAATCTACCCGCACATAGACTAATTATATTTTATGTTATATGTGGATGTAAAACTTTTAGCCAATTGAAAGTAGTTAGGTAGAATTGAGTATCTATGCCATTTTTAGAATATGGTTACCAAAATAAAATCCCCTTTCATCCTACTAGAAAAAATATAATCTCTTTAGCGAAATTTCCCCAAACTCATCAAGACAATGCATACTAAGTAGGGATCATAAATTAGTATATCATTCTTGCTAGGATTAGTTATGGTGCTTAAGACATAAGGGTTCCATATTTATTAATTTTAACTTCTAAATCCCTAAAGTGTATGTGATAAAAAATATAAGAAGGTTTATTTATGGACATAAGCTATATACATTTGTACTTTCAATATAAAACTTAATAAAATAAATAAAACAACCAATGAAACTAGGTGAGAATCATACTGGCTCCATACCTCTTACCTCTATGCCCTGCTTATAAAAAATAGTAATACGTTAAGAAACTGCAAAAAAGAGTAAGATATCTCATTTAACTTGTTTCCTAGAAATAAGTTGATGTTTGGGTGATAATAGGTTAATATTCTTTTAAAAATCTTGTCCATTCAGTCCTCCATGAATTTGTAGTACTTTATGTGAACATTCAATTGATAATACCTTTCTGACATAAACATATTTGCAACATGTTCATGATTTATTTCCTTCATGACAACTCAAGTCCTTTTGAAATTATTGCATATAACAACATGGAGATAAATCTATGATATAATCATGCTTAAGAGGCAAGCAAAATAACTCAGTTTTCTTTTCATCGTAACTCTTTTTATGTTCCAATTCTTGTTTATCATGAGTAACTAAGATATAAAAGGATTACAATTTTACATCAATACAAGTATATATTATGTAAACCATACTACTAGCAAACATTTTTATGTTAGAATATATATATGTGTGTGTTTTCCGATAAGGGTTCAAGATAGATGAACAAAATATGAAAAATGCATGCCTCTCCAAAAGACACTCTAAGAAAGAATTCAAGAATGTGAACTTCAACTATCCCTTCTAACACTTGAATGGGTTGATTTGTGATATAAAATAGAATGTAAATAAGATAAATATGAAAGATGCATGCCTTTCCAAAAGACACTTTAAGAACATTTTGAAGGGTGTGAACTTCGACTATCCTTTAAACATTTTAATGAGTTGATTTAGGATATAAATTGGCATTCATCCTTCTTCAAAATTAGTTTTAATAATTGTCTTTTTGCATGCATTCATAACTTGTATGGTGTTATTAAAGATATTATCTATAAATGACAAAGTAACAAAGGGAACATCATTTGATATAGAGATATGAGATAGGTCATTTACAGTTCCATTTACTAGCATAGCTTGAAAATTATTTATTATTAATGACATTGTCTTTATCAATATCTTGAAATTTACTATCCAAAAAATTTGAGAAAGTATACAAAATTTAATTTGGTTTCAGAAAGGGACTAATATAGTTTTTAAAAAAATATGAGCAAGATTCACTTACATGAGTTTTATATTCTTTAAATAATTTATGGTTACAAATCTTTAAAGAACCTTCCACATATTGATTTCCTTACACATTATGGTTGTCATAAGAAAAGGAAAAATGGAGACTATTAGATTCATCATCCTCTGCATAACTGTCATAGATAGGCTCATGAGTAGGAAAATCAAAGAGCGTTACATTTGTTTCATGCTCATGTTCATTACACTTATAAGTATAAAAGGGATACAATTGTGAATTGGAACTTGTAAATGAACTATCATCCATTTTAGGATTGTAACAACCAGTACATTGTTCATCTTCATATTCATCATATATTGGTGGTTTAGAATAATATTCATGAAGTTGAAATGAAACATAATCTTAAATATTAAATACATAATCACATACCATTTCTTTTGTATAAGATGATTGAAAGAATGAACCACTTGTTTGAAAAGGGTTTTCATCACTTGATTTCTGATGTGCATGTTCATGAATTTATAACATTGATTTTTCCTAATCGAGTTTCTTGGATGAAATTTATTCTTTAAACTCACTTGCTTCACAATTATCAATGCTATTGTGATTAGGAAAATGGAGTAGAGATAAAACAAAATTCAAAATTAGTCATTATATTGCGAGATTATTGAGGACATATATATAATTCTTGACAGTCTATTAGAATAGAAGAGTTTTCTTGGTAATCAAATCTAGATATTATTGTGCCCTATTTAGTGAAACATTCAGTTTGCAAAAAAAGAGAGGATAAGAATGTTTCCTTAAAGTCATTGAGTTCGGATTTATTCTACAAACTTATTATTTTTTTATTCTTCATCACTACATATTTACTTTATTGAAACCTTAAATCAATAATATCACAATGTTCATTCAAATTGCAACAATATTCAAGGAGTAATTTGGTAGAATAGATCCTTTTATAATATGTATGTAAGATAAAATAAAAATCTCTTAAGGAATAGATGCTGGCAGGAGGAAAAATCTTGCATCATTTTCTAGTATCTGCTTCCAAAGATATCATGAATAATTTCATAAGGATGTCTTCACAACGAATCCTAACTTTATGAATGCAACCATTAAAACTAATCTAATGTTAGCTACAAGTGTTACCTGAATTGGTCGAGTCCCTTTCATTAAAGCACCTTGGCTATTTAGAGGTCGTAGGTTAAATTCTCTTGACACCCTCAGGGTCAAGATCTATGGTTGAGATGACAAGAAGTGATCCCTTCGGGTGGATCTTCCTGGTACAGAAATTTTGTGGATGTAGTGGTCACCAATCTCTGGGGTCCATGAACCACGTAGAAAAATTAATAATCAAATGTTGAGCAGGGTTTTCATCACTATCCTATCGAAATCAAGGAAGATATGTATCCCATATGTCTATGTCACGCATGACATTAGGATAAATAGGTATATTAGAAAAATTAAGAGGAGAAAATTGTGCAACTACCCAAGAAGCAACCATTCAAATGATACAAAACATACAAATAAATTAAGGAATTGGTATGTGCAACTTAAAAGAATATATATTTGAAAATTATCATGTGCATGCCACTATGTTCCTATTCACCACTAGGTCATAAGCTTAATCATTTGTCAATTCCCAAGGAAAAAAATATTTTTCACTTCACTCCCCAACAATGGCACCAAAAATGATGTTGTTCCTCGGATTTACCTTGTTGAGGATCGATGCTAGGACACCCAATGTAGGTCGATAATATCTCCCCACTTTAGGTCCTAGGATGGCCCCTTAGACCAAAAGGGGTAACCCTTGACAAGTCACAAATAATATTTTTCCCAAATCACTTGAAAGAAATCATTTGAAGTGCTAGATTTCTAGGTTAATGATGGTATGTAAAATAAAAAGTGAGGAGTTAATAACAAAGCGGAGACAATAAAAACTTGAATTAAAACATGATGTTAAAAATATCCAATAGTCATCATCATTTCCATAACACATTTATCAAAGTAAGCAGGCGATAGGTTAAGAAGAAGGACATGCCCAAGTGAATGACATTGGTATTCATTGGCATAGAAGAAGACATATACATAACAAATTTAATGGTCATAATGTTAGTATTCACACCTACATTTAATAGTAGAAAGCGTATTAAATTTATCAAGTAATTCATTATATTCATGAAAGAAATGAATCCATTAGGTAAATCTAATGACTTAGAAACAAATTATAAACTCTCCAAGATTTAATTTCCGATAAATATACCTATCATGAAATATTAATGATAATGTGTACCCAACTATCCTAGAAGTTCCAGGAATATACATAAATTAGACCCTAACACAAACATTAAAAATGTCCAGTAAATATTGTATATTTTTCTATAATTAATTAATAACTGGTTAAAGTTGTTAAAGACACATTAATACATGATCATGGCTTGTGAATAATTATTTCATTAACTAAATCGTAATCCTACAAATTTGTATAATTGCATGGAAAAAAAGAAAATGTTTTGAATTCATATAATTTTTTTTTTACATTCACAATAAGAAGATATGCACTCAATCTGCATTGTGGGAGACAAATCTACTGGTTGATCTTTGATCTACCACTTAAAAATCTAGCCCAACAAGATTTCTTGAACATAGTTTCCTGCCCCTAAATAAAAACTCCCTGGCTTAGATGGCTTTGAGACCTTTTTATTATATTCCAAGTTGGTTTACCATTTACTTTTTTATAACTTCTCCCTTAATAACAATCTTAGGATTAACAGAAATTTAGATTAATTGGCCTCCTATTGAATCCATGATCATATAGTAAAATAAATTATTTATTTGTTGTGATTTATTCCAACCAGATTAAAATATTTCTACAAGAATATTTAGGCCATCTTCCATTCAACTTCCGGCCTCACATAAAAAAGAAATTACTTCCTTAGAAGTTACATAATAATTTAAAAAGGAAAATAAGTAAAATTATCTTGTTATCTCATTGCAAAGTAATTTCCTTAAATAAGTTAAGGTAAAACCATTTGAGGTAAAAATTGACCTATATGACTCTTATTTTACATAAGATAAATTGATTAATTTTTTGTTTGCAATAAGTTTCTATTAAAATTTATGACATAAATGAAAAAAAACATTAAAAAACTAGAATACATTAAAATTAACACATAAATGACAAAAACATTAAAAAAAAAACTAGAATACATTTTATTTGGGTAAATTTTGTTTTTCAAATTTTAGAAAAGACCAATAGTAAAATGAGCCCATGGCCAAAACTTACCAACATTGCCACCTGCTAATCATATTAGTTCTTTTTCTAATTCTTATTCTTCTCATATGCCACTGCCAAGACTCCGAGATAAAACAAAATATTATCTTCTCCTAGTACAAACACCCTTTGGCTTCAAAATAAATTTTGCAT
>Ga0181464_1000940_pt1 | contig 13957 bp, 13 predicted proteins | sample InSIn2gowninarea_FD_119074 | JGI IMG/M metagenome (GOLD analysis project Ga0181464, IMG submission 119074) | Clean room microbial communities from NASA Spacecraft Assembly Facility at Jet Propulsion Laboratory, Pasadena, California, USA -... ...
GTAAAGAGGACTTACAAGCTAGAACCTGCTGGGAGTAGATGTCAGCTTCACGACTCTTGCTGTCGTTTCCGGCATCCTCTTCTTGATTCTTCTTATTGTCAAGACTCTCCTCTTCTGGAACACTGACTGGATCAGTAGCAAGCACTCTTGGACTAGGCTCGTTGCTGCTCTCGCCATCACTGAGCTTGGACTTCTTCAACCGGTCAACAAGCTGTTTGTCGCTGCTCTCAATGGGTGGTGTAGCTATAGGTGTTGGTACTCCGTTGGCAGTATTGGTGTTGGAGCTGTTCTTCTGAGCATACATCGGCCGCGGAATGGCATTGAACATCGACCCATACCCAACACTCGTTCTCTTCTTAGGTGCTGAGCGTTCTCGGGCGACATTCACATCCGTAACCTTCAGCTGCTCTTGGTCGACCGTAAACTGAATTGGTGCCGAGGCAGCCATGGTTCGAAGGTAGTACATACCGGTCTTCAAGCCTAGTTTCCAGCCAGCGAAGTGCATAGAAGTAATCTTTCCCATTGTTGGCTCTCTGATATGAATGTTTAGAGACTGAGATTGATCAATGAATGCACCTCGATCAGCAGCCATCTGGATGATTTGTCGCTGGCTGATTTCCCAGACAGTCTTGTAAAGCTGCTTGAGATCTGCCGGAATATTGGGAATGTTCTGGATCGAACCACTGTCGGCAATGATTCTGTTCTTCATGTTGTCTGACCAGAGACCAAGGTCGACCAGGTCTTTGAGCAACCAAGGGTTAACGATCTGGAACTCACCCGCCAACACTCTTCGGGAGTAGATGTTAGAGGTGTATGGCTCAAAACATTCATTGTTGCCCAGAATTTGAGATGTGGATGCAGTCGGCATAGGTGCAACAAGAAGGGAATTTCGTACACCATATTTAGCAATGTCAGCTTTTAGACTATCCCAGTCCCACAGCTCAGTGGGTGTCACACCCCAGAGGTCATACTGAAGTTGGCCCTGAGAGATTGGACTGCCCTCATATGTTTCGTACGTGCCGAGTTCCTTGGCAAGCTCACAAGATGCAGTTAAGGCGGCGTGATAGATTGTCTCGAATATCTGAGTGTTGAGTTGTCGAGCTTCGGGTGACTCGAACGGAAGTCGTAGAGCCAAGAAGGCATCGGCGAGACCCTGGACACCAAGACCAATGGGTCGATGTCGGAAATTGCTCTTCCTGGCTTCTGGAACTGGATAGAAGTTGATCTCAATAATTTTGTTCAAGTTACGAGTCATGACCTGTATGACTTCGTGAAGTCGACCAAAGTCGTATTCCCCATTGACCTGGTCAACGAAATATGGCAGAGAAACGGATGCCAAGTTGCATACAGCGACCTCATCAGGAGCAGTATACTCAACAATTTCCGTACACAAGTTGGAACTCTTGATAGTACCCAAGTTCTTCTGGTTACTCTTCCTGTTGCAGGCGTCCTTGTAGAGCATGAATGGATTACCGGTCTCAGTCTGTGCCTCCAGAATGGCATACCAGAGCTTCTGTGCTTTGATAGTCTGGCGGCCCTTGCCTTCTTTTTCATATTTCTCGTAGAGAGCCTCAAACTCCTCACCATAGCAGTCAGAGAGACCAGGAGCTTCGTTTGGACAAAACAAAGTCCAGTCCTTGTTCTTCTCCACACGTTTCATGAACAAATCAGGGGTCCAGAGCGCATAGAAGAGATCTCGAGCTCGAACCTCCTCCTTTCCGTGGTTCTTTCGAAGGTTCAAGAACTCGAACACGTCAGCGTGCCATGGCTCAACGTAGATGGCAAATGCACCAGGTCGCTTGTTACCACCCTGGTCGACGTAGCGAGCCGTGTTGTCAAAGACACGGAGCATGGGGACAAGACCGTTGGACGTGCCATTTGTGCCCGCAATGTAGGATCCAGTCGCTCGGATCTTGTGCACATTCAGACCGATACCGCCGGCATTCTTGGAAATCATAGCACAGGTCTTCAGAGTATCATAGATACCTTCAATGCTGTCATCCTTCATGTCGATCAAAAAGCACGACGACATCTGTGCGTTGGGTGTGCCAGCGTTGAACAAAGTAGGGGAAGCATGCGTGAAGCACTTCTGTGACATCAGATTGTATGTTTCAATAGCCTTCTCGATGTCATCCCCGTGAATGCCAACTGAAACACGCATCAGCATGTGTTGTGGCCGCTCCCATACTTTCTTGTCAATCTTGAGCAAATATGATCGCTCCAGCGTCTTGAATCCAAAGTACTGGTAGTTAAAATCTCGATCGTAGACGATGGCTGAATTAAGCTCGTCCGCATGTCTCATAATGCATTCGTATGTCTGTTGGGAGATCATGGGACTGTGTTTGCCATTCTTAGGGTTGATGTAGTTGAAGAGGTCTGTAACCACTGCTGAAAATTGTTTCTTGGTCTGTTTGTGCAAATTCGAAACTGCAATACGAGCAGCGAGCGTAGCATAGTCTGGATGTATCACTGTCATATATGCTGCTGTTTCAGCGGCCTGGTTCAATCAGTGATCTAAGCTGCTAAATTTTCTCATGTGTACTTACAAGGTTGTCGAGCTCGACAGTGGTCACGCCCTGGTATACACCAGAGATGACCTTCTGTGTGATGGCTGCAGCGTCGACATGCTCAGGATCAAGACCATAACACAGTCTCGAGACTCTGGCTGTGATCTTGTCGAACTGCACTCTTTCTTTGCGTCCGTCACGTTTGTAGACGAACATCTTGATGTATTAAAAAGGTCGTATCAGGAAGCAAGGGAGAAATTCAAGCGTGGCAAAACAATCTGTGTGATGGTATGAAGTGAAGCACGTAGATTCGCACTTACTATTGAGTCTTTGCTAGGTCAAGACTTCAAGCAAGAGGAATGCACGCGTCGTCAAGGTGAAGAAGTAGTCGGAAGCGAACAGGTAGAACACGACTTTTGTAGGACGTGGTGTTGATATCCACTTAACGCGTTGACGCGACTTTTCGCACTACTAATATGACGATTTACAATCATGACTCCTGGAGCACATGCGACCACTCAGCGCGACAATAGGACATTGACCTTGCCATTATTGAAAAGTTTACAAGGGTAGCAGCTTATTGGAATGACACTACGATCGTCGATAGGAAAGCTGCGGCGTCTTGACAAAACTGTCTTGACGTTCACACCGAAGGCAGAACAGTGACTTCGAGTCCACTTATGTTGCGAGGGGTTACTATCGTAGCTACTGTAGTAAGGCCGATAACGTTGCTGCGAATCGTGTTACCGTGGCGGGCGTCACCCCTTATTCACGACGTTCACAATCTGCACACCATGACTGCTTTAACGTTAACATTTACCAATTCGATCTTGAACTTGATGCTGCTCATAACAGAATGCGCATGAAAGTAGCGTGGAACAGTGGGATCACAGACCATACGGAGGTCCGGGTTGATAATGAAGGGATCGGTAAAGTCAAGATAGCAACAGATTTTGAGATACATCATTGTATTCATGGGAAACTGCTAATCAAGTCTATGCGTAAATTCAACCAGCTCCACCACCTGAAGATCCTAGAAATGTTCGTTTATATGCCATGCCATGCAGTTTCCAGCGCTGACAAGATGCATTCATAAAAAATGTAAATGATGTCCAAGAAGCAAATCCCAAACCGACTCCAAACCTTAACGCGCACAGCGCTTAGTTGAACCACCACTCGAAACCTGAACATCGCCCATCACATGATGGAGCGATAGTGTCGAAGAGGATATCAGTCAAATCGATAGATCGCCCAGTACAGCCCATACATTTATCAGCGACATATGCCTGAGCTGTAGCACCAGTGTTCGGGTTCTTGATCGTGAGCGTCTTGCCACAGTATGGGTTGGTATTGGATAAAGTACCCATGAACTCCCATGGCAGAGCGATGGCCATCGCAGTGTTGGTATCAACAACGGGACCACAGGCGCTCAAACCTCCGTCATAATGGGTGATATCCCCTGAACACGCGTCCGATGAGCTGAGACAGTCGTTGTTCACCACCGTCACACCACTCGTTGTAGAATCTACAGCAGCAGCAGCGACAGCGTTAGCATGCGACGTGGAGACAGCAGCAGCAGCGACTGAAGTCGTGGTGGTTGGTACAACTACCGCAGCAGCAGAGGTTGTGACTTGTGAGAAAGTGTATGAGGGAGAAGCTGAGCTCGTTACGACCGGTTGTGAGTTAACAGGCGCAGGATTCGAAATGACGATGACTGATGCAGCGGTGGTAGTGGCAGCTGCAGAGACTTGAGATGTGACGCTCGTGAGGATTTGTCCATTCTCATCAACCCAAAGTGTGACTGCTACGTCAACAGTTGTGTAGGCAGTCTCTGTGACCATCGAGGTCTCCTGTCGGGCGTTCAAAGGAGCAGCAGCAACCATGGCTGCGAATGCCGTAGCGGCAACGACGATCTTGCTGAAGATGGCCATTGTGTGAGAGTCTATTCGTTCTGAAAGGACTGTGTAAGTGATCTGTCAAGGATGCCGGAAACGACAGCAAGAGTCGTGAAGCTGACATCTACTCCCAGCAGGTTCTAGCTTGTAAGTCCTCTTTACCCAGTGTAACGACGAGTGCTAACCATTTGCAGGCTCCATAGAAAACCCGGAATCATGCGTTATGTGTAGTGGTTAAACTGGTCCTCATTGTACGCTGTGCGTTATTGTGTCTTATTACGTGGTAATACAAAGTGTTGGCAAGAATGGTTTGATGTATGATACAGGCGTTTCATGATAGCAGTGTTTTATCACATGTATTCATGCTTGCATGCTTAATTCAGTTCAATGGAATGAAATGCGAACATATGCCTCTATTAGATGTAATGTCAGTCGTATACCAATTTCGTGTCTCAAAAGGATGTATTTCTCAACGACCGTAGCATGTCATCCTATATCATGATCTTACCGTTACTGAATCCTGTGCCTTGAAGGTTATGTGTGGTCAAAGCCGTTGTAATCTGCTATCAATGCTATCGCTATCTATCACCACTCTGATGTTCCCTGAACAGCTTCTTCTCACTAAGGACTGCTACCAACCGCCATGAAAGGTCTATCAATGGTTGTCAACAGAACTTCGTCATGCTTGCCTTAAGGACACTGTACCAAATCACCGTGTGTGAGAATGTCCTAAGATTGTGCAGATCAAAGTTGCCAGACCATTTGTCGTGCAATTGCGCCGGCTGTTAAGGTAGAACGCGGGATGAGTACCTTTAGATTGTCACAATACTTGTGAACTGCGAGACGCACGGGGAAAGAGGATGTAATATTGTGTGTTTGACCCTTTCGTGTGTCGTGGTTGTCCGATCACTGAATGCTTCGTGGCTTCATAGAGGATAACCTGATTAAGGGCTTTGATGGCCGTCAGGTATTTGGGTACATAGTTCCTTCCGACTACGATCGTTACAACAGACCAGTGATTATCTTACACTAGATTCCATGATGTGAAGTTGAGCGTGCAGTATTCCAGATCATCATTGATGTATGGAGCCGAATAATGATTTCCGAGAGCCGCGTCCTCCTCCACGTGGTAATGAGAGACCACCTTGCTTCGAACACGACCTACCTCATGTCTATGCATACTCTTTATTGTCCAACTGAAGCAGACGTACGGCCATGAATAATTCAACGATACCAGGTAAATCCTTTGTCCGTTATCCTATTCATTCCCTACTAATAACTGTAAGAATCGAAATCCAAGAAGAAGAGAAAGAACAAAAAGAAGAACGCTGCTGCCAAAGCCGTAGCTGAATCACAGAACCAGCAAACCACCACACATCAACAAGAACAAGAACAAGAAAATGGCGACGACGAGTCCGAGGCTTCAGAACACGAGCAAGAAGAGAGCGATGTTCAACCAACAGCTACTTCCGAAACATCGGTGGACGAAGATACAGTATCGGCTATAACTGAGGGAACGAACAGCTTGAACATATCAAATGACATGGCTGATGCCACTGCCCGTTTCGACGCGCTCGTACGAGATCGAGATGCTTTACGGGAAGAAGTTACACGACTGCGGCAATCTCTTGAGGAGGTGCAGAATAACCACGAACGTCAGATACATGAGATTCAAACACAACTGCAGGACGAAAAGACCGAACGCGAGACTGCTGAGGAAAATTACCAGAATCTGTTAGGGAAGGTGAATACCATCAGATCACAGTTGGGCGAGAGACTAAAAGCTGATGCAGTATGTGTTATGGTTCCGTGGGTGGGTATACAGCTGACATGACTTAGGAAGATCTCGCACAAGCACGGACGCGGATAGAAGAACTCGAAGAGCAAAAGTCTGAACTACAAGAGCAGTATACTGTTCGATCGAGGGAAGTCGAGGACCTCACCACGAAGCATCAAGAACAAGCAAAAGAACTCGAAGTAATAAGAGAACGAGCATCACTATCTCAGCAGAACTGGGAGCAGGAGCGGAACGAACTGGTCGAGCAAGAAAGCTATCTGAGAGAAGAGTTCGACAATGCTAAGCAAGCTATGCATGATTGGGAGGTACTCGCCATGGAGGAAAGGTCAATACGAAGAGACCTGGCAGACCGCACCACAGATCTGGAAGAACAGCTAAACACAATGCGAAATGAATACGAGAGGATTGTGGACGAACGTGAAAGCCAAGAGAGCACTGTAGACGGTCTACAGAAAGCCATGCAGGAAATCCAGAATGCACGAAAACGAGAACTACGAGAACTAGTAGAGACCTCGCAAGCAGAAATGGCTACACTCCGCAAACAATGGGAAGACTGCAAAGAGGAGCTAAACTCCAGCCAGCAAAGGCTCGAAGAGACACAAAAAGACCTAGAACGAGCACTTCCATTCGAAAAGGAAGTCAAAGAAAAGAACCTCCTCATCGGCAAGCTTCGACACGAAGCAGTAATCCTAAACGACCACCTCACCAAAGCTCTACGATTTCTCAAAAAGGGCAAACCAGAAGACAATGTAGACCGGTAAGTCCATCAATCCATTCCCCTGGCTGATGTTCCGCACACTAACATTTCTCATCCAGCCAAATCGTAACAAACCACCTCCTCCAATTCCTAACCCTCGACCGCTCCGACCCCAAAAAGTTCCAAATCCTCCAACTCATAGCCTCCCTCCTAAACTGGACCGACGAACAAAAAGAACAAGCGGGCCTAGCACGCCGAGGCGGTCCAGCAGCAACAAGCAACAGCCACGGCGGCGGTTGGGGAACAGGTAGTTTGAGACTGCCTGGCACACCCATGATGCATAAAGCGCCTAGCAGTCCTGCTTTGTCGAACCTGTTAGACACGTCCAGTGCTAGCGGGAGTGTGAATAGTCCCGGGGCGGAAAAGGAGAGTTTAGCGGATCTGTGGCAGAACTTCTTGGAGCAGGAGGCTAGTGCGAGTGCAGGTGCGGGCGGTGGGAAGAGTAGGACGCCTAGTGTTGTGAGTACGCCTACTGGTGGTGCTGGTGGTTTTATGTCGCCGTCTTCTACTTCGGGGTTGCCTGCGAATTTTAATAAGCCGCTGTGATTGCGATGCGAGACATGTGGGACGATGTTGATGTGGAATTGTACGATATATACAGCGTAGCGCCGCGTCTGGTAATGCAACAATGCTACGTATACAACCAATGATTGTTATTGTTCTGGTGAGAGGTCGCGTTCATAAGTACCGTTATCATCATTATGTTTTGAGAGTAGTGAGTAGAGTACAATCTATATATCATGTCATATCATCAACAGGTCATCAGTCATCCACCCAATATTTCCCCCAACGCCCGCAAAACACATAATCGCTAGATACACAACATATGCCCCCAAAAACCGATAAGAACACAAATCACTGCTGCGTCCTCGTCACCAAAGACAAAACATCATTCTCAACATTAACATCAACCACACTCCCCGCCCTCGCCTCCCCCCTAATAATAAGATCCGCCAACCGTCTCCCAATCTCCGTCTGAATCAACCGATTTAACGGTCTAGCCCCATACCTAGCATCATATCCCTTCTCACAAAGCCAATCCCTCACCTCATCGGGTACATCCAACTTCACCCTCCGATCCTCCAGTCTAGCCTGCAACTCCTTAAGTCTAATATCCACGATATCTCTCAGCGCGGGTTTACTCAATTTATTGAACACGATGAATTCGTCGATGCGGTTTAGGAATTCCGGCGCGTAGGAGGATTGGACGATATCCATCACTGCGGTCTTTTGAGCGGGTGTGATAGTTTCGGTGCTGGGCGCGTCGGGGCCGACGAGGACTTGCGCGCCGAGGTTGGATGTCAGGACGATGAGAGTGTTTCTGAAATCGACTTTGTGGCCTTGGGCGTCGGTGACGAAGCCTTCGTCCAAAATTTGGAGGAGGAGGTTTGAGATGTCGCGGTGGGCTTTTTCGAATTCGTCGAAGAGGACTACTGAGTAGGGTTTGCGGCGGACTGCTTCGGTCAACTGGCCTGCGTCTTCGTAGCCGACATAGCCTGCCGTTGCGCCTATGAGCCGGGAGATGGTGTGTTTTTCTTGGAATTCAGACATGTCAAATCTGATTACGGCGGATTCGGTGCTGAAGAGGAAGTTGGCGATTTGCTTGACGGTTTCGGTCTTGCCGACGCCGGTGGGGCCGAGGAACATGAAACTTGCTATTGGGCGGTTTTCTGCTGTGAGGCCGGCTCGTTGGAGGCGTACTGCGTTGGCGACGGCTGTTAGGGCCTCGTCTTGGCCACGGACGTGCTGGCGTAGCTTCTCTTCCATTTTGACTAGCTTTTCCACTTCGCCGGACATGAGTTTGGTGACGGGGATACCGGTCGCGCGAGCTACGACTGCGGCAATGTCGTCTGAGGTAACGCTGTCGTGTATCAGGGTTTCGCCATTGGCGTTTTTGGGAGCTTCGCCTTCTTTGGGTAGCGCAGACTCCAGTTTTGGAATTCTGTCGTACTGGAGTTGTCCAGCTTTCGCAAAGTCGCCTGCTCTGCGTGCTACGTCGAGTTCGTGTCGTGCAGTTTCGAGATCTTCTTTCGTTTTCTTGATGTTTTCGATTTCGGCCCGCTCTTTCTCCCATATCTCGTTGAGTCTGTAAACCTCCTTGCGCTTCTCGATGAGAGTTTCATCCAGCTTTTCACGCCGTTCTTTGGACGCAATGTCGGTTTCTTTGCGCAAAGACTCAAGCTCAATTTGGATAGTCATGATTTCTCGATCCAGGGCTTGAATACTATCAGGTTTTGATTCTTGTTGCAATCGAAGTGCTGATGCTGCTTCATCCACCAAATCAATGGCTTTGTCAGGTAGAAATCGATCAGTGATGTAACGATTCGAGTAGGTTGCAGCAGCGACAAGAGCACTATCAGTAATCCGAACACCATGGTGTACTTCATAGCGTTCCTTGATGCCACGAAGAATCGAGATGGTATCCTGAACTGTGGGCTCACCGACCAAGATAGGCTGAAATCGACGTGCGAGGGCGACATCCTTTTCTATCGTTCTATACTCGTTGAGCGTCGTAGCACCGCAGCATTGCAGCTCGCCCCGAGATAGTGCAGGCTTCAACAGATTACTAGCATCAATAGAGCCTTCAGCCTTTCCAAGACCAAGCAATGTATGCAGCTCGTCCATGAACAGAATGACACCGCCCTGGGCATCTTCAACCTCCTTCACGACCTTCTTAAGACGTTCTTCGAAATCACCGCGGAATTTGGCACCTGCAATGAGCTGACCAAGATCCAAGGATATCACTCTCTTGTTCTTGATGCTCTCTGGCACATCACCTTTTACGATGCGTTGAGCCAACCCTTCAAGAATCGCAGTCTTTCCAGTTCCGGCAGCACCAATTAATACCGGATTATTCTTCGTGCGTCTCGACAACACCTGAATCGTTCTCTTGATCTCAGCGTCCCGTCCTATTACCGGATCGAGTTTGCCTTTCTTCGCACGTTCCGTCAGGTCGACACCATACTCCTCCAGGGCCGACTTCTCTGGTTCGCCTCCTAGGTTCATGCGATGAGTGCCACCAGGAGGATGAGGACGACCACTCGCATAACAACGAGCAAATGGTGCAGCAGATATTGTTGCATTTGAGAGTCGTATGCTTGACTGCAAGATTTGTGGTCTATTGGGTAATCGAGAACCGTATGGTCGGAGAGGTAATCGTACATTTGCTATGCGCCGCGCCGGCAGCGCTCGTATTGGTAACATGTTTGATTATTGTCTTTCGAAGTCGCTTCGTTCGCGACGACAAGTGTTATTGATATGTTTGAAAAAATAGAGGATCCATGGTTGTTTCATGAGTTAAAGTCGACCTCGATCGAATCTTCTCGAGAGCACTCTCGGATTCACGCCCCATACGTACAGCCTCGTCATACATCGTGGCTAGCCTTGTCGCGACCCACTTTCTGTGAATCAGTGTAGGAGCAACATTTTTTCTTAAGCATGTGAGTAACCGTTTTCCATCGCCCACTACGAGTGTCTAGAACAGTGTTATATCTTTGACCACCAGATCCTCAAGAGTATACAAAAAAATAAAAGCCATGGGTTTCACCGATTTTGTTAACGACACAGCCTTCGCTGGTGAGTTGCAAGCACAAACAACAATTCAATGCCCCGCCAACTGACTGTTACCAGCCCTTGATTCGTGGGTGCGAACTCGATCCTACATCTCTGGGTATGTACAAACTACTTCTGCATTACCGAAATTTTCCTTATGATGAGAAAAAATTGGTCCGTGTTTAAGAGGTGGCTTAAGACACCGCCGCAAGACTACACAACAATAGCATGAAAATGCACTCCTGACATTCTGCCTTTCTGTTACCATGACAAACCGCTTCCGCATGACAGAGGCATGGGCAGTCGCTGACTCACTAATAGCTACACCCCATCTCAAGCCGATGTGGTAACATTCAAGGCCATCACAACCCCTCCTACAGTCGAGAGCCACCCTCACGCTTACCGATGGTACAACCACATTAAGTCGTATGACGCCGACTTCTCTAGCCTACCAGGCGACCCATCAAAGCCATTCACAACCTACGGTCCAGAAGTTAGCCAGGTTGCTATCAACCCCAAGGATGCCCCAGCCGACGAGGATGAGGATGAGGTAGATCTCTTTGGCTCCGACGAGGATGAGGAGGAAGATGCAGAGGTTGTTGCCGAGCGTGAGCGAAGACTAGCGGAGTACAAGAAGAAGAAGGAGGGCAAAGCCAAACCAGCTGCCAAGTCTATTGTTACTATGGATGTCAAGCCATGGGATGACGAGACTGATCTTGAAGAACTCAAGAAGGCTGTCCTCTCTATCGAAATGGATGGCCTTGTCTGGGGTGGCAGCAAGTGGGTTCCCGTCGGTTTCGGTATCAAGAAGTTGCAGATCAACTTGGTCATCGAAGACGAGAAGGTTTCTCTTGATGAACTCCAGCAAAAGATTGAGGAGGCCGAAGACTACGTTCAGTCTACTGATATTGCTGCCATGCAAAAGTTGTAAACTGTCCAGCGACTAGTTTGGCATGTGCTCTCCGAGTTATGAGCGCCTCGATTCATGTTGCTTGGCGTTGTTACGTCTAGAACGTCTTAAAAGCATATTTTCATGGTAGATGGATACGACACGCAATGAATGAAGAACGATATACCCTGCAACACCATTGTCCGCTCTCTAATGCACGTTAAACCTTTACCAACCCCGGTGACTAGTCTGCCTTGTTTTCATCTATTCAATCATGAAGCTCTACCAGAGTCGTGAGGCCCAACGCATAGGATGTATTTGTATTACTCTCGGAGTTTGAGCCACAAGCACACTTCATCATCCTTAAGCATTCAGCTTGTACAGTAGAGGTACAGAGGTATTCGTCATCGCTAGGTATTAATGCGTAACTAGAACAATCCTGCGCTTGTCATATGTCGTTGATGGGAAGGTCCTACCGCCGTGTAACTCACCATTCGTTATAAATTGAGTTCCCAGAACTTGGAGTACTTACACGTACACAACATACAAATACCATATCATCAAACAGCAGCAAGGAATCGAAGAGCTCAATAACAATTTAGCGTTATTACTCACAATACGACGACTCTCAAGATGTCGGAAACAGGGCAATACCCCAAGATGATAGACCTGGACACCTCCAGGACCATCGATATCGAGTCTATAAGATCCAAATACTCCGAGAAATTCGCCTCATACGAACCCAAAGCACATACCACCCTCGAACAAGAGACCATCCCCTCTAATACACTCCCATCTGGCAAGGCCCGAAAGTACAAGCTTTCAATATCTCCTCCTCTACTCAATTCCTCCTCACCATGGGCCACAGACATCGACCAAATCAAAGCCCTCTACGACTCTCCATATACTGGCGCCGTCACCACAAGAACAACACTACTAGAAGGCTTTAACCATGACCCAACAATCCACCAACACATCTTCTTCCCAGCCGGCTCCTCCTCCGTCTCCCCAGCAGCACCACGATCCGACGCATCAGCCAGCGAAAAATTCATCCCCGACGCCGCAAGCACATCCTCCCTAAACACCTACGGATACAGCCCCCACACCCTCTCCGAATATCTAGGCATAATCAACGAAATCGTCGGCCAACGCCACCTAGGCTCAGCAACAGTCTACAAAAAGCCCTTCATCCTCAGCGTAACAGGAACACCAGACGAAATAGCCATGTCCTACGCCCTCCTAGCCAACGCCGCCGAAATGGACGAAGACCTCCGTCTAGCAATGGAAGTCAACCTCTCATGCCCGAACATCGACGGAAAACCTCCACCTGCATACGACACAGCAATGCTGACCGAATACCTCGAAGCAATCGGTGATTCTAAATCCACTTTCCGCGGCCGCATGGACGCAGATTCCGTTCCGAGATGCGGCATCAAACTTCCCCCGTACACATGGTAAGTAAACCCCCAACCCTCCCCACCTCACCTCTCCTCTCCCCGTCTATCCTCCAAACTCTAACCACAATCCTCCGAAAAACAGGAAAGGTCAATTCGAAGCAGTAACCTCAGCCCTCCTCGCCTCAAAATCCCCCGAACCAAACGAAGGTTCAGTAATAGACTTCATAACCTGCACCAACACCCTTGGTTCCTCGCTGGTCCTAAACTCCGACCTCGAACCCGCTCTCGCATCCGAAGCAGGTACCGGTATCGGCGGTCTGGCAGGTGCCGCTCTCCACCCGCTGGCTCTGGGCAATGTGGCGACTTTTCGGAAATTGTTGGATGAGCATCCGGACACGGAGAATATTATGATTATTGGGGTTGGGGGGGTGGAGGATAAAGCTGGGGTTGATCGGATGCGGAAGGTTGGTGCTGAGGCTGTTGCTTGTGCGACGGCGCTGGGACGGTATGGTGTGGATGTGTTTGAGAAAATCACAAAGGGCGTGTGATGCGCAAGTAGAGATACGAGTATCGTGTATCCTCAGACATAGAAGTGCAGTGTTTTAGCCGAGCGCATACGATAGATGCATGAGTACAGAATAGCATTATACGACAAGTACAAAAAGAGAATCGAATAAACTATAACTTTTCATGTTTTCTCTTTCATCCTCCTTCATATATGTTTTTCAATTCATACTGCTCTGTTATGTAGACTATTACCATATATACCAGCGATTCATGCAATCCCTGGACTAAGCATCTTACATGCAACCTAATATGATCATCCCAAGCATCAACACTGTTGAACATGCTAATCTATCGCTGACGCTCTACTGATAACAAACGATCATGTTGCTTCAAAGATGTCTTTGTGGGCGCAGACGGTATCAATATCGGAGCTACTTGACGTGTCGACTGTCAAGCTCAAAGAGCATATGGATTGACTGATCGGATAGTCAAACATCTGTGAGTTGTTAGCACGTTTCCATGATGGAGAAGGAATGATACATACGGTGGGCTCTTGGTGAGATCCGTCTTGAGGATAACCGGAATTCTGCTCATCTCGGTAATATCTTGAATATACTCGCCACCTTCCTCACGAAGCTTGAACTGGCTGATATAC
>Ga0181464_1000941_pt1 | contig 13951 bp, 7 predicted proteins | sample InSIn2gowninarea_FD_119074 | JGI IMG/M metagenome (GOLD analysis project Ga0181464, IMG submission 119074) | Clean room microbial communities from NASA Spacecraft Assembly Facility at Jet Propulsion Laboratory, Pasadena, California, USA -... ...
AAGCATGGTAAGACAGTGTCTCTCTGACCTAGGGCATGATCAAACAATAGCAGGCTTTCCTAGATGTTCCAGTGACAGGTAGAGAGCACTTGAAGTGCCGGTACATTAAATCGATACGTTTCTTGAATAGTGTATTGAGAGCAGCTATAGTGGAAGCGAGGAACTAACCTATACATAATGGTTTAGTAGTTGTCATAGTTCGGATAATCTTGGACCTGTTAGGGCTGTTGATGAGTTCGGCTTCGCTTTTCGTGACCTCATGAGTCATGGCTTCTTCAGCATGGCAATGTATGTGGAGGGTTGAAATGTGAAAAGGGAGGGGGATGGGAGGAGGAGTGCAGGCCTCACGTGAGCTCGCGATTTCCGAAACACGAACTTTCAGCGATATCTCGCTGGTGGAGACAAATGACGGGCCTCATGTAGTCTCCGATACACGTTCCGACTGCGCAACGACACTTCTAACTTGATCTGAGCAGTTTCCAACAAGCATTTTATGGAACCGTTCTTGAAGGGCTTAAATGGTGTGCAGAGGGCGGCGGTCACCTCAAAAGCTTCAATCCTCCAAGTGCTTGCGCCTCCCGGTTCTGGTAAGACTAAGACATTGACCTCACGAGTCGCGTATCTGCTTGCGCACCAAGGCTTCCGGCCGCAAAATGTCATCTGCTGCACCTTCACCATTAAGGCGGCGCGTGAGATGCGGGAACGTCTGCGTGGCCTTGTCGGCGGTGACCTGGAGTCCAAATTGATCCTCGGCACGTTCCATTCGATATGTCGAAGATATCTCGTTACCTACGGCCATCTGATCGGAATCCCGAACAACTTCGGCATTGCTGATTCGGACGATAGCTTGGGCATTATCAAAAGATTGCAGAAGCAGATGAAGTTTGGCATGGATCCCCGAGCAGCACGGAACAAGATTTCACATCGGAAGGCAAGAGGTCAAACAATAGAGAGTGTAGCAAAGATTAAACCCAAAGGTGCGGAGGCTCAAGAGTTTGCTACCATCTTCCAACAATACGAGGAAGCGTTGGCGACATCAAATCTGCTTGACTACGATGATCTCTTGCTTCGCTGCGTGGAACTCTTACAACAATATCCAGCTTGCGTCTCGAATATCGAGGCTCTCTTGATAGATGAGTTTCAGGATACGAATAATGTACAGTTTGAGTTAATGAAGTTGCTTGCCTCAGCAAAGAGTAGAATCACCATCGTTGGGGATCCTGACCAAAGTATTTACGGTTTTAGGTCCGCTGAGATTGAGAATCTGAAGCGTATGCAAGACTACTACCCAGGAACGGTAGTGATTAATCTTGAGGAGAACTATAGATCATCCTCTGCTGTGCTTCATTTAGCGCAGGATGTCATCGAACAGGACGATGAGAGACCCAACAAGAGACTGAAATCAACACATTGCTATGGCACACTGCCTGTACTTCGAAGACTGTACAATCCACACGAGGAAGCCGCCTGGATTGTCAGTGAGATCAAAAGGATGACAAAACTGACTGGCGGATGCATCAATCATTCAGATATTGCCATCTTGCTGCGGTCAGCTTTCCTTTCACTTCTTATCGAAAAGGCCTTGGCCAATGCAGGCATACCATATAAGATGGTAGGAGGCCGGCGTTTCTTTGATCGCGTCGAAGTACGGCTGATTCTCGATTATCTACGAACCATCAACCATCCTGACAATAATTCTGCGTTGCTGTCTGTGATTAACACACCTACGCGGAAAGTTGGCGACACAACCGTGGCTGAATTGACTCGTGCAGCTGAAGCAGCAAAAGTGTCACTTTGGAATGTCGTGCAGCAAGCTGCCCGGGGTGAAGCTTCTCTCGAGAAGAAGCTAAGCAAGCCTGCTGAGCAAGGTCTGAAAGAATTAGTGACTCTAATCAAAAGAGGTCAGGCCAAGCTCAAGACGTTTGATCCCGCACAGGCACCGGGGCAGCTGATCGAACTGGTCACGAAAGAGCTTCGCTTTCTCGAATATCTCAAGAAGCAGTACCAAGAGGATTGGGAAGAACGATGGGAGAACGTGAAAGAGTTGTCATTGCAGGCAAGAGATGTGACCTTGGAGTCGCTGACTGCCGAAGATCAGCTACCTGAGATTGACGGTGTTAAGCAAGCGAAAACAGAAGATTCTGCAGAAGTGCTCTCAAGATTTTTGGCTAATGTAGCCTTGTCAACTGAGGTGGAATCAGAAGAGGAAGGAGAAGCCCAAGCAAGGATTACAATCTCCACAATCCACTCAGCCAAAGGCCTTGAATGGCCTGTGGTCTTTGTGCCTGCTGTTTATGAAGGCTCGATACCTCACTCAAGGGCTGAAGACACCAACGAAGAGCGACGATTGCTCTACGTTGCAATGACTCGAGCCAAAGCACTCTTGTACATGACGTTCCCTGTCATGCAGTCTCGGAGCGAGAGCGAGTCGATCCTTTCCCAGTTTCTGTCTACCGGTATTGATCACCGGATGCAGGAAGCTGGACCGGCATTCAACGATGCAGTGGTCGAAGATATCGTAACAATCCTCGGCCGACCAAACCCTCCGCAAGAGGCTTTAGCGACAGGTGTAACGTCGCTCCAAGATAATGAAAGCCAATACGACGACGTATGGCCGCTGGACGGCAGCCGTCGATCACCATCGTTCAACACAGTTATGGATTATCCATTCTCCATGCTACAACACGGACAGTCTCTAAGTGACGCTATGAAGAACAACACTACTTTCCAGCAATCGGCCAACAACAGTGCATTCACGAGCACCGGCTTCACCACAGCCGGTCATCATATGAACACTACACCACAGCCGGCAGAGTCTGCGCAAAGCCAAAAAATCCCTAAGCTTGTCAAATCAGCTTCAACAGGCCAGAGCAATATAGCAGCATTTCTCAGCAAAAGCACAGCCAAGCAGCAAAGTGGAAAAGAGAACATCCCATCTCCTGCCTCTTCGGGAAGCTTCCACCGCACTACGACCACGATAGCGAAGCCACAGCCCAGTATTCCTGCTGAGCTCTCAGCCCACCGACCTGGCGCAAGCACTGTACGCAGCCCAGCTACAAATATGAAGAGAACCCGTCCTGCGCTTGAGCAAAACATCTCCAATAGTAAACGGTCCTACACCTGCTTCTCTAGCTCACCGACAAAGGAGACGTCTGCCGAAGAACCCATTGCAACAGTATCCGACATACCTGACTCCGCACCAGAATCCGCAGTACAAATCCCGAAGTACAACACCACAATGTCAACATTCCAACAAAACAGATCCACATCCAGCTTCTCCTCTTACAAATCTGGGATGCTCAATACACTAAACAGACCGGCACCGCTGAGTGCCACTGGCGTTAATGGCGCTGTGGTCAAGAAGACGCTTGGTGTCAGGAGGACTATGAATGGTTGGGCGGACAGGAAGAACAAATGAACTATTCACGTTCTCTGATGAGACAGGAAGTTGGGATAATAGTGGTTTTATCGGACCACGAACTGCTCTGCTTGTAGCACTACGAATTCTACATACATGTATTTACTAGGCACGAATTTTATGATTGAATGAATGAATGAATACCTCTATGATAGTTATGTCGTGTTTTCTTACAATGTGCTCACGACGCTCGTGTAGGTGAAGCAAATATGGAGGTTAAGACACGATAGTACAGCACACTTCTGATTGGGTATGTCACGCTTGTCAACGAGCAACTTGGATGGGCATTGAAGGACAGGTATTGGAGCATATTGAGGAGCGATGCTTCACGTAGTTGATCCTGCAAAGAACATCCTTTCTTCATCTATCTTTTTATTGCTTGTCTACCACTCTATTGTTCGTATAGAACCTTAATGAACGACGGTGCATTCAACGACGATCTATTTCGCTGCAATCGGCAAATCAGCATAGTCATCCTCCATAAACGTCCTCAGCTTATCAAGAGCCGCCTTCAAAACATCCTCTTCCTGCACAAAACCAATCCTAACATGCCCCTTGAAATCCGTGCCGCCACCAAAGCACTTACTCCCAGGCACGAACATAACGCCTGTCTTCTCCTGCAATGTCTTGCAAAACGCGACATCGTCAACTGGCTTGCCCATCTTATGGAATTTGACCATGCAAGTTGTGCCTGCAACCGGCTTGACCCAATTACATGCCCAATTGTGCTCGTCGATGAAGTTGGACAGCATTTGCAGGTTTTTCTGCGCGAGCTGGATATTTCGGCCTAGCAGGGCGTGGACGCAGCGGTCCGAGACAACTTCTGCGGCGACGGCTTGGTCGAGCTGGGAGACGGAGATGGTGGTGTAATGCCTTGTTTCGGCGATTTGCTCGATGAGGGACTGGTTTTTGCTGGCGATCCAGCCGACGCGGATGCCTGCTAGTGAGTATGCTTTGCTGAATGAGCCGGTGACGATGACGTTTTTGTAGCCGAGGTTTATGGCGCTGGGTGGGAAGTCGTCGTCTGAAGGGGTGATGGAGTGGAAGAGGGGCCGGTAGACTTCGTCGCAGAGGATTGTTATGTTTTTCTCTTCAGCGAATTCTATGATCTCTTCGAGGAGGGATTTGGAGAGAATTTGGCCGGTTGGGTTGTTAGGGTTATTGAGGATGATCAGCTTTGTGTTCTCTTTGGTCGAGCTCTTCAGCTGTTCGATGTCGAGCTTCCATTTTTGTGCGGGATCCATTTTCCATAGCGTGACTTCTGCGCCTAGAGAGGCGGGGATCTGGTAGAGCTGTTCGTAGGTAGGGTATTGGCAGACTACGTGGTCACCGGGGCCAACTAGGCTGTAGAGAACGAGGAAGTTGGCGGCTATGGCGCCGTTGGTAATGAGGACTCCATTCTGTGTGAGGCCAGCTGCCCGTGCGGAATACAGAGACACTAGGTTCTTTCGAAGATCCTCAGAGCCGCGTATCGAGCCGTATGTCAGCTTGCGGCTGGTGAAGGCGAGTGCCTCTTGGCTTTGCTGTTTGTTTTCGGAGAGCTCAAGAAGGTCGTCGATTGATATGCTTGCGGCGCATGTTTCGGCGATGTTGTATTTGGCTGTGGTTTCGTATTCATCCATCCACTAGTCTCTGTCAGGACTATCGCGCGAAGCACATGTTTGATACTTACTTGCTCGACAGCAAAGGGTTCGATCTTAACCATGGTTGCTATGTACTAAGGTAGACGTTTCAAGGGAGCGTGATTCTTGCGACTTAAGTCGCACGATCATTTTTGCCATAGGGCGTACCTCCGTGAGCTGTACGTTCTCCATGTTGTGCATGGACTTCGGTCGGTCAAACGCAAGTATTATAGAAAGTTCTGGACGATGGGGTGTTTGGTGGGGAACCCTGAATCGTGCGGGCAGTTGAGCAAAGAGGGCACCCTCGTATGGTTGATCGTATTCCGCAACACTCATGCAACTAAACGAAAAACGATTATTTTCAGGTAAAGGAAATGGCTTGTGTCGTTGTAAGCAGTAGCTGCTCGGTAGGCACTTTGAGGGGAGTGTTTTTGGAGTATCTGATTGTTTTCGTAGGCAAATATCCAAGTACAGAAGATACTGCTATTAGTGATGCACAACTTTGAATACCAGCATCGTAAAGAAGGTCCAACACTATTGGCGGGTACTGTGCCGCTAGAGACGCACTGCAGGGCAGCCTAGAAGCGCGGCGCGTTTTGGGGCCTCGTGGCGACGAGCCCCACTCACTTCGACTGTGGTTGCATCACCTCAAAGGTACAGTCTGCGCATCACGACTTGAACATTGGACATGTGTTTGTTCTGCTACACAGGCATCTCTCAATCCACAGCCACGACTGCATTTACTGGCTGTTTCGTTCATCAACACCATCAGTTACTCTGAGCTTGTGGTCCTGCATGACGAAGGTTTCCAGGCTTATCAGCATCAATACATAGCTCGTGTGAGCAGGCAACTCGATTCCTCTTCGGTCTGACCTAACATGCGATACACTTCATTTGTGCTTGGTTCATTGAGCCTCCTCACAGCACCATGGATGATCGCCGCATACAGCAATGATACAAGCTCCGTCTACCTACAAACACCCTTCTACGACATTACTGGCGACCGACCCGACGGCTGTCCACCTTGCCCACGATGCTTCGATTGCCACTTGGCCGAATTCGAATGCAAGCAGTTCGCGGACTGCAGCTCGGCAAATGGGAAATGTAGCTGTCCTCCAGGCTTTGGTGCCGAAGACTGTGCAGCGCCGCTCTGTGGTTCACTGGCGGATGGCAAGAACAGGTCACCAAGACCAGAAGATCAAGGTACTTGTGAATGCAAGGAAGGTTGGACTGGTGTCAACTGCAATGTCTGTACCTCGAACCAAGCATGTAATGCTTTGATGCCTGCGGGTGAGGGTGGCGTCTGTTATGACCAAGGACGAGTCGTGTATGAAAACTACCAGATGTGCGATGTTACGAATAAGCCGATCCTTGACCAGCTCGACGGACGTATACCACAAGTCACGTTTTCCTGCAACGCCGAGGACGCGACATGCAATTTTCAATTCTGGGTTGATCAGAAAGAATCTTTCTATTGCGCCCTGGACACCTGTACCTCCTCTGCTCAAGATACGAATACTCGAAATCAGACAACGTACACATGCGATCACATCAAATGCAAGTGTATACAAGATACTTTCCTGTGCGGTGAAGCTGGGTCAGTCGATATTGGCGATTTTCTAGTCGAATCCATTAAGGGACCTGCAACTCTCGTGAACAAAAGAACTGAGGGTGGTGGTTATGCTGATGGTGGCAGGTTCGAAGAACCAGCCATGAACGATCTCATCTCTCAAATATTTGGTGATCAGTTCATCCGACTGGACTGCATCTCTGGAGAGTGTCTATATTACACTGATGTGCCTGGTTGGAGCAAACCTATTCAAGAGATCAATACTCCGCTAATTGCAGCCGTCATTGCTGGAGTAGCACTCTTTGTACTTGGTGTCGTCCTCGTCTCTTGGTATCTGTCTGTCCGAGCGGCGCATAGGAGATGGGGTGCCATTCGACTTGGCGCCCAGAATGACGACGATGCGATCAGACTCATGACCGACCATAAGCCAATGGCTTTGCAATTTGAGAACGTAAACTACAATCTCAAGGGCAAAGAGATATTATCGGGCGTATCTGGTATCGCCTCTCCAGGCCAGATCACGGCAGTCATGGGTGCATCTGGTGCTGGTAAATCTACCTTCCTTGACATCCTAGCACGAAAGAACAAGCGTGGTGTGACGACGGGTAATATGTATGTCAACGGCGAGAAAATCTTGGACCATGAGTACAGGAACGTCATCGGATATGTAGACCAGGAAGACACTCTCCTGCCTACATTGACAGTCCAGGAGACCATCATGACTAGCGCTTTACTTCGTTTACCGGCAGATATGGGCCGATCCCTCAAAGAAAGGCGAGTCATGGAAGTCATACAACAGCTGGGCATTAATCACATCAAGGACCAAATGATCGGTTCTGAGGAGGGCCAAGGCAGAGGCATCTCTGGCGGCGAGAAAAGACGAGTCGGCATTGCTTGCGAACTTGTCACGAGCCCAAGCATCCTCTTCCTTGACGAACCTACTAGTGGCCTCGATGCCTTCAATGCCTTCAATGTAGTCGAATGCTTGGTAACACTAGCAAAGACTTACAACCGGACCATCATTTTCACAATCCACCAACCACGATCCAATATCGTTGCACTTTTTGATCAACTCATCCTGCTAGCGAAGGGCAAAACGGTATATTCGGGACCCTTTTCAAGCTGTCAACCATACTTCGAGCAGATCGGTTATCATTGTCCTCCTGGCTTCAACATTGCTGATTACTTGGTGGACCTGACTATGCACGCGAGCATGCCTAAATCGCCAGGACTTGATGATGTTCCGAGTATTGACGATCAAGAGTCTCAGGTCAACGAAGATTCAAGTACTAGAGCAGTCAAATCAATCAAATCAGTAATAAGCGCTCCTAGTATTGAAAATGTCGACATGCCATCTTCGAGACCTGCAGGGAAACGCAGAATATCTCTGAAACAGAAGCAAGATCGCCAACTTTTCACGAGAAGACGGACGGGCAACGATACTCCCCCTACACCACAGACCGACGATGAAGGGCCAGACCTGCAGAGGAAATCAAGTCTGCATAGCTGGCTCCGCCTCGGTCGGACGAGTGGTCGTGTTCCACCACAAATATCGGAAGATCCTGACAACATACCAGTAGATGCAAACACTGATCTTGACATACTTGTCTCAAGCTTCAAAGGATCAGATGTCGCAAGCAGCATTCATGACGAAATTAGAGCGTCCATTCACAGTGCTTCCTCAGCGAATGGACACACCGTCGAAGATGGTAATGTCGAAGCTGTCACCGGTTCTGTTAAAAGCTTCCGACGTGCCAGCCTACCCCGACAGTTTATCATCCTATCGATTCGAACGTGGCGCAATTTGTACCGGAATCCGATACTGATGCTCACCCATTATGCCGTGGCGATCTTGCTTGCTGTATTCTCTGGTTGGCTCTTCTATGGCCTTACACTTGACATTGGTGGTTTTCAGAATCGCTTGGGTTTGTTCTTCTTCCTGCTTGCACTTTTCGGCTTCAGCGCGTTGACTAGCTTGACCACGTTCAACACCGAGAGAATGATCTTTATCCGGGAGCGTGCCAATGGATACTACAACCCAATCACTTACTTCGCTTCCAAAGTCCTTTTCGACATCGTACCATTACGACTTATCCCACCAATCATTATGGGTATGATCATATATCCCATGACTGGGCTTCAGACCAGTTGGGCCATATTCTTCAAATTCATACTTATTATTGTGCTCTTCAACCTTGCTGCTGCCGCCGTTTCTCTTACCATCGGCATTGTGTTCAGAGATGGTGCTATGGCAAACTTGGTCGGCAGTCTAGTGATGCTGTTCTCACTTCTCTTCGCTGGCTTACTGCTCAATTTGAACAAAGACGTTCCGACGAATAAGTCAACAAGATGGTTACAAATGGTAAGACTCTCCCAACATGTTCTTGCGTTAGAGATGCTAATTCTAGTACAGCTATCCATTTTCCATTATGGATACGAAGCCCTTCTCGTCAACGAAGTCTCCAACTTGCGTCTTCTAGACGATCGGTATGGACTTGATATACGTTTACCTGGTGCCAGCGTCCTCAGCGCTTTTGGTTTCGACAATCTTGCCTTCTGGAAAGACACAATTGGTTTGGCAGTTTTTGGAGCGTCATTTATCATCATTGCATATGCAGCTATGCATTTCTTGTTAGTTGAGAAGAGGTAATACTAATGCAGATACCCAATAGCGAAGGAACCGATCAACAACGCCTGTCAAGCTGGGGTTTGGTGAACTGTACATAGTAACTAATTTTCGTCCACATCCCAATAGCAGACATTTTTCTACCTGTATTTGATAAAGACAGATATATCACGTGATTTGACCCTAGTTGCAAAGTTGACGACACCTTGCATCTCTGCGTTTCCCCTCGCAAAGATAACTTGCACCGAGTCTGCGACCCCGAGTTCCTACAGCCCCTTATCAACACAAACACGTTCTTAAAGCAAGAGGCACACGGGCGCACCCACCACGACAGTCCAACCGCATTAAACATGGACATCCTCCAACACAGTGTCATTGACCCTCTCAAGCCACTGCTCACCCCAATTGCACACAATCTCCCGCAGCCGGTAAATGATCTAGCAGTCTCACTGTTAGGTGATGTCTGCCACTCCGCCCTCCTGCACGACCTCGACATCCTCACCCAACCGCACTGTCTCTCCCTCGCAATCTCCAAAGCCCTCGGCGTCGCAATCATCACCGCCGCATCCATCGTCAAAGTCCCGCAACTCATCAAACTGATCCGATCCCAATCCGCCGAAGGCCTCTCCTTCCTCAGCTACGGCCTCGAAACAACATCCTTCCTCATAACCCTAGGCTACAACGTGCGCAACGGTTTTCCCTTCAGCACCTACGGCGAAACAGTCTTCATAATAATCCAGGATGTCGCCATCGCAGCGCTGATACTGGTGTACTCGAAGCAGTCGCCCATGGCAATCGCGTTCTTAATCGGCATTGCGAGCGCCGCGTACGCCCTGCTCATCGATACATCGGGTCTGATTTCAGACGCGCAGATGACGCAGTTGCAAGCGGGCGCGGGTGTTCTCGGCGTCGCGAGTAAACTCCCGCAGATCCTGACCGTGTACCAGCAAGGTGGGACGGGACAACTTAGCGCCTTCGCGGTGTTCAATTACCTCCTCGGTAGTCTGAGTCGGATCTTTACCACGTTGCAGGAGGTGGATGATAAGCTTATCCTTGGTGGGTTTGTGGCGGGGTTTATTCTTAATGCTGTGCTTGCGGCGCAGATGGTGTATTATTGGAATAGTCCGACGACGGCGGGGCATGGAGCGGAGGCGAAGGGGAGAGGGGCGGTGAAGGGTGTGAGACAGGATGGGGCGCAGGGATTAGCGACGGAGGAGAATTTGAGGAAGGCTGGGGTGCCGATTGGGGTGAGTTCGGGGGTGAATGCTAGGCCTGGGAGCAGTGGTGGTTCACGGAGAAAGGGTTGATGTTGGTCAAGCGATCTAAGTCGAAGACGGACGTTGGAAAGCTGATGGGTTACAGCAAAAAGCACGTATGAGGTTCTCGCGACATCTCAGTATTAACATCCATGCAGTGAAATTAGACACTATAATCGTATATATCTACACAAGCCGTCATAACTTCATCGTTCACTCCGTGGCTTCGTGGTTCATGTACAGGATAGTATTCTCACCAACTACCCCCGCAAGACATTGCAATCTCAAGTATCCTGACCACGGGAAATTCTTATGTACATATGCACTTACATGCCACCCGTAGAAAACAGTCGTTACAATTGATTGCAAAGTTAATGAACGCAATTCGAACATATAATTCAATTAATGTATTGTGAGTTCTAAACAAACCAATCTTGTAGGTGGCTGTCACATATCTATTATCGCTCGATAGACGAGAAAGCTCATAGTGAATATTCTACCACAATTATTACCGGTGCCTGTTATCGCCTTTGTCCCCTGTTTTTTGATACACATAATTATTCTGAACGCCGACGATGCCAACATACATGTTGAAACCATTCATTAAATCGTAATCCGAAAGTTTTCGCTATATGCAAATTTGACAATTCTTTTAGAAGAAACGCCTCGTCTTCTTGTTGTTGTGTCTTCCGTCCGTAGTTGTCTTAGAGACATCTCTGTTCGGGCCGGCAGAGTCGTTTGTCAGGTTCTGCTCGAAACTGCCGTTTCTGGTGCTCTGTTGGGAGAAGCGAGATGCACCACCAAAGGCAGCGCCGTTGTTATTGACGTTGCCCTGTTCGGCGAGCATAAGGTTTTGCTGGCCTTGTGGGATGTGATGGCGTGTTCGGACCGAAGGGAGTAGGTCGATGATGAAGCTGAGGACGTAGAACGTGAAGGTGAAGGCGACGATCCATTCGAATATGGCGGCTACGTTGGGGTAGGTGGTGAAATCGCATGAGACGAAAATGACGGCAAAGATGATTTCGACGATGATGAATAGTAGCTTGATCCAGAAGGATAAGGCTAGAATTCTGTGGTTGCGGTAGTGGATTCCGAGACGCTGGTATTCTGCGCAGAGGAAAATGGCGCTGATGACGTAGCCGCCGATGAAGAGGAGAAGGAAGCCATCGTGAAGGTGTGGATGGCGGTAGGTGTCGAAGATTGAGAGCAGGATTAAGCCAGCAGCGCCCGCAATGGCGAATATGATGGAGAATACTGAAAGTACTTTCTGTGTTATGGATGTGTTCGGCGCGAGACGACCGGTGTGTCGCAGCCAGCGCTCTGAGATAAATCCGAGGTCAAGGAAGATTGTTGTGATGACGCTGCCGGTGATGAAGAGGGGTTTGAGACCAAAGGCACCAACGTCTGAGATATATGCGATGTGTTGACTGGCTTCCATGGATGGGTAATGCCTCTCTCCAGTGGTGGCCCAGACTATCAGCATGGTGAGGAGCATGGCAAGCCACATGCATGCTGATATGGTTGGCAGCAACCAATATGATACAATCCACATCTTGCCGGTAGTTTGTTAACCTTCACTTTCTTCAATACCAGTACAAATTGTCGGTGTTGCCCGTTCAATGGTTTTGCAAGTGTAAAGATGAGCCGACAACGAGGAGATGTTGAGATAGTAGTGAAGTCGAGAGTGGTGGCTTGAGTAGAAAGGATGAGAATATGACACAAGATAGTAAATAACCGTTGACGACAGGGTGGAATCAGTATATTATATGTCATGAATGATGTGAAAATGCCAACCACGGAGAGCAACATCCGTGGCCATCTACATGCTTCAGCGTCTCGTATGCCGGATTACTGTGTGACGACCTCATCCTCCGGACCGTAAACACAGCGAGCTTCGTATGAACAAGGAATGCAAACTCGATCTCAAGGGTTGATTCAGACAACACCCTACTGGTTCTGGTGACGTAGATGGCTTGTGAAGCCACGAGTGACGCACTTTCAATGGAAAATGCGCTCGGTGCAGCGTGCGTGGAGTACTCCCGGAAGTGGCGGGTGACAACATTAAAGTTTGGATACAGTATTTCAGTGCATTCATTATTATTGAGAATTTTTGTCTGCGTTTTATGCTTGACTTGTACAGCCTCATAGCCAAGCCGGTTTGCTCGGGTTCTGGTTTGCTTAGGTCATACATGACTGGAGGTGCGTACATAAACTCCGAACCCAAAATTTACCGGAGGATCGAGGTTACTCTTACTTGGTGACTCGGAGTTTGAGAAGTAAATGCTAATGCGGTACCACCACTCGAGGTGCTTAGCAGTGTCACGGCGTTCTCCTCACGGTAGTTCATACACTTCCTATTGACCTGCCCCCGTCCAAAACTTCGTGGGAGAATTGTGCTAATATCTACTTCTCAAACTCACCAGTAGAGCATGGAGTATTCGAAGTCGAAGCAGTACCTATTGAGATGAGCATCTGTGAGAGATAGAGTAGGCGACGGTCAGCACGAAAGCTTGAGAGCCAGCCCTGGTGAGGTGCATTGTTCATTGACCCTTATGCTAGGAACTGTCGCCGTGTTTGGGATATCTGCTGTTTTCCAATTCCTATGCTCAATAGATACTGTTCAACGCCTCCGAACTCATCTTTGATGAATCGCGCAATGTCAGGAACAAAGGTTTCGGGACAACCAGCAAATGACTCGTCCAAGCCAATACTGGCTATCTCCTTCATACGTTCTTCGAATTCAGGTTTGAGCTTGGCCTCTGACATTCGATAATCGTTTGAGATAGCATCAATGTCAACCCCACAGAGCAATAGTACTAGCATCACTATCAAGCCTGTCCTGTCTTTGCCTTGCGTACAGTGTACAAGGACTGGGTATGATTCTGGACTCGCAAGCACATCAAACACCTCTTTGATCTCGGGACCACTGTGTTTCAATGTGTCTTTGCCGAGACCAATCAGTCCACGCGGCTGCAGGACGTTCTTGCCTATGATCCGCACACCGTCTAGGCGATATCCCAGTGACATGTAGGTTATTAGCAATGCTAAGTTGCGGTAGCTGAGTTGCCAGACGAGATGCCTTTCGAAACCTTTGCCATTGAGATTGATCTCAGCATATCTAGTATTAGGAACCTTCAAAGATTGAGCAATATACTTGTTAGAAACAGGGATTATTGCAGATTGTGCGGCGTTAACGCTCTGTGTGTGCTTCTTTGCGGCTTCAATGTGCTCGGTCTTGCTTCGAAGATCAATTATGGTTTTGATACCATATACATCTTGCAATTTCTGGCGATCTGCTGCCGAAGCCGAATCGGGCCGTGCGCTGCGGTATAGTTGTCCTTGCCGCAGGACAGGACGATGAAGCATGTAGATGGCCACGGATGTTGCTCTCCGTGGTTGGCATTTTCACATCATTCATGACATATAATATACTGATTCCACCCTGTCGTCAACGGTTAT
>Ga0181464_1000948_pt1 | contig 13928 bp, 10 predicted proteins | sample InSIn2gowninarea_FD_119074 | JGI IMG/M metagenome (GOLD analysis project Ga0181464, IMG submission 119074) | Clean room microbial communities from NASA Spacecraft Assembly Facility at Jet Propulsion Laboratory, Pasadena, California, USA -... ...
TTAGTAGCCCTGCTTTCTTCTTTTTTAAGCTTCGCTCAAACAGAGCGCAAGGGAACGTATGGAAGCGTTGCGGCGGGATACGGTTCTTATACCCTGGATCTTTACTCTTATGCCGGCGGAAGTAATTTATACAATGATCAGCAGTTCTCCGGTTTGATCCTTTCGCTGGGTATCGAAAAAAAATCTGCCTGGGCAAAAAACAAATTCGTCTTTGATGCGGGTGGAGAATTGACAGGCGGTTTTGGTTTCAACTCAGATACCAGGTCAACCGGAAATATAAATGGGGAAAGCGGCGGCGGCTATCTGATCGGTGTGAAAAGTCTTTTTAAAGTGGGATATCTATTTGCTGATAAGGAAAATACAGCAATACCATTGATCGGCCTCGGTCCTTATTTCAACTATATCAATAGTGGTGGTGATGATGGCGAAGGAAATTATATCTATGGCCTGCAGGCCTCGGTTGGCGTAGATCTTTCTTTAAAGAAACTACTGATCACGCCGGAAATTCATTTCGGCCTTGCCAGTTGGGGTTCTTCTGATGAGATGGAGCAGAATGGTCAACCTGGTTTTTTTGAGATCAAAATAAAACTGGCTAAAAAATTCTAATCCATCCGCGTTATGAAACATTTAGCTGTTATTCTGATATTGCTTCCGCTATCCCTTGGTCTTTACGGTCAAACCATAGAATACTTCACGGCAGACTGGAAAAAAACAAAGAATAAGGACAAAGCATCCTATTACCGGTCAATCACCTATACCAGTGATGGCAAACCTTCGGGAGTGGTGACCGATTATTATATGAGCGGGCAGATACAATGGAAAGGCGTCATTCTTTCCATTGATAACAAGGGTACAGAGATGCGTAATGGATGGTGTACCTGGTTTTATCCAAACGGGCAATTCCAGCAGCAAAGTTTTTACCTGCGGGGGAAGCTTGACAGCACTACTTATTACTGGAATGAGCAGGGCGATCTGACGGGGGAGGAAGATTATCAGAACAATGTGCTTCATGGTGCATGGATCAGGTATTTCCCAAATAAAAAGCCCCGGCTCGTTGCCGCTTACGAACACGGACGGATGAGCGGTGACGTATACCTGGAGTATGACGAAAATGGTATTCCCGCTGCCATCTATCCCGAATTTTTCAACGATATCAGCAAATGGACACTATTTAATAACGCCGATTATAATGCTACCATCAAAGAGGAAAAGCTGTTGCTTTCCACCAAAACAGGTTTTTACCGCACCTTTGGTTATAAACATATTCCGTTGAATACGGCGGGCAATTTTTCCATCGAGACCGTGGTGACGATCGATAAAAGTTCAACTGGTTTCAAGAGCCATGGCCTGATCTGGGGTGTGAAAGATGTAAATAATTATGATTATTTTATTATCAGCGAAGACGGTAATTTTCAAACAGGTTACCTGCAAAAAGGGATAGAGATAAAAACCATTTCTTGGAAGAATACGGCGGCTATCAAAAGAGGTAAATCTCCCAACCAGCTTAAGGTACTCAAGACAGGTAACGAATACATTTTTGCCATCAATGGCCAGGCGGTTGCTACTGCTGCGTTTCAACCGTTGATGGGAAGTTATGCCGGCGTGACGCTGGCTTCCGGTGTTGAAACCATTTCGTTTGATCGTTTTATTGTGCAGCAGGAAGCCGCTTCAACTGGCGATGATAATCCGCAAGGCGGAACTTCTGCAGAATGGAATGTCAGCGGCAGCGGAATTCTCATCGATAAAAATGGTTTTATTGCTACCAATGAACATGTGATCGCCGGCGCCAAAAAGATAGAAGTGGAATTCACACGGGATAATAAAAAGTACACCTTTGCTGCCGAGGTGGTGAAGGCAGATGCAGACCAGGATCTCGCCATCCTGAAGATCAATGATCCGCGTTACGAAAAATTCAAACCTGCTGCATTGCCTTACGGCATCAGCAATAAACTGCTGGACATTGGCTCAAGTGTGTTTGCACTCGGTTATCCTGAGATCATGAAACTGGGAACAAACATAAAATTCACGGATGGAAAGATCAGCGCCCAAACCGGTACACTGGATAATCCTTTCTGGTACCAGATCACCGTGCCGATCCAGCATGGTAATAGCGGCGGCCCCTTATTTGATAACGACGGCAACCTGGTTGGATTAACCAATGCCGGCTTCTTTGGCAATATGCAGAATGTGGCTTATGCGATCAAAAGTGAACTGCTGTTGAAGTTGTTGGCGGGCAGTTTCCCGGGAAAATATATTCCACCGGCAAATACGCTGAAAGATAAACCGCTTACCGAAAAAATTAAAGTGTTGAAACCGTATGTATCATTGATCAAAGCAAAAATCTAAGATATTATAGAGGGCAAACCTAAAGATGTTTCATAACGGTAGGCCTGAAGAGGTGGTCCGTAGCATCTCCTTTTTTCACTCGATTAGTAATTATAATTATAAATTATGACTCTCCTGCGATACACCCTCCTGGCATCTTTTCTAATAAGTGTATTCTCTGCGCATGCGCAAAAAGAACCGCCCCGACCTAAGGGAACAGTGCGGTTTTATTATTATGCTGCTGCCACAGCGGAGAAAGACGGCAAACCTGTTCTTTATCTTACTCAGGTAAAATTTGTTGATTTCAACAAAGGGTTCGATCCACAGAAGCGGCCCGGGTTGGGGGAAGAGATGGGACGGCAATACCTGAATGCCCTTGATACAATTTATTTTCAGGCCAGGCCATTTGTCTTCAGCTCTTATGATATGCAGTCCAAAAAAACGACGGTGGAGAAAGGATTCAATACGGTAATGGATGATTTTAAGGCCAAAGGTTACGAGATCATTTTGGTCAAAGAGTTTAATTACGACTGACAGTTGCGAAAGGTGAAAACATAATTTTTGAGGAGCAGCCAAATAACTTATTGTAAAACGAAAACGATGCTTACTCTTATCGTACAATTCAGTTCTCATTTTCTATAAGCACTGGGCGTAACGCCTTCCATTCGTTTAAATAATTTGATGAAATAATTGAGGTTATTAAAGCCGGTTTGGTAGCAGACATCGGTGATACTGACTTTCGTATCTGCGAGTATGTCCTTGGCCTTTCGAATTCTTTCACGTTGAACATATTCCAGCGGCGATACACCCAGCTGTGTTTTAAATGCCTGAAAAAATACAGAGCGACTCATACAAGATTCACTGGCCAGTTTATCCATGCTTATTTTTTCAGCAAGGTGATCCTTGATGTATTGTACGGCCGGTGAAAGATGATAATGTTCAGGCAAGGGGGTTTCCTGGATCAACGCAAGGTTTTGTGTCTGGATGATACGCAGTAACAGAAATTTTAACGAAAGGTCAGCCAGCGCATCTTTGGCCACGCTTTCTTCCATACTTATACTTATAAGTTTGCTGATGCTGCCGGCCAGTTCCTTATTGTTGAGAAAATGATATCTACCAAAATTCAGCTTCCATTCAAAAGGCGCTTCACTATTGGGATAGTATTGATTCAGGAATTCAAGGTTTTTGTTAACCATATTCCAATCTAATGCCAGCGTAGCACATTGTACAGGATGCCTTTCATCTGCATCGGGAAAATCCACTTTCATCGACACTCCTTCCGGAAGTATAACACTTTCTCCTGGTAAAAAATCAAATTCCGGAGATTCTGCCAGTGTCATAATCTTCTTGCCGCGCATCATACTTGAAACTACCAATCCATTGTAGGACAGATGTACATTATCACAGCGGTGAAAGGTTTCAAAAATATTAAGTTCACAGTCCTTCAGATTAAAAACACGGCGATGCTCCACCATCGATTCTAATTGGCTGCAATCACTCAAATTGATGGGTACGAGATGACAACTTTGATTCATGGCACTTAGTGTAAGTGATAGATAACAACAATGATCAGGGGTACCCTGGTAAATGATGCCAGGGGCCAGCTTATAAAGTTAAATAGAATCCGGGAGAGCGTTGTTACCTGTTTATTGATCAGGATAATCGTTCTAATAATATAGATGATTGTTCCATCGCCTGGATGGCGGGTATACTAATTTTATTATTCAAAATCTATTTAAATCAATCATTATGAACATTACATTAGAACAGGCAGAAGCTGTAATAGCAGCTGCAAAAGCAAAAGCTGCAGCATTGAAGACACTTATGAATATTGCAGTGGTAGACTCCGGTACGAATCTGATCGCATTCGCGCATATGGACAATGCATGGTTGGGTTCCATCGATATTTCTCAGAAGAAAGCACGCACAGCCCGTTATTTCAATATGGCTTCCGGCGAGATCGGGAAATTGTCGCAACCTGGTGGTTCTTTGTATAATATCGAACATTCTAACGGCGGCCTTATCACTTTTCCGGGTGGCGTACTCATCAAGAATGCAGGCGGCGAAATTATAGGTGCTGTAGGCGTTTCTGGTGACTCCGTTGAAAATGATCATGCTGTTGCCCAGGCCGGTGCTGATGCCATCAAGAAATAGCATTCGTTTGAACGGTCCTTTCATTCATCAAAATTTATTCAAACAACAAGTTATTATGTGTCAAAATCATGGAGTAGCTTACGTTAGCCCCGGAGTGGTTGAGGTAAGGGAAATTGAATACCCAAAGCTTGCATTGGGTAACCGTAAATGCGAACATGGGGTTATTCTTAAAATAGTTTCCACTAATATTTGCGGCAGCGACCAGCATATGGTACGCGGCCGTACAACAGCACCTTCCGGACTTGTATTAGGTCATGAAATCACAGGCCTTATCATTGAAGCCGGTCGTGACGTTGAATTTGTAAAGGTCGGTGACCTGGTATCGGTGCCGTTCAATATTGCCTGTGGGCGATGCCGCAACTGTAAAGCTGGCCAGACCGGTATTTGCCTGAATGTGAATCCTGCACGTCCTGGTGCAGCCTATGGCTATGTGGATATGGGTGGCTGGGTTGGTGGGCAGGCTGAGTATGTGATGGTGCCTTATGCAGATTTTAACTTGCTTAAATTTCCCGATAGCGATCAGGCAATGGCGAAGATCAAAGACCTGACCTTGCTTTCTGATATCTTCCCTACCGGATTTCATGGCGCTGTAACAGCAGGCGTTGGCCCGGGAAGTATTGTTTATGTTGCCGGTGCGGGTCCCGTAGGTCTGGCTTGTGCTGCTTCTTGTCACCTGTTAGGTGCCGCAGTTGTAATCGTCGGTGATATGATTGACGAACGTTTAGCGCAAGCCAGGAGCTTTGGTTGCGAAACAATAGATTTAAAACAAGAAGCTGGTTTAGCAGATCAAATTGCAGCTATAGTAGGTTTGCCTGAAGTGGATTGTGCCGTAGACTGCGTTGGTTTCGAGGCCAGGGGGCACGGTCACGACAGCGGCCAGGAACAGCCCGCTACCGTGCTGAATTCCATTATGGAAATTACCCGTGCCGGGGGACAATTGGGAATACCAGGACTGTACGTTACAGGCGATCCTGGTGGAGTAGATGAAGCGGCCAAAACCGGAAGCCTGAAAATCCGTATCGGCTTAGGCTGGGCAAAATCCCATTCCATCCATACAGGCCAATGTCCTGTGATGAAATATCATCGCCAATTAATGAACGCCATCTTATATGATAAAATAAAAATTGCAGATGCCGTAAACGTGGAGGTAATTTCATTAAAAGATGCGGTAAAAGGTTACCATGATTTTGATAAAGGCGCAGCAAAGAAATTTGTTATTGATCCACATGGGATGATTGCAAATTAAGTTCCTGTTGGGTGTCTTTTACAGCTCGGATTTCTTTTGTAAACGTGCAGGACAGTCTCTGTCCTGCACGTTGTCTTTTATTTCTTTAGTTTGAATGCAGGACCTTATTTAATAGCAAGCATAAGCCTTTTCCAGATTTCATTGTCAAATGACGAGAGCGCATACGTTACAGGGGCGTTGGAAGGAGATCCATGTCTTATTACTACCAGATCTTTGCTTTTAACAACATATATTTTTTTATCGCCGTAGCCTAATGCTGCTACGAGATCTGCCGGGGCATTAGGCATTAATGCTCCTGTAAATGGTTCACTGGTGGGCAATATATACGAAGATTTTCCATTCAGCCACCATAAATAGCCGTAAGAAGGATTTAGATTTTGTGCCGAATTGAGCATTGATTGAAAATAAGATGTGTTCGTCATTATTGGTGTCCCGTTCCATTTACCTTCAGAAAGTATCATCAAACCAAACCTTGCCATATCCCTGCCAGAGCAGGACATGGTCGGGCCATCGCCCGGCTCTGTATCCCAAAACGAATTCTGCATGCCTATTTTACTCCACAACTGCTCATTGGTATAAGCGGCATTTGTTTGATTATAAGCAGCGGATAGAACATCATAAATTTTATGATACGCCAGCGTATTATAACGCCACCTGGCACCGGGAAGGGTGTCATAGGTCAGATTTTCATTCAGCCCACTGGTCATAGTAATTAAATCCTTTACCGTTATCTGAGCTTCCTGTAGCAGAGTGGCTTTAGACCAACCGGCGCCTATATAAGAAATTACTGTTTTATTAATATCCAGCCTGCCCTGCTCCTGTGCAAGACCAACGAGAAACCCTGCAATACTTTTACTGGCCGAAAATATCTTAAAGGAAGAAGTGGCAGTCCCTACCCAGTATTTCTCCACAACAATTCTGCCCTTATGCAAGATGATGAAAGAAGATGAATTGTTTGCCTGCACATAATCAAGCAGTTCATTGAGTTTATTATTATCCCAATTGAGGCTCTCAGGTGTAACTGTTTCCCAGGTAGTTCCGCTTAAGGGAGGATAATAATAACTGCCTGTACCCTGTAAAGAAGTGTCATCGTCTTTACTACAGGCCCAAAAACTGGTAATTACAAAAAAAGCGGCTAGTCTGGTAAGATTCTTCATCGGTATGCTGATTATGTTGCTTGGACATTCATTAAATGAAAAAGTTTAATAACTATTCTATAGCAAGAAAATTTGGTATTAATCCCGTACGGGATTCGAACTCGTATAACCACCGTCGTAAAAGTGCGGTGGTGTGCTAATCGCATAAGAAAATGGGTGTCGATGTCTCGTAAGAAAAGACCCCGCAATTTGCGAGGTCTTTTCAGATCTGTAATGGCTATTGAAAACTTATTTCGCCATTGCATAGCAGCCACCTTGTCCCAGCTTTTTGTTTGTTCCAGGTAATCCCAACTGCTGCGATTGATGTAATTATTTTCCAAATTCTTTTTCAAAAATGGCTTTACTATCTGCCACAACTTCCAGGAACCGGCCATTGCCTTTGTCGTAATGTTTTTTATAAAGTACCACAAATACCTTTTTACCGGTTTGCTTTTCGGTAGCATCAGCCCTCAGGAAAGTGACCGACTGATAATCCTGTATGCCCCGCTCCTGTAAATTTTGTATGTCTGAATAGCGCGGAGCAACGAGTATTTCCCAGGCGTTTTGATCGCCCTTCAATTTTTCAAACTGGTGGTCGTCTGCTTTTTGATTGGGATAGTGAAGAAGGATTTTGATAGCTGGTTTGCTTACTTCCACCCAGTCATCCTTTATTGAACTTACCCAGCCATCATCAAAGTTAGTGATGGAAAAAGTGTAATTGCTCTGGCCGGATGTTGAAGGTGTAAGCTGGTCCGGTGCGAAAGCATCCGTTTGTTTATTTGAGCTGGCATGCAGGGCAGCATATTTTTTCAGCACAGCTTTATTAATACTGAGCGATGCCAGCAGTTTCTTCCAGCTCCTGGGAGCTGCGTAAGTAACTATATCATAATACCCTTTCTGAGCGGAGGCTGAGCCCCCAAAAAACATCAGTATTTACAACAAAATTCTGTTCATCATAACTTTCTAATTTGAATATTGCTGATATAGAACTGGTTTTTTTCGTTCACATAAAAGTTAAGATTTTTTAGGTTCATACCCGGTGCAAAAGCCGTGTTGCATTCATAGATCTTGCTATTGTTGCACATGACTAAAATAGCTTCACCTTTTTTTTGCATGCTGATGGTGGCTTTATTTACTGGCTTGCTACCCGTAAAGCCTGACAACGAATAATAGTTAGAAACCTTACAGGTCGCTAAGCCATCAATGATGACCCAACCGGCGGCATCGGGCCGGTTCAGATCACCCGGCGATACATTTAATACCAACTTTTTTTCACCTGCGCTGCCAGAGAATTTCAATTGCAGATCAATACCCGGCGTGCCCCATGGCACATCGCCTTTATGTACCAGCAGATCGTAGCTCAGCTCAAAATCGCCACTGATGTTTTGCGGAAAATTCTTTGGTGTTGCATTTCTTTTCAGTCGCAGCCATTTGCCTTCAGCTTTTTCCAGTGTGACTACTGCTACCTGGTCACCAGAAACTTCGCTTCGTTGAGTGGTCCAGCTTTGTGGGGTAGCGCCAACACCTGTGCCGGAGAAATCTTCAAAGAACAATATCAATTTATCGGCAGCATTTTTCTTTGCTGTAGCTGAAAGCTCTGTGGCTGGTGCGGGTTGCTTCTTTTCTTCTGCAATGGCGGATCCAAGTGGTTTGTACGGCTCAGTCACTTTATCCTTTCCAAAAAAGTAACGATACACATAGTCGTAGTTAAAACGGCTTACAAAATTCTCCATCAGTTGTACGTTGCCGCCATATCCCGCATTAATGGGGCCATCCAGCTTGAATACGATCCATTGTGGAGCACCTGTTTGAAGGGATTGTTTTACACCTTTCTTCAAACGCAGCAGCGGGAAATTGGTTTCCTTATAACCATTTCTTCCGGTAGTAACCGGCTCGGTTTTTATCCAGTATATATCTTTTCCTTCTTCAATCTGGGAAAAGCTCAGCAGGTCGATGTTATGATTCAGATCGGTACCATAGACATACTCATTCAACTGGTTTTTGAATTTGTTTTTAAATATTTGAAAACCCCTTTTTGCATCTTCCAGTACGGCAGGCAGACGGGCCGTTAACCCGCCATTCGCGGCCATTTTGTGGATCATGGGAAATTGCATTTCCAGCCTGCTGATCAGTTCGCCCATGGTCACCTGTTCAAAGGGTAGGGGCTTACCGTCCTTCGTCATAATAACTACATAGCTGTTAGCATTTGCGTCAATTGATTTTCCCGGTAACAAATAGTGCTCATAGTTTTTCAGGTTAGGGCTCTTTTCAAAGTTGCGATACGCTAATTCAGCAGGCATCCAGTCTTTATCGAACCGTCCCTTTATACCAGGTTCGTATTTCGGCATAAAACAATAATATTCGTCGGTTGAAGAAAGTCCTGTTACTTGTTTGCTGATCAGCTGCACATTGTTTACCATAATGTCCAATCCCATATAACAAAGGTTGCCGGGCGTTGGCCAGAATTTCTTTGTGGCTGTTTTGGAAATACATTTATGAAACCTTGCCCATGCCCCGTAAGTATTGGGCAGTGCATTACGGTTATTCTTTTCCGCTTCGTTGTAGCCGTAATATTTACTGCTTACCGGATACGAAGGTTCCGGTGCCAGCAGGGCGAGTTTGATCTCCGCCAGTAATCCCCGTTGCGTATAGGTTTGCTGTATCCAGGCGGCGATTTTTTGTGATGCATCTGTTTGAGTTGCAGTATAGCTCCAGCCATGCTGGGAAAATGGTTTGGAGGGTTCTTTTACAACAATAGAATTCATCCAGCCCATATCGACATCTTCCAGCATATCGCCCACATAAATACCACGACTATCGGGAGTTTGTGCAAGAGCGTGTACAGAAACCAATAGAGAAATGACCATCAGACTTATTTTCATCTTTATTTATTTAGATAATTATATTTATTCGATGCCCGAAATATAAAGACCTTCTGGTTCGTAATATGCTGTATTGTTTACAGCAGTATCTTCAAACAAACAGATGCCCTCGGCCTCCGGTCATTGAACATCGGCCATCGAGCCACCATAGGACGTTTTCTTATTTAAAACCATTGAACACAACCCCCTTCAAAGATCCAGAGTTAGTCCTGGTAGATTTTCCACTGATCAGGCTTACTCTTTCCTTTGTGCCGATGGTGACCGATTGTTTATATATTCCTGCTGTTGCTTCGGCTCCATGTGTTACGTTGACATCCTCAATGCCATTTGGGCCAAATTCCATTTCGGCTTCTTCGCTCAGCTTTCCGCCAAGTTTGACCGGTCCTTCACTAATGCCAACGCTTGCTTCCACACCCGTTTTCACCGTTCCACTCCAGTCGGTGACGTTTTTATTTTCGTCGAGTTGTTCCTCCACATCAAAGCCCATCGTTCCTTCAATACCTACGGGGCCGATCTTACCATCAGCTGTTATAGAAGCATGTGTTTTTATGGTGCCACCCATGTATTTATTGCCAAGCTCTTTTTCCACAACAGTTTGGAAGTTGCTGGTGTAAGTAATAGTGGTATGACTACAATTCATGTCATACTTCACCAGTATCAGGTCCACCGTAGTTCGGTAATTACAGGCGACATCATCGAACTGTGCAAGCTTTCCAGGTTTGGCATTTTCTTTTTCTTCGCAATCGCTGTAGGCGCCCTTGTATGACCCCATCTCGAGGGGTTGTAATTCCCGGTTTTTTCTCAGCCAGAATAGTTGAAACTCGATTTGTATCAGCTTAAATGCATTGGCGTCTACACTGGTGTATTGGGCCCAGTACACCATGTCGTTGCAATAACGCTTGTACAGGTTAAGCGTCTCCTGGTCATAGATCTTTTTTCGGCTGTTAAGGCCCTTCAGCAGTTTATTAATATTATCACGGTGGACACTGCAAGGGGCTTCCGGTGCGGCAAGTAAACGTTTTTTACGGACGGCGTCAAGGTCTCTCAACAGCGACTGGTAGTTGTCTACTTCTTTTTTTATTCGTTGTTCATAATAGCGCCTGCGTTCCTGTAATGCCAGCGTGGCCTTGCGCATTAAAGGGTGCATGCTTAGCGTCGGTAATCCACCATTGTTGATTGTCGCCATTGCATTGGCAGACATCTTTGCGATTGATTGTGTATACCTGGCATTTACGTCATCCCATGCAATCTCTAAGATTTTTATTTCCTTATCGCATTGGCTGTTAAAATCATTCCAGGCAGGCAGCCATGCATTGATCTGCGCAATGCTGACCGGGTAATCGGGCCTTCGTGTTTGCTCAAGACCCATAGGGTCGGAACCGGCGCTGAAGGGAATGCGAAGGTCTTTGCGGACAAGCTTCTGACCCAGTTGATTGAGTTTTGCTTCTCTTTCTTTGGTGTATGAATGACGCAAGGACTTCTTTACGTGTTCAGCAGCTTTCGCCGTATTGCCCTTGCTTTCTTCAATAGATGCCTTGGTAAAATTGGCTTGGGGGTGGTAAGGATAAATGGTCGTCACACTATCCAGGTCTTTCTCTGCTGTTGTTATATCACCCAGTCCGAACCAGGCCTGGCCGAGATTGTTCAGGATGGTACTGTTCCTGCGGAATTTCGTGTTCAGGTTTTGCAGAATGGGAATGGCCAGCTGTTCACCACCCAACATGGTTAGTACGGCGGCATAATTGCTAAGGTTGTCAGCCTGGCTGATATCTTCTGAACAGATCTTTCCAAGCAGGTAGAGGGTTAATTCGGGCTGGCCACTTATCCAGAAGCCAAGCGCCATGTTGGCGGCCTGTTGCTTTGATTGGGCAAGACTTTGGATCCTGGTATAAACCGTATTGCCAGTGAAAATGATCTTTGGATCCAGTTTCGCGGTCACTTTTTGGTGAGTAGCTGTAACATAAGCGGGTAATCTTCCAGCGGCAACTTTAGGAATGGAAGCGATGCGGGCCAGGTCTTTTTTAGGAACAATGCGTTGCTCATCTTCCCAGGCCTCGGCTAGTTGTTTATCCGAAGCGGCAGGTATTTTCACCTTTTTCATGTCAGGCATTTTGATGCCCATGCTATCCATCATCTTTTTGTCCTCCGGACTCATCTCGTTCATCATCTCACTCATCATTGCCTGCATTTCCTTTACAGAGGCGTTCAGTTCTTTTTGCGTTGGAGCTTTTTCCTTTGTTTTTGCTTTTTGCTGGCAAACACCGGTGAGGGTAAGCAACAGCAATAGCATAATGCAGGTAATTCTCATGGTAAATTTTTTTTTTGGAATTCTTCAGGGTCAAAAGTGAAAATTGCCACCCGTATAAACAATCGCCTGAAAATGGTAGTTTTTAACATTCGGAATCCCTTGAAACCGGGATGTATTTCTGGTTAAATAATCCCTTATTTGTAGTATGTATCCCAATCGTTTTCCAGCCTTTACAGCAATATTGGTAAGTGCGCTTCTTGTAGCCCGTACGAGATTCGAACTCGTATCACCACCGTCATAAAAGAGCAGTGGTGTCCTAATCGCATAAGAAAATGGGTGTCGATGTCTCATAAAAAAGACCCCGCAAATTGCGAGGTCTTTTCTTGTAGCCCGTACGAGATTCGAACTCGTATCACCACCGTCGTAAGAATGCAGTGGTGTCTGTACAGCTTGAGAAAGGCCCTACATCGCATAAGAAAAGACCCCGCAAATTGCGAGGTCTTTTCCTGTAGCCCGTACGAGATTCGAACTCGTATCACCACCGTCATAAAAGAGCAGTGGTGTCCTAATCGCATAAGAAAATGGGTGTCGATGTCGCATAAAAAAAGACCCCGCAAATTGCGAGGTCTTTTCCTGTAGCCCGTACGAGATTCGAACTCGTATCACCACCGTGAAAGGGTGGTGTCCTAACCCTTAGACGAACGGGCCGTAAAAGGGATTGCAAAGATAAGAGTGGAGAGGTTTGGCTCCAAAACTTTTTTAAAAAATAAGTCAGATTATTTTTCCTCCGTCCTGCCCCGCAGGTCTTCCTTTATTCCAATAAGCTGTTGAAAACGTTCCTTATACGTGTTGCCAATCGGCAAATAGATTTTATTGACGATCACCTTACCCCGACTCAGAAATTCGATCTTATCCTTATTAATGATATACGATTTATGGATCCGGATAAACTGTCCCGCGGGCAGTAATTCTTCCATGTTCTTCATACTGTCCAGCGTCAGGATCCGGGACGAATGAAGATGAATGGCAATATAATCCCGCAATGCTTCCAGGTAGTAAATAGTGTCCACGTCCACTTTCTGGATCCTGTAATCTGTTTTGATAAACAGGTGGTCCTTTTTCGCGGGCACGGCCTCCGATGACGGTTTATTTTCCTGCCCGATCCAAAGACGGGCTTTTTGGACGGCTGCCAGGAAACGGGCAAAGGTGATCGGTTTCAGCAGGTAGTCGATCGCATTATAATTATAGCTGTCTGCTCCATATTGCGGATAGGCCGTTGTAAAAATGACCTTGCAACGGGTTCCCGCTACCTGCATAAATTCAAAACCTGTCATCTCCGGCATCTGTATATCAAGGAAGACCAGGTCGGCCTTTCCCCCCGCGATCAGCGCCAACGCCTCCTGTGGATGCGTGGTTTCCAGCACCAGCTCAAGTTCGGGTGTCTTACGTACATAATCCGCCACCAGTTTAACCGAGAGCAGTTCATCGTCAATCACGATACACCGTATGCGGGATGAATCAGTCATGATCAATTTTCAGTTTAACAATAAATAAGTCGGGGCCATCCATCACCGACAGCTCGTGTTTACCGGGGTAAAGCAACTGTAGCCTGCGTTTTACATTTTGCAGACCAATTCCACCCGTTGCATCTTTCCTGTTCAGATTTTTTTTATTCTGACAGTAAAACGAAGTGGAGCTTCCTTCTGTTTTGACAGAAATTACCATTTCATCACCTTCAGCATCGCCATGCTTAAATGCATTCTCTACAAAGGGGATCAACAGCAAGGGAGGAATGAATATGCGTTGTAATGATCCGCTTACATCAAACCGCACCTTACTATTCGTTTCATGTTTTAATTCCTGCAACGAAATATACTGACGGATATAATATACTTCCTTTTCCAATGACACATCCTGCATCGTATCGTATAACATAT
>Ga0181464_1000949_pt1 | contig 13927 bp, 10 predicted proteins | sample InSIn2gowninarea_FD_119074 | JGI IMG/M metagenome (GOLD analysis project Ga0181464, IMG submission 119074) | Clean room microbial communities from NASA Spacecraft Assembly Facility at Jet Propulsion Laboratory, Pasadena, California, USA -... ...
TTTATAGATCTGATGGACCCCTCTAGAACCTCCTATTTTATTATTTTTTTTTCATTGAACACATTTCCCTCTTTTAATTCAATTAAAATATCTTTTTAATGTGGGAAAATGGTAAATTGGCCACCAAGCCTCCTTGAGCTAGAAACGAGATCCACTCTCATAATTCTTCTTGACACCATATCCCCAAAGGAATTAGGCACATATCCACCATAAGATGATCACCTTAAAACCTCTTTTTTTCTTCCCTTTTCCTCCTTTTTCTAGGCCTAGCCACACCAGGCTACCTAGGGCATCATTTTCCCGACAAAGTAGCCATAGAAAAAGTTTGATCTCCTCGCCTCTACTGCGTTGATGTGTCCTCAAAATCTCCTCCAAATTTGAAAATATTTCGATAGTGAGATTGCGAGATATCCCAAGCCATAGCCCTAAGACCAAACTTTCCCCTGTTGTTCCCTAGGCTAGTACCTCATAGGATCAATTTGGCGCCTCTAAGTGGAAACTCATCAGTTTATTTCCCAGATCTAGAGGAGCAGCCAAAGATCTATTTAGAGTTTCTTTCTTTCAACATTGGATGCTAGGAGTATCCCCCCTAGGATCATACAACCAGACCCCCCAATGGTTCTAGAGGACTCCAAAAGCGAGCCAGTATCTAGTTCGCCCCCCTCACCTTTGGCCATCAAACCCTCGGGACCTAACATCATTGGATTTATCTTCTGATATCTCTCTCTGACTCTCTCTTTCCAGGTTCTTGAGTTGTCCAGTTTTCCAACCTTGGACATACTCACTTACCACTAGTGTTTTTCCTCACCACTCCTTTCTCACAGTTATATATACATGTTGTATCTTGAGGATGTACTATTGTAGGTTTCTTTCTTTCTTTATGTTATTTTTGACATTTTCTAGGAGCTTCGCTTGCACTCTCACATTGCATTCATACTAGTTGTATTCTTCAGTCCCACTGACCTACTTTTGTGGTGATCCATTGGACATTAATAAAATTATCTTATATTATTTGTCGTGTTCCTTTTTCTGGTTTCCCTTATGACATGGTTAGGAGGGACTTCCAGGGTTGGAGGAAACTACGTCACAGGAGTCAGTTTACTCTATCAGCAGGCCTAGGGGCTGTTGGAGGGGTTTCGAGGAGTTTCTATGAGGTCCGATGACATTTGCTTGGTATATTCCATCATCCACACAATTTTCCTTTCGTTCTGGTGCATTCTGACAAATTTCAGAAAACAAAGTTATTAATGGGCCTAACTTAATTAATTACACTAAAGGTGGCATTCTGGGAGTAATACTTGACAGAACGCCTTAGTGTAATAGCTCGTTGGAACTGGGATGAGAATATCTATGGGATGGGATGATTAGAAGCGATTTTCAATAGCTTGAGGAGGCATGGTGGCCAATTTACCATTTTCCCACATTAAAAAGATATTTTAATTGAATTAAAAGAGGGAAATGTGTTCAATGAAAAAAAAATAATAAAATAGGAGGTTCTAGAGGGGTCCATCAGATCTATAAAAATAGGAGGAGGAGGCCATTGGAGGACATCTTGGATTTGATATTTCTTCTTGTAGGATAGGTTTGAGAACCCGATTCTCTAATCAATTGGTAGCCCCAGGATGGAAACCCTTAGGTGATTCAGTGAGATTGGGCGAGTACCCATCTCCCCTTGGTGAGTTGATAATTTTAAATAACAATGCTATGTTCTATGCTTAGCACAATTTACTTCAATGTTCCTTATCAGCCCAATGACAATTTCCAATTATTTCCAGTAGGAATCACATTGGCAGTAAATGAAGATAGAACATAAAAACATGTGCAATAGACGAGCCAAGACAAGAGAACAAAAGATTTGGCGAATTCCAGGGAAAAACCCCCAATGTAGGGAAAACCTTTTGATCAAATCTTCTTATTATTATTCAATATTTCAGCAAAGAGAGAGTACAAAGATCAAATTCACTTGCCCAATGCACAGTCAAAACAACCTTGTCAAAATTAGCAGTCAAAACAGTCAACTGCAGCTCTAACCAGAAAGTCAATGTTGGTCAAATCAGCAACAAAGCTTCCTCCAAGCAGCTTGGTCAATAGCAGTCCAATTCAGCCTTCAAGAAGGGTCCAAATCAACCCAAAATAGTCCACCCAACCTCAATCAAACTCAGTCAAACTTCAGTCAATGTTGCGGTCAACGTAGGTCAAACTGCCCCAAATGCCTTGATTTTTGTGCCAGCAAGTACGGCCTCAAGAAATCTAAATTTTGCCCAAGAAAACGTTTTCAAATCTGGTCAAACAATCCCTAGTCAACATTGGTCTACACTCTGAAATTTCGGCCTACACTTATCTTTGAAAATTTCGTCCTTCTATGCCACATGTGGGAGAGAGAGAGAGGTTGCCCAAGCTGTACGAACCAATAAAGAGAAGAGAGAGAGAGAGAAAAATGATATGTGTGTGAGTGATGTCCAAATTAGGAGAGAGGTCACTCCTATTTATACAATTTGTTGAGGGTGAGGAGACACATCCATTGGGCTTCTTGAGCCTACATTTGACTAAGGCTGACCTTGACAATTTGTGCATGAGAGAGAATAAATTCAAAATTCCACTTCTGCTTGTCCGAATGGGATGATCTTTATATAAAAATTGTGAAAATTCCTAGATCTAACGATCTTAGGAATCCTACTGCAACTAGCGTAATCTACTTCACCTAATTTGTAAATTACATTACAAGCTTATTTCAGATTTCTTCTTGAAACATTGAAGTAAATTACTGAAGCAGTCTACACCAAATTAAATATGATTCTGAAACATAGAAACTGAGCAAGGAAATACAAACACATAGGACACCATTATTTTTGGACAAAAGTCCTGGGAAAAACCTAATGCGGGAGAACTGATGTTGCATCTCTGAGGGTTTTATTATTTTGCAGGAGAAAATCTGAGTACAATTCTAGGATGCTCAACTAGCAATCCAATACAGAGAGAATAATGAACAAAAGACTGGTGAAAGGATCTCACCCTGTCACTGGGAGAATCAATAACTGATCCTGCTGAACTGGAGGCTCTACGTCACCCCCGACAGTTTCAGCATCACCCTTGCTACGTATTACGCTGCCTCTCCTTTGGATCCTTTGTTGGCTGAGAAAATCGAACTTTTTCCTCCCAGACTCACACCCCGACTTCCAGCAATTGAAATTCGACTTCCCTCAGTAGGAAACTCGACTTTCCCTCTATGGCTTGCATTATCTTTGCATCATCACTGCATGGGCCAGCGTTTGCCCCTCTCTAGACATCTTTCTGTCCTCTCTCTGCCTCGTACTCTGCGGAAATTCCTTCTTCTGGATTCTCACTGCCCCTTTGTTGCAAGAAATCTCCTTAATCGATTTTTCCTCCTGAGAACTTCTCACTTCAAAAAATCGATTTTCTTTATCTCTCAATGTGTCTTCCAAATGACCTTCAAGCTCCTTCTTATATCTTCCTGTTGGACAACCAACGACCTAGATTAAATCATAATCAAAGGCTCAGATTGTTTTGCCTTGATCCGTGTCTTTTTCTAGAAGTTTCAACCATGATTAGATTAATATCCATTACTATTTAATTTTCCTAAGTTTAGACTTAGGAACCCCATTACAAATATTAATTATTTTAATAAAATCACTACTGGGTGGAATTTCCCAAAATGCTTTTTGGGTTCTTTGGAATACATGAGCCCAAGCCTCTCTACAAAATTTGAGGCTTAGAGCACATCCAATGTTACCCCAAAACAACACTCCCTCTTAGTGCGGAATGTGCTCTAGCAATACAGTACTACTGCATACTACTCTGACTCTGAAACATTGTCCTTTGCGTTGTTGATGTTTGACATGCTGTCCACCAATTATTGCACTGCTGCTGCTATTGTATTGTTGCCTTTGACACTGCCACTTCCAATGCTACATCTATACTGCAGCTCCCTCTCAAATGTTGCATCTACTATGCTGCTAGCACTGCCACTGCTAACACTGCATCCGTACTATAACTCAGTTGCTAAGAGAAGCAACTGAAAACACCCAAAACTGGACAAGTATCCAATGGATAAACCTTGGTGCTGAAATCCTGACTGCTACTAGTCCTACATTGTCCTTTGAAGCCACCGCGCTGTTGAAGCTCTGCACTGTGTCTCCACGCACTGCTGCGTCTCTGCTCTGCGTGCTCACGTTCTGGCGCTACTAATTATTGCATTTGTCGAATCAACACTCCATGGCACCAACTGAAAACTCCACCATCCCACTACTAATGATCATGGGCTCCCGTAGCAAGGTGATGATCTAAGAGGTGGGTTCCTCAAGGATCTTGCCCATCTATAGCTCTATCAAACTATAGTTTTATATCAGCCCACCTCCCTCCTGGAGGTATCCTGGTTGTCATGGCGAACTCGTCCTCCTATTCAATCTTTGCAGCTGCAACCTTAGGATTGTGTTTCTCATCCTTGTCCTTTTTCTTCAAGGGACATTGGAATGCATAGTGGTCTATCTCACCACATCTAAAACATTTCACCTTGGAGACGTCCTTCTTTCGTCTTTGTTGCCCCTGCTATCCCTTCGATGCAAGGGTTGCGTTATCCTCCTCCTCTACTTTGGGATTCGACCCACTGCTGCTACTGCTTCCGTCAAGTTTGACCTTGATCAACTCTCTCCTCAGCTCTTCTTGTTTCAGAACTGCCCACATCTCGTCCCAATCTGGCAATGTTGCTCTGCCCTGGATACTCTGGACAAACACTTGCCATTCATCCGAGACAAAATTTAGATCCAGTCTCACTAACTCCGAATCCTTAGGTGTATGCCCCGCAGCCGACAACTCATCATGGGTTTCCTTCAGTTTCATAAGGAATGGATCCACACGTGCTCCCTTCTGCATCTGAGCAGATCTCAACTTTTTCTCTAAGTACATCTTCCGCCGCTCCGAGATCCTTGATACAATGTGGCCAAGGCATCCCACATCTCCTTAGCAGTCCCTTTGCTAGCAACGTGGCACACCATGTGATCCTTGACTCCATCCAGGATCATCCTCTTGGCCTTTGCCATCTCAATTCTGTACTTCTTCAACGGATCTACATCCACAGCGACAGCTACCACACTATCAATGTACGTCTTTAAGGCATGCTCATCTAGAAGGAAAGACATTCTAGCCTTCCAAATGGCGTAGTTGGAAGCCCCATCCAACCTGTCCTAGTCCCTCAAGCCACTAGTTGCCATATCCTCCGAAAAATGTCGAACAACTCCCTCTTTCTCCCTACTGCGTAGCTCCTGGGCTGCCTTACGCACTCCCTGATGGAGTTGGTAAGTCTATTGCTCCTTTGTTGTTCAACAAATGAGAAATATTGATTTCCTTACCAAGAAATCACTGAGGAAGTATTCCCTCACTATGTGATTTGCTTCCTTCTAACGCGACTTTTCTTCCCAACACTTAGCTTGCAGAAAACTGCATCCCTCTAGCTCTGCATGGCTCTGTGTAACTCCCTCTGCCTCGGCAAATTCTTGATCCGGTAGTCTTACCTCTCTGTCATCTCACTCAGAGAGAGACACCCACGAAAATACAACCCTCTTGGCTAGAAAGGCGCAATCCCTCAAGGGATTCGAATTGCTATTTGCTGCAGCAAGTTGGCCCTTGCTTTAGTGCTAGATCTGCTCTTCTTGTTTCACATCAACACCTTTGATACCATGTGAAAATTCCTAGATCTAACATTCTCAAGAATCCTACTGCAACCAGCTGAATCTACTTTACCTAGATTGTAAATTACATTACAAGCTTATTTCAGATTTCTTCTTGAAACATCGAAGTAAATTACTGAAGCAGCCTACACCAAATTAAATATGATTCTGAAACATAGAAACTGAGCAAGGAAATACAAACACATAGGACACCATTATTTTTGGACAAAAGTCACGAAAAAAACCCAATGCTAGAAAATCAGTGCAACAACTCTGAGGGTTTTATTATTATGCAGGAGAAAATCTAAGTACAATTCTAGGACGCTCAACTAGCAATCCAATACAGAGAGAATATTGAACAAAAGACTAGTGAAATGGTCTCATCTTGTCACTGGGAGAATCATTGATTGATCCTGCTGAACTAGAGGCTTTGTGTCACCATTTGCGTGGCCTCTGCGCAGAACTGCGTCACTCCTAATAGTTTTTGCATCACACTTGTTGGGTATTACGCTGCCTCTCCTCTGGATCCTCTGTTGGCTGAGAAAATTGACCTTCTGCCTCCCGAACTCACACCGTGGCTTCCAGCAACTGAAATTCGACTTCCCTCAGCAGGAAACTCGACTTTCCCTCTATGGTCTGCACTTCCTCTACGTGGGCCAGTGTCTGTTGCTCTCTGGACGTCTTTTTGTCCTCTCTCTGCCTCGTACTCTCCGGAAATTCCTTCTTCCAGATTCTCATTGCCCCTCTATTGTAAGAAATCTCTTCAATCGATTTTTCCTCTTGAGAACTTCTCACTTCAGAAAATCGATTTTCTTGATCTCTTAGTGTGTCTTCCAAATGACCCTCAAGCCCCTTCTTATATCTTCCTGTTGGACAACCAACAGCCTAGATTAAATCATAATCAAATGCTCAGATCATTTTGGCTTGATCCGTGTCTTTTTCTAGAAGTTTCACCCATGATTAGATTAATACCCATTAATATTTTAATTTTCCTAAGTTTAGACTTAGGAACTCCATTAAAAATATTAATTATTTTAATAAAATCACTTCTGGGTGGAATTTCTCAAAATGCTTTCGGGGTTCTTTGGAATACATGTGCCCAAGCCTCCCTACAAAATTTGAGGCTTAGAGCACATCCGATGCTACCCCAAATCAACAAAAATTGAACCTCTCGAAAAGATTAATGCAATGCAATAATCATCTCCATCATATGAGTTGTCCCAAGGTGGAATTTGGCCCTAGCTGCCAAGTTTAACACTCCCTCTCAACTAGGGAGAATTCCACTTGCCAATCCATCTATCATCATCATGCCATCCTGTCATCATGTACCATCTTTGTCATCACTGCTCTACTGAACCATGAAGTAATAATGAAGAAGAAGGGATCGAGAGTGAGTCACAAGACTTTACCACTCTCCATTGACAAAAGTCAGTTCTTGATCCCAGATCATGTTGTTGAACACCATGCATCCTAGCCATAGGGAGTACGACAGTACATGACGCATCCATCGGTAGTGCTATGGTCCCTAACCACTTTTCCAAACTCATTGGCCAGATGAGAGGTACTTCCCATGAGTATCGAACTCCATGTGTAGGATGTGTGTTGGGGCATCAGCAGGAGAAGGTGAACCATTCAGCCTACTCATATGCCATAGGAGAAGGTGAACCATTCATCTTGCTCATATGCCATAGGAGAAGGTGAACCACTCATCCTATGCATATGTCAATCGTAGGGGAAGCTGAACCACTCACCCTACATACATGTGTCTGCAGTCGTAGGGAAAGGTGAACCACTCACTCTACACACATGTCAACCATCATGGGGTATCACAAGGGAAGGTGAACCACTCAACCTGTGGTCCCTCATAACTCCAAGAAGTACCCCAAGCCCCCAAGAGCTCCTAGAGCTTAGTGTCCAACTCATACGGGACACTCATAGGAGGGTCTTTCCACGACTCCAAGTCACTCTCGAAAGGTTAAGAATTTGACCTTCTCCAAAGACTTTGCGAGAATGTCTGTGACCTGCTCATCCGCCCTAATGTGTTGGAGTCTTATTGCTCCCCGTTGTACCATATCCCGGATAAAGTGGTACCTGATATCAATGTGCTTGGAGCAGCCGTGGAACACGGGATTCTCTGACAGGTAAATCCCACTCTGGTTGTCGCAGAAGATCACGGTGGTATCCAGCACATGCTCAAATAGCTCACTGAAGAGCTTCCTCAGCCAAACAACTTCACAACAGGCCATACTCGCAAAAATGTATTCGGCCTCGACGGTGCTTAAAGTAACCGATTTCTGCTTCCTGCTCATCCAAGAAATTGAAGCAGACCCTAATGAGAAGCAGCACCCAGAGGTGCTCTTATGATACACCACATTGCTAGCCCAATCAGCATCTAAATATCCATGTAGCTTAAAATTACCACCAGTGTATCTCAGTCCATAGTGGATTGTGCCCCAGAGATATCTCAAGAGATTCTTAGCAGCAATCCAATGAATGTGATGAGGCTCGACCATAAATTGACTCAAATTGTTCACAACAAAGCATATGTCAGGACAGGAGTTCACCAAGAACATCAGGGCCCCAAAAAGTTGTCGATACTCAGAAGGGTTCGCTAATTCGGGCCCAACAGCACTTCCACATAGCTTCTTGAAGTTGAGTTCCATCGAAGTAGACACGAACTTGCAATCCACCATCCCACAACTCTCAAGAAGCTTCACAATGTATTTTCCTTGAGAAAGGAAAATTTCACCTGGCTTTTGCGAGACCTCCAACCCTAAGAAATAGTGCATCAGTCCTAGATCCTTCATCTCGAATTCGGAAGCCGACTCCCTCTTGCATTGATGAATGAAAGGGTCATCACCTGTCAGAAAGAGATCATCCACATAGAGGACTAGAATGAGAGGCATGTCATTTTCAACCTTGAGGTATAGGTTCGGGTCAACTTCACTCCTTGTAAATCCCAACTTCATAAGATAGCTATCTATCCTCTCATACCAAGCCCTGGGGGCTTGCTTCAATCCATAGAGGGCTTTCTTCAACCTGCATACATGTGTGTTACGATCTTGAACTTTGAACCCCTCGGGTTGTTCTTGTTGATTTATGTAGCTTGGGAGGTACTCCAGGCCCTAGGGTTCAGGGTTTGGACAGTAAAGCACCACAAGGACAACTTGTGGACTTAGAAGCCAAGTATGGGGTTTTGGCACCCATCGTGTTTTGGGGAAAAACCATGATGGATTCACGGCATGTGACAGATGAGGATGATAGTGCTCGGAAAGAAGATTCCAACGTATCAAAAATCGTCTAAATCCGAGTTGCCGTTTGGGATAAATTGAATTTTGAAGTTGACATAATTATTATTGGATTTTTCAAGTAGGCCAACTTGAAGTAAAATCTAAAAGACATGTCTCTTCATGACTATAAATTAAGGACGGATTGGAGTAATTTGAAGCATCCAAAAAGTGCAACATCTTCTCAAGAAGGAGCTTTGAAATTTGGACGAGATAAGAAGCCTAGCCGCAGCAAGAAAGGAGTCTTGGACAATGTGAGGAGAAGGGTCTGAAACCTGTGCTAGAGGTTGAGTTAGCTAAGGTACAGGGGTCTATTTTTGGGCTGATATATTGTTGTTCCTAAGGCCGAGGTTCATGGCAGCTAGGTCGAGTTCATGAGGGAGGTAAACGATGCTGTTTGGGATTGTTTGGGTACCATTTGCGAAGGCCGAAAGCTATAGCAAGTCGTTGTGCTAGGCTGCAAGCCATAGCACACAGTTGGAGGCTGCGTTAAGGGTTGTCAAGGGTGGACAACACATTTAGGAGGCAGCGTGGCATGAGAGGACGGTCTCCAAGGTGGACTGTAACCCTACAAGGGCTTGTTTAGTGAATGTGCGGTGGAACTAGGGTTGCAAGATGTGCCCTAACCGGGAGTGCATAAAACAGTAGTTAAAATAGTGTTGCAGTAGTGTTTTGTGGAGGGATATTGGGTCACAGTTTGGTGGAGGGAAGGTGTCTTCCTAGGAGCACATTCAGCAATGAAGTATTGGGTGTCATAGAGCTGGTTGGACGACAGCGTGTTGGCTACCCAAAGTAGCCCCAGACGAGTTATCTTGAAGGACAAACAGCAACTAAAGGTTGGGTGAAGATTGGTGCCGAAGTGCAACACTTTGATGAACAAAATTTGTTGCTAGCGTGGTAGATCAAAGCTCGGGAATTAGGCCTACCTAGAGAGTAGTTGATGAGCTCGTGTTCATTGTAGCAGACGTGACTTGCAGTAGTGATAGGAGGCAGCCCTCTTGGAGTTTCAAAGTGTAGATGCCTTGATGGACTAAGGCACTACTATCGAGCAGTACGAAAGCGAAGGACTGGCAGGACGAGATATGACATAGAAGCTGCAACGAAGATTGTCATTGTATCTTGTATGCCATAGACTGTTGTATTATTCGGAATTTGGTTTAATATAACGAAGATTGGGATTGTACCATTTTGTTTAAAATTGTGTGTATTGTGCATATGTGATTCACTACTTTATATTTCCGCTATGCAAAATAGTTTATGGTTGAGATTCTTGGTTTGGTAGCGTCAGTGATTTTAAGACTTTAACCTAGACCCAAAGTCGTGGAAATTCAACTGTTCTACAAAGACTTCCTCCTTAAGCAAGCCATGCAAGAAAGCAATTTTGACATCCATTCGGCGTAGGCTCCATCCTTGCGAGGCAGTAAGGGCTATGATCGAATGGATGGTGATATATCGGGCAACTGGTGCAAATATCTCATCGTAGTCTACTCCTTCCTTTTGAGAGAAGCCTCGAGCAACAAATCTGACCTTGAACTTTTCAACGCTCCCATCAGCTCCATGTTTGATTTTGTAAAGCCCTTTTGAAGTGACCTCAAACTTGTCCTTGGGTCTAGGAACCACATCCCATACATCATTCTTCATGATCGACTCATATTCCTCGTTCATCACATCCTTCCAAACTTGGTGTTTCACGGCTTCTTCGAATGTCCATGGCTCAAATTGTACAATGGTATTCATGGCAACTAAGTACCCTTGGTACCTGTTCAGCGTCTTGCTTTCACGAAATGTCCCCCTTCGTGCAATATGTCTCTCAGCATCTTCAAGAGTATCTTTGAGCCACAGAGGTCTTTTTCTTGAAGTAGAGGGCTTACTAGGAGGTGGATCAATGGGATCCATTGGACCTTCAACATTGGGCATCGAGTCATCAGTTGGAGGTTCATCTTGCTTTCCTGCATCACAATCATTGTCCTTCCTAGGGATAGGAAGATCTCAAACTTTCCTAAGGCTAGAATCTTCAATGAAAGTGACATCATGACTTATTTCCACTTCTCTTTGACCAGACACATAGATTCTATATGCCTTCGAAGTTTCACTGTAGCCCATAAACGTTCATTTCTTCCCAGATGCATCTAGCTTGTTTCTTTTTTCTTTCGGCACATGAAAATATACAGGACAACCAAAAATTCTAAAATGAGAAACACTAGGTTTCTTACCGATGAAAACTTCTTTGGGTGTCTTGAAGTCCAATGCTTGATGTGGGCATCTATTTTGAACATACACAGCGGTGTTGGCAGCTTCTCCCCATAAGAACTTCGTTAGAGCTTGGTCATGAAGCATGGCACGAGTGGCTTCTATGGTAGTTCGATTCTTCCTTTCAGCATCTCCATTTTGTTCAGGAGTATATATAGTAGTGGTCTCCTTCTTAATGCCAACTTCTCTACAATAGTCATTGAATTCATTTGATTCATATTCGGTCCCATTATCGGTCCTCAATATTTTGATCTTCTTCCCTGTTTGATTCTTGACCAAGGCTTTCAAAGAGCGAAACCATTTGAACACTTCGTCCTTCTTCTTCAAGAAATAGATCCATGTTTTGCAAGAGAAGTCGTCCACAAAAATTGCGTAGTACAAAAATCCACCCAAAGATGTCATAGGCAACATAACCGATAGATCATAATGGACCAATTGAAGAATATTGGTAGTTTGACTTTGACTTGAGGGGAATGGTCCCTCCATAAGTTTTCCAATTGCACAACCGTGACAAACACCTTCATGATCTAAGTTGAATTCGAGCATACTTGTGACTATCTTCCTTATATTAGGTAAGGCTTTGTAATGAAGGTGAGAAAATCTTCGGTGCCATAATTCGGATTGAAGAAAAGTATCGCAAGTCATTGCTCCCAACAGACTTCTTCCAACTTGATAAAGACCTTCAACCCTAAATCCAAGAGTGAATGCATCTCTCAGGTACCTTTTCCAGACATGAACCTTCCCATCAACGAATGTCACCTTGAAACCTTTATCTTTCATCGCAAAAATAGAGACCAGGTTCTTTTTCAGATCAGATACATACAACACTTCTTCTAAATAAAGGGTTTGACCTTGATTTAAGTGAAGAGTAATAGTCACAATTCCTTTCACGGGATAAGTGGCATTATACCAAGTATAATCTCCATATTAGTCTTCTTTTCAATCAAATTTGAGAGGGCCTCCTTGTAACCAGTGAAGTGCCTTGAGGCACCACTATCAATCAACCAATGATCCAATGTATCCGAAGGAGAGGCGATGGTGAGGGCAGAAATAAGATAAAATTCTTTTTGCTTTTCTACGACATTAACTTCTTCATACCTGGAGTTTCTCGACTTCTTGGGAGGATGACCATTTCCATTTCGAGCAGTGGGAGCATTCCTCTTTCCTTTGTTGTTGAACCTATTGTTCCTTTGATTGCCATTGCCTTTGAAGTTCTTGTTATTGTTGTCATCTCTTGGAGTATCCTTCTTGTGAGTGTGAAAATTCCTCAAACCAGAATCCCTACTGTAGTAACTAATGATATTTCTCCTACTTGTTACATTTACATGAACAAGTTATTTGCATTCTCTATGGCAAACATCGAAATACATGCATTGCAGCCTACACCATTTAAATAATATGCCGAAACAAGAAATTGAACATTAGAGAAAGATACAACACAAATGACACAGTGGTTTTTGGACAAATGTCCCCGAAAAACCCAATGCGAGAAAACCGGTGCAGCAAATCTGAGGGTTTTTATTATTAAGCATAAGTTTTTCTGAATACAATCTCTAGGTGCCTTGCTGGCAATCCAATACAGAGAATATCACTCAGCAGAAGAAATTAGCGAGATTACCTCACTCTACACTACAAATTCCAACTGATTCGGACGCTGAACCAATGAGTTCCCCAGCTACTTCTGCGTTGCCCCTATGTGGGCTTGCATCAACTTCTAAGGCATTGTGTCACCTCTGCTAGGAATCGAATTGCTCTCTGGAGCTGAATCCAACCCTCCCGGCTCAGAACATCCAACTCTCCAACAAATTCATACCTCTGTGTGGAAGGCTTTTGTGCTGCTCTGTGTGGGCCCTGTGTAGGTCCTGTGTGAGCCCTTCGTTGCTCTGCGTCACCCTCTCTGCCAACTGCGTTGCCTCCTCTGTGTGTCTCTCTGCCTCTCTGTTGAGTATTCTTGGCTCCGGAGAAGATCCTCTAGCCAAAACTCTCTCTACCCCTCTGTGCGTGATCACTACAAATAATTGCGTTGCCTCTAGCTTCAACAATTCGATATAATTGATCAAGACTCTATGTGTCTTACAAATGACCCTCAAGCCTCCTTAAATAATCTTTTCGTTGACTTTCAATGGCCCAGACTAGAATCTGATCAATGGCTAAGATCATTTATGCTTGATCCTCGTCTTCTTCTAGAAGTTACACCCATAGTTAGATTAATACCCATTAATTATTTTAATTTCCTAAGTTTAGACTTAAGGACCCATTAAAAGTAATTAATTATTTTAATAAAACTGTCTCTAGGTGGAATTTCCCAAAACACTTTCTGGGTTCTTCGGAATACATGTGCCCAAGCCTCCTTGCAAAATTTGAGACTTAGAGCACATCCGATGCTACCAGAAATCCCTCTTAGCGAGAAATGTGCTCTAGCAATGCCTCCCACTGAAGCATCACCCTAACTTCATAACATCATCCTCTGCATTGTTGATGTATGACATGCTGTCCACCAAGTGCTGCACTGTTGCTACAACTGTACTGCTACTGACATTGCCATTGTCAACACTGCATCTGTATTACAACTCCCTCTGAATTTCTGCATTTGTGCTACTGCTAGCACTAGCACTGCCAACTGACCCTACACTGCAAACTGTTGTTACTACTACATCAACAACGGAAAAACATCCCAAATTACTGAACAAGTGTTCAGCGTAGATG
>Ga0181464_1000326_pt1 | contig 13919 bp, 7 predicted proteins | sample InSIn2gowninarea_FD_119074 | JGI IMG/M metagenome (GOLD analysis project Ga0181464, IMG submission 119074) | Clean room microbial communities from NASA Spacecraft Assembly Facility at Jet Propulsion Laboratory, Pasadena, California, USA -... ...
GAAGTTGATGATGCTGTAGCTGATATGTTTTTTTAATCTGCAATTCCATTTAATGTGGCAGGAAGCCCTTACTTCATCAATGCGTGTAAGATGATGGCAGGTTTTGGTAAAGGATATGTCCCTCCTAGTTCTGAGACTATAAGGACCACTCTTTTGAAGAGGTCAAAAGAAAGAGTTACAAACAATTTGCAGAAGATCAAAGACTCTTGGAAGGAAACAGGGTGCACACTTTTATCAGATGGTTGGTCAGATATGAATCATAGACCTCTTATTAATGTGTTGGTTTATTGCCCTAAAGGGGTACTTTTTTTGAAAGTAATTGATGCATCAAGGAATAAGAAGACCTCTGAATTTATTTTCAAGATTTTAGAGGAAGCTATTCTTGAGGTTGGAGAATAAAATTTGGTCCAGGTTATAACTGATAGTGCTTCAAATTGTGTCAGAGCAGGAAAAATGATCATGGATAAATACAGAAAAATATATTGGACACCTTGTGCTGCTCATTGTTTATAAAGAAAAAATTGGTGGGAATCATTGCAGAAAAGCAGTATGTGGCCCATGGTTTTTCACATAAACAGGAAAATAAAACCGTAAAAAAAGACTAGCGAACCCTAAGTCGAACCTAAAAAAAAATCGATCAAATTTGCGTTCAGGTTCGTGTTCAGATGAGGTTCAAATTCGATTAGGTTCGCCTTTTGGGTTCGAATTTCAGGTTTGGTGAACCTGAACGAATTTCAAAAAATTTTTTGAGGTTCGCCGAATTTCGAACCTGAACCTTCAAATTTAGCGAACCTTGTGACATAGCCGGCTACATGAGGGGAATGGTCCCTTTGTAATATTTTCCTTCGGTACATCTCAGACATGTACCTTCATGCTCTTGAATTCAGGCATCCCAGTCACCATCTGACTCACATCGAGTAAGGCCCCACAATAAGTAGACCTTTGGTGCTATAGATGAGATGTGTCAACTAACATGGTCCCCAATGGACCATCCTGCAACTTGGTACAAATTGCCAATGTTGAACCCATGAGTAAAAGCATCTTTGAAAATTCTATTTTCAAACACGTACCTTTCCATCGATGAATGCCACCCTGAAACCTTTAACTTCCATTTCTGAAATGGACACCAAGTTCTTCTTGCGATCAGATACATAAAAGAAATTCTGTAAATGAATTGAGTTACCCTCATTCAATTGAGGGGTAACATTTCCTACACCCTTTCCGGGATAGGCGACATCGACTCCAAGTATAATCCCACGATTGTTTCTTACCAAATTCAAGAGAGCACCCTTCTATTCGATGAAGTGCCTTAAAGCACTATAATCAATAAGCTAGCTTCCCACAGAATCTGAAGGAGAGGGCCAATACAAGATAACGCTTCTTTATCTTATTAGAAACAACATTTGATTCTTCATACCTAGGGTTCCTTGCTTTCCTTGAAGAGTCAGTCATTTCCTTGATGACCTTCATTATCTGTCATTCCTTCGATCATTGAAGATGTCCCTGGAATGATTGTTATCTTCATCAATAGATGTGTCCTTGCCATTTGTACACTCCTTCGCATAATGGCCGAACTTATTGTAATCTACCTTTCCTTTCACCCTGAGATCCGGGCTTCCCATTGAAGTGATATGTAGGTAGGCCATCAGAAGCTTCTGCTGCGCCATTCTGATGATATGCTCTGCTTCGACTTTACCCTTGGTGAATTTGAAGAGGGATGAGGAATCCATGGATCCTTTTGTCCTTTCCCAACTACCTTCAGTGATTGCTCTTTCACTCATGACTGCGTATAGGATAAGGGATTTTCCTTTCATGACTGCATATAGGATAAGGGCTTTTCCTTTCATGATAGCAAGGGCATTCCATGTGTAGAGCACTTCTTCTAGGATGATGTTGAGGTGCCATCTCCATTAGGCAGCGTAGCGACTAGGTTTAGGGCATCTCTTCTCCTTAGACTTGCGGCTAGGGTTTCTGCCTTCATTTCCATGGTTGCGTATTACTACTTCTTCATAGGGCAGCATTTAGGGCTTCTCCATAGGGAAACATTAGGGCTTCCTTCACCGTGCTAGATCTCCCTTTCCTCCCGCATCTAGGGCTTCTTCATTTGTGAAGTGTAGAGCCTAGGGCACTCCCTCTAGACTAGTGCTATAATTGGTCACTTTTGGTGATGGTGATCCTCTTGAGCATTCATTCTCCACACTAGCAAATGCATATATTGGATTAGGTATAGAGTATGAGGATGATGGGTGAGACAACAATGGTAATACACAAATTCTAATGATTATGGCATCGAGGAGGACTATTGATAGTCATCGACTATGAGAATCATCCATCTATGGTTCTAGTGCCCATGCTATTTTGTATTTTCCAATGGCATTCCAATCTATAGTAGCACTGAATCAATATCTATGTTGTATGTTTTCTACATTCTGATTTTTATGACTTAATGAGAAGACCACAGTTTTTGGTTCTAACTTCTTGTGTTTTCCATTTGATCATCATTGATGTAGTACTAGTAAGTACTAGTTGTATGATTGAATTTGTATCATGTAAATGTTCTAGTTTCTAAATTCTAAAATAATTGAAATCCTTATTGTCATGTTTTTAGAGTCGATGTGTCTTGTCTCACATATGAGAGATGAAACACTTGGTATTACCTTAGATTAGCTATTTATTTGGTATTTGCCACTGTAAATGGGTTGTTGTTATTTGGTTGCTTCAAACTGTTCATGTGCTGTAGGTGTAGAATTTCTTTGCTAACAAAATTCAGAGTTGATTTGCCTCCCAAACAAATTATTGTTTGTGTGTGGATTTTTTGATTTTTTGATCTTATATGTCTTGCCATAATATTACAAGTGTCCACAATGAATGAAACTCTGTGATTTCTTGTTGGGGTTGCACATTCTCTAAGCATGCTCCTATTTGGATCGTAGGAAAATCAAGGTTATGGTCTTGAATACCAACATGATTGGACCAAGAACCAATAATGTATGTCTAAAAATAGACCTTAGGCATCACAAAGGACACACCTCTAGTCATATGATGGTCTTATAATTGATGTCAAAGAATTTTTAAACTCCAGTATCAGTTGTAGTTGCTTTAGTTTCTTAAATAGTTTCTTCTCCTGTGATTGGGTGCATAGTTATACTTATCTATTGATCTGATTTTGTCAAAATTTGGGTTCAAAAACTATCTTGAATTCATGTCTGGAGGGATATAAAGATAGTGGTCACTGCAAAAGGTAAGTTATTAATGGTAGGTGTTGCCCATATTTTAGAAATTTTGATATAAATCCTGAGAGAAGCTTTGTATCCTAAATTGAGTGGGGCTTTAGGATTGAGAGACTTGGGGATCCTAAACAAAGCATTGGGAGAGAAATTATGTTGGGATTGACTTCGGGTTAGAGATGAACTCTAGAAACAAATATGGGATATGAAATATGGCCACTCTTCTCAATCGAAAAAGTTGCAAGCAACCAAGCATCCTCTAAGATCTTCCATATGAAATTTGCCAAAGGCCAACTAGACCTTAATTCAAAGTCATGCTTTTTGAGAGACCTGGAATGGTCACACTAGTGACTACATTATTCTCAAAAGATTCTTGGCAATAGATGCTATAATTGAGGGATTGTTAATCTTAGAGATTTAATAACATTTACTTCAAAGCATCAGGGTCTTACTGTAGAATAATTTTATAAACTGATTCAATCCCCTAGGCTATGGAAGGAATGGAAAACAGTTGAAGATTGGCAATCACATCCATCTTTCTCTCCCTGACCTATTTTAGCTCATGAGCTTCAAAAATGAAAAATATCCAATGCTCAGGATGAAGACAAACTCTGGTGAGGTTCTCAAGCCAGAGGGATGTTTACTCTCAAGGAATCCTACTCTCTTATAGTTGGTCATCAAGACATCCACTAGGATCCCATTTGGAAGAAAATCTAGATGAATGGTGTTTTCCCATGGTCCTCAATTCCTTTGGCTAGTTGGATGACGTAAGATCCTCACATGGGATCAAATCAGGAAAATTGGATTTTAGGGCCCCTGACTTTGTACTTTATGTTGGAATTATGAATATTCTATGGAGCATATATTGAATGTATGTCCTTCCATTGAACATATTTGGATGCATATTTGATTGCCTTTTGGATCCTTGTACTGTAACTTCAACATTTTTTTATACTTGTACTCCCTCATAGATCCAACATATTTAATAGTCCAATTCAAAATAGAGAGTGGCTTATTTCCCGTAGTTTTGTCATGTCGATGCTTTGGAAAGAAAGGAAAACCAAATATTTAAGCAAAAGAAAGAAAAGACAAAGTCATGGTCTACATCAAAGTGCAACATGGGGGTTACATTACTCCTACTCAAACTCACAATGAAATGCTGAGGTGCCAAGTGTATTACCATGAAAGTCTACAGCTCCCTTACTTTCAGTGTCTGTGAAAATAGGATTAGTTTAATGAACTGTATTTCTGTGACCTCAAAAGTGTTTTTAGGATTTAAATTATCAGCAAGGAAAGCGTGATCTTCACCATACTTTTCATATGGTTGATTTTCTTCCCCTACCTTTGCATGTTGTATATGTACTTGTATGTTTCTTTGGTAGAGATTTCTCCTCCATGAGAAAGACCGCCCAAAGAATGCCTATCTGCCCTCTTAGACAGAGCAATATCTACATGATAGAGATGAGATCTGTAATTTTCCCATTTGACATTGAGCTCCATCAGAAGAGCCAAATTTTTAACATGTGGCCAACTGGAAGAGGAGGAAATGACAGATTGTTGGCAGCCAATATCAGCAAGAGTGAACAGCTCATTACCGTGAAGAAACTGGATGATTGGGGGAGGAAGAATGTGATTCCCAGCCAATCCAATGATTACTAAAATGGCTTACAACTTCCTGTAGGATGTCTTTCTGAGTAGTTAGTATTATATTGTCCATATTTCTAATTTACCAGATTGTGTTGGAATTTTTTCTTTTGGAAGCTATCTTATCAAAGTACTTAGTATTATTATCTCCCCTAGAAACCCGTGTCATTTTTATTTTTTGTCTCCATTCCTCTGCCTGATAATTTAGAGAGCTCCAATATTGTATTTTTGCTTTGTTCAGATAGGAAATTAGGACTTGTAGGGTCCATCAATTCTGAAATCTCTTCATCTATAATAGAAAACTCCCAAGAGAGTGTCTTCTTGCACTTGATGATGCATGTCTTAACCTTTGACTTTAGCCTGTGTAGTTTTTGAGTGACTTGATACATCATTTTATTTTTCATTATCCCTAAAGGCCCCATCCAAGATATCTTAATCAGGTCCACTAAATATTTATCTTGTAGCCATACTTGATTGAACTTGAATGGTAATTCCTTGGCTTCTTGTTCATCATTCCATTCCAAAAAGATTGCATTATGATCGGAAACTAAAATTCCTTGGGGCAGAAGTAGATGCAACTCAGTTGCTTGAAAGCAAAAGTGGATGTAGAAGGATCAAGTTTTGTACATATCCTATGGGGAATGAGCCTGCCAAATCAAACAAGAATCTAAGAGAAACGATTCAGGAGGATGATGAAGTAGGAGATGGTGAAGGGGGTTTCGGAGGAGAAACAATGCAACTTGAAGATGAAGAACAAGCTCCAATGGAATGGGCGAGGACAGACTTAGCTGGTGAAAATCAAGGGGAAACATTAAACACCAGGACTGGTGCTGAACCAAAAAGATTACCTGATACATATAACAATGGCCAGCATTTGGTGAGAACATCCCATCCTATTGAAAACTTGTTAAATGGGGAGAGGCAGAGTCAATCTCCCGTCAGTCAGTAGCATAGAGATGAGATAGATGCTAGAAACAAGGGAGATAAGCATTTGATAGCAAAAATTGATCTATTAGCATCATAGGTTGCTGGTAGTTGGGCACTCAGTACAGTTGGTTCAGTTCATGGCAACAATGAATCTCTTCGGAGTGATGACAGACAGCTAGGGACAGGAAGGATCAGTGATGAAGGAATTAATCAAGATTTTGATGCTAGTCAGATTGTAGCAGCAGGTGAGAATATTAGGTCCAGGCAAGATCTACTATTAAATATCTTGAAGTGTCAAGACACAGTGCCTGAAGATGCAGTGGCAGGAAGTCAAAATTATCCACCTCCTAAGTTAGCTTCTCGGCAAAGCTATGAGCACCAAGCTTTGAATGAGATGCTTGATATTGTTGCCCCTGATTTCAGGCAGCTTCATGGACTTAAAAGAAATAACGATAATGCCCCTGACACTAAAGAAGATATTGAAGGGGAAGAAGATGATAAAAATCATGATGATGATGACACTGAGGAGGGTTCAGAAGAACCAGAATCTGAATAGGAAACTATCTTTCTATTAACTGTGGATGTGTCTGAACACATGCCAAATGCTTCTCCTGTCATGGCAGTACAATTTTTCTTTGGTAAGCCATGCCATTATTTGGTGTTTTTATGACTTCCATACCTAATGGTTTGAAAGTTTGACTACTGTAGTTTGGTTGAAGCAATGATCCATGGATGGTAATGCCCATTAGATGTATAAGCATGCTAAGCTTTTGCTTGGAAGGTGCTTAGAAATCTTTTGGCTCTCTGAACATTGCGATCTCTTGTATAACTGTAGATGAGTTCCTATTTATTGATTGTTATTCTACATAAGCAGAGTACACTTTGGCACTTTGGTGCATAAGAACCTTGACTCTACCTTTGTAATATTAATTATAAAATTCTAGCAGACAAGATCTGTGAGGAAGTGCTCCAAATTTCTAGGAAAATATCATATATTTATGATGATATACCATTGCTTAGTAAATTGATGCAAACAAAAAATAGTTTTTTTTTTTTTTTTTGGGCAAACGAATATATGCACTTACTGGGAACCAATTACAACTAACAACCAAAGATATTACTTGAATCTAAAATCTTCCACCTTTGCTTGCTAAGCAACTATTTATCTGTTGATATTTCTTCATCCTTTTTCATTCTCACTCATCTTGTTCTTCATTTCTGTGCATGATCCTTCTTTCCTGCTCACTTTGTCATCTTAATTGCTCCATCTTAGTCATAAGATTCTCTTCTCATTATTTTCCAAGTTTCCCCGTCCATATGGCCTTTCTTGGGAATCTATCTCTTGAGTATTAATTCCTAGAGTCGACATACTGTTATCCTTTCTACTACTATTGTTTATAGGAACTTATTCTAGCGTAGGCACCTACACTTCATTTGGCAGCTCCCAAGGGGCATGTTCTTTCTTGGGAAAAGTATGATTCTGATTTATGCCTATAGCCTTACCATACATTTTGATGTCATCCCAACCAAGTCTACGTAGGAATTTCACTATTATATGTATGGCATTATGGTATCCCAAACATCTAAAAGGGATTCCCCAGTAATCCACTCATTTTATGATAGATTGTGTATTCTAATAGATATCAAGGGTAGCCGAGAGACCTTCTATGGAATCTGGTTCAATGAAAAACCATGCTACTCATTTTTCTAGAAGGCCAGCACTCCCTTCATCAACATAATAGAATTTTCCTATCTTGTTGGCAATTTCCATGATTTCCTTCTTGGTCCATAGTTCCAAAGGAAGGCTAGGGAGTTTAACCCATATGTATTTTCGTTGGGGATCTTCTTTAATAGGATTAAATCTGACTGTCTAATTCTACAAGCATAAAAATCCCCTACCTTTCACACAAGATTGAGCCAATCCTATCTGCATCTTCCACTGTCATGAAGTGGAATCCAAACCAACTATTGAGGAGCATGCTTACCTTCAGTCTATTTCCAACAATACAGAACCAACATTTCTGCACCCATTCTTTCATTTGTCCACTAGACATCCTAATGTGTTCCCAGTGGCCCACCAATACCATATGCTTCATCTTTACCACATTATCCCAATATATATCAATACCCATAATGAGTTTTTGTATCTGTTCCTGGTTCTTGATCGATTTCTTTTACGTTTGTCTTTTTCTTTTTGGATCGGGTTCCATTTGAAGATTCCTTTCCAAGATATGTATCTGTGTCCTCATGTTGGGATGTTTTCAACAGGCCAATGGATGTGGGAACTTGATTTGGTCTTCCTAGTCTCTCTGCAAATTCATTTTCTATGACTATCGATACTTCTATAATTTTCCTATCATCATAAATCTATTCCATAGAAAAAGATTGACCAACCATGTCAATATTGACTATTAGAACTGCATTACTTTTTAAAGCCAACGTATTGTTCAGCAAAATGCTACTACATATGGATGAAAATAAAATCCAAATAAAATATGAAAGTGTGACCGATTTTATTTGTATTATAGAACAAAGGCTAGTGGGTTAATCTCCTAAAACAAGGTGTTAACATAGTCTGTCGAAAGGTACATTTTGCATCAGAATAACCCCTAGACTGCTATCTTTTTATGAGGAAGCAAAAACATGGAAAATGTTTGGTTAGGTAGGAATACAACTTGTCAATTTGGTCTAGCTTGAGTGATTAAAAGAGAAGGTTGTTAGGCTCTCCACCATTTCATGGATTGATATAGTGATGAGACAAAAGAAGCTCTCTCTTGAGACTTGACTAGGTGATTCATAACAATTGTGGTGTTGGTGCCTTAACTTAGCTAGAACATGCCAAAACTCTATTGATGCACAAAATTTATTACTGAATCTACCTCAGAGTATGCCATAGTCACTGAATATGACATGCATGGTTTTACCAAGGAGGCCCTAAACTTTTGAACAATGAAACTTTACATTGGTATCTTGGCAGTAGCTGCATTGGTCTTATTAGCATTACACCACTTTTAATATGGGTCTTCACAACAAAGAATCACCATTACACTTTGTTGATTTGTGTTAAAAATAAACATAACACGCAACAGATTTATTTTGGCATGCAATGTTGTTGTTGGTAGTTTTCTTGTATTTGTGCCACATGTAAAGCTAACATGCATTAAATTTCTTTCACCTTGCAATATTTTTATTGGAAACGTGCTTGTGTTTGGGCTAGAAACTATGCTAGATTTCTTTTTCTTTGCAATATTATTGTTGTCAATTTGGTTGTTTATGATAAAAGGAAATCTAGCAAGTGTTAGATTTCCTTCACCTTGGCAATGTTATTGGAAATGTTGTGCTTGTGTTTGGGCTAGAAGTTGTGCTAGATTTCGTTTGCTATGCAATATTGTTGTTTTCAATTTGGTTGTTTATTATAGAAGGAAATCTAACACGTGTTAGATTTCCTTCACCTTGGTAATGTGCTTTTGTTTGTGTTAGAAGGAAATATAACATGCACTAGATTTGTTCTGGCATGAAATGTTGTTTTTGGTAGTATGCTTGTATTTATGCTACATGTAAAGCTAGCACGCATTAAATTTATTTTACCTTGCGACGTTGTTATTGGAAATGTGATTGTGTTTTTTATAGAAGTTGTTGGATTTGCTTTTCCCTACAATGTTATTGTTGGCAATGTGCTTTTGTTTGTGCTATAAGTAAATCAAGTGTATGCTAGATATCTTTCACATTGCAATGTTGTTTTTGGAAATGTGATTGTGTTTGTGCTAGAATAAACTTTAGAATGTGTAAGATTTCTTTTACTTTGAAATGTTTTTGTGAGTAACATGCTTCTATTTACGTTAGAAGGAAATTTAGCATGTGGTGGATTTCCTTCGCCTTACAATATTCTTATTGACAATGTGCTTGTTTGTCCTAGAAGGAAATCTAGCACGTGCTAGATTTCTTTGACCATTTAATGTTGCTTCTAGCAATATGCTTATGTTTGTAGTAGAAGGAATGATATTGATTGTTAGCTTTCATTTGAGGAAACAATGTTTCATTACATAAAATATTACTACCATGCTATTTTAATTTTTGCATCTATATTACTTTTTCGTAAGTTGTGTGTTTTTGTGAAAATATACTGTCACACTTTACATGGTTCAACCTTTTAATTACAAGTTACGATTTAATTGTTGTTACAGAATTGATACAAGCTACTGAATGGAAAATATAATTTTGGCAAAAGGGGATTATGTTGATCTCCTTATTAATGATCAAGTCATTGGGCTAGGAAGGGTCGAATCTGCAGAGTCTGGAACTTATTATGTTGGAGAAAGGGTTAACAGTGGTTATGTTACAATTTTGATAATTGATGTAACTCAACCACATTTGATTGATGAGGATGTTAATGAAGGGGATATACATCCATGGAAGATCATGGATTTGAGACACAACATAGGTAAATCAAAATATTGAAGCATGTGCTATATATTATTGATAGCATAATAAATGTTTTTTTTGAGTAAATACTAACCTTATTTACATTTGTTTATAGGTGCAAATGTTTCTTCCACGTTTTCTATTGGAGCCAAGGTAGATCTCCTGCAACATGGAGTGAAGGTGGGCGAGGGCTCCATATTCAATACAGATCTTGGGCATAAAGTGCATGGAAAGATGGTAAAGAAAGGATGCATAGTGGTTAAAATTGAGAAGGTGTTAAAACATAATGCTCCTCTACCACATCCAACAGGATTTGAGCATACACTTGGGGGTGCATTAGAATCTTATGAAATTTGGCGAGAATCAAATTTGGAGCCTCACTGTCATGATCATGCCACAAATATTCCCCAAGATAGGGTTAGATTCATATGTACAAAGGTTTCTCTTACACATGAATGCATGGGAAAAAGCATGTGCATTGCCAAAGGAATGCTAGTTAATGTCCGCGAGGATGACATTGTTGAGGGTGAAACACTAGGTGAAATGGATTTTGGTGTTTTTCTAGAAGAGATAGATGGAAATTGTGAGATATGCAGAATTGGGGATAAGTCTATACACTGTTTGGTTAGATGGCCAATAAATAAGTTGGTGGACAACAAAGGTGTGATATTAAGGATTAAGGAAAATTTCAAGGAGCCACCCAAGGAAATGGTGATATGGGATGTTATAGAGGACACAAATCCCTTAAACAATTGGGATGGGTTCTTTTGTAATGAAAAAGATAGAAACTCAATTGATATGCATGTAACAAGGCCATATAAAAGGATTAAACGAGTTATGGCTACAAAAAAAATTGCAAAATGTCAAACAAAAATAGATGAAGGGAGAGAAATTCGAGTTTTGGCAGCAGATGTATGTTGTAGAAAAGATTGTCTTCAACATGTGGATAGGAAGGCCATTGCAGGTGCTAGAAGGGATATGAGACAAATAAATAAAAATGGTATTAGAGAATTTGTCTTGAATTCACTCATGTCAAACACAATCATGTCAAAGGGCCATGGCCATGGCCATGGCTTACCACCTATTGCTAGAAATGTAAAGGACATGAGATTTAATGGGAATATTATTTGTAAGAAAGCAAGGTCTAAGATACATAAAATTCCTCAAAGCACATTCTATAACTACCAGCATTATTTCCAACATGGACATATCAAAGCTATTCATGGTAACACCAACACATGCAAAGCAAGAGCTCACACAGTGGCAGCCATAGAAATATTGCACAAAATTGTAATGGATAATTTAGATTTTTCAACAAACCAAACACATCAATTTGAAGAAGATGGAACATCTGCTCCTTTAAGATTGCTTCCTTCAACTTACACACAAAATTCTTTGTTAAAAGAGATCAATGAGGCTCTTCAAAAGCTCAATTACCCATCAATATCACAGTCAACAATGAGCAAGATTTTGAATACTAAGTTTCAAGATGTGGCATTTTCAAAGAACACCAACTTCAGTAAATGCAATGAATGTATTGTGTTGAAAGCACAAATGAAGTCAGCAACTACAAAAGAGTTGGAAGAAAAGGCACGAGGTAGGTTGAAGAAACATAACAAGATTGTTATGTGTGGAAGATATTGCTACTATGCCCATAGAATTATGTCAGAGTGGTTTCCAAAGGAGTATTTGAGCATTATCCATGATAAAATGGACAAAACAAAGACTTCAATCCCAAGGCTACGTGTCAAATCAAAATCTATTGTAGCAACAAATTTAGGTTTGTCATTGACAGGTATGCTTACACATGGGCATAAGGCAGGAGGTTTTGGTCATTTCTCCTTACCATTTGTCCATATGGGATCACAATTTACTATTACATCTCTTGCAAAGTGCTTAAGGGACCTTGAAGACCCACATATGGATATGTATGGTGATCTACTTTATGAAAGTGGAATTTCAAGAAACCCACTTACAAATGCATTACTTGACACCTCTATTCACTCAAAATGTCAAGGGTACAAGGATGATTTTATATCTCATGGAAGTTCAAAAATTCAAAATGTTGATTTTAAACCTCTTCCTCCACATTTGTTGTTACAGTTGGACAATGCAGCAAGTGATAATAAGAATCGCTATCTTTTCATGTTTCTATCACTTTTAACTGCACTTGGTGTCTTCATCACTATTTAGGTTGGGTTCTTGCCTGTGGGGCACACCCATGAAGACATAGATGGAACCTACGGAAGAATGTCTTCCAACCTAAAAAGTAAAGATATTTATTCTTTACCTGAAATGATGGATACATATCACACAATTGAAGAAAATCGAGCGTTTCCACCTACACTTATTGATACATCAAGGAGGGAAAAAATGCACTAGTTGGACATCTTAATGTCCAATACTTCCAATTTCTTGTACTCAATGATGTTCCAGTACTAAGGTACAAAGAATCAATTAGAGACATTGAGTGGTCAGAACCAGTTGAGTTATGGAATATAGATGATGAAGGCCGACCTATAATTCCCATAGGGAAGCCATCTTTCTTAGCTTCCAAACAGAATGATGTCTATTTAAAATAACTAAAGGAAGGGATAACATCATACATAAAAATGTGGAAAGACACTATTGGGAATGAGGATTCACCAATTGTTACAGAGGAATGGAAAAATAAAGTAGTGTATTGGGAAAAAGTTCTTGATTCATTAGACGGAATCTATAATGATCATAGAATAATAGATGGAAGTGATTCATCTTCTGAGGATTTCTGGCCCAGGACAAGGCACATTGTTGATGTTGATCGTAATGCACTCCAAGTAATGTCAATTATTATGGATGGAGATTTTGATAATGTGATAGAAGAACCAATATATGTTGGACCCAAATGCAACAAGCCAAAACCAACTTTCAATCCGATGATTGATGTTGAGAAAGGAAAGATGTTGCTAGTTAGATCAAGAAATGAGGATGCAGGAGAGATGATTTGGATGGCAAAATCCATCTCAAATATCTTTAGGGATAATGAAAGTGAGAATCTTCATGTAAAGGTTGACTGGTGTAAGCCTATGTCAGGGAAATACAATGGAAAATTTTAAGAGCAATATTGGGTACCAAATCCTGATGACACAGAACTTGGCTCTATTCCAATTAATACCATAGTGTGGGCATGGATGCCAAGGAAAGAACATTGCAAGAAGACCAAGATAAATAAATATGGTGTAGAAGCCATTCTTGATCTACTTGAGCGAATATCTTAAGAGTAGGTTTATATGATTCATGAATGTAATTTTTTTGAAGGATCTATTAATATACATTCATACACACTTTTTCATATTTGTTGTATATCAAATATTCTCTTCATATTCTTTTTGGAGGAGTTTTATATTATTTAATATTTCAATGTAATCATGTGTTATACAAATTACATGAAAATGCCATAAAATATTTAAGTTTTCAAAGCTTTATTTGACCAACATGACTTCTCACCATATCAAATATGCATAATCAAATTCAATAATGCACTTAAAAACATCTTCTAAACTTGGTCTATTAAAAAAACAATGGAGTACCTAATTAGTATTCTATTTAATATAACCCATTTAAACACTTAATGAATAAATGCTAGACACTAGATATAATGTTTGAGGTGAGTTTTCCTTAATTTTCCTTATTATAATTGATATAAATCAAATTTACTAT
>Ga0181464_1000881_pt2 | contig 13915 bp, 12 predicted proteins | sample InSIn2gowninarea_FD_119074 | JGI IMG/M metagenome (GOLD analysis project Ga0181464, IMG submission 119074) | Clean room microbial communities from NASA Spacecraft Assembly Facility at Jet Propulsion Laboratory, Pasadena, California, USA -... ...
ACCTTTTTTATAATTTTGATTTAATTGATAGGGTATTTATTTTCTTGGATTACAGTATGGTTTTAATCAAATTTTCATGGTTTTGATTTCTTCCTTCATTTATTTTAGCTCCATCATATTCCTTGAAAATAAATCTTGTTATTCTACTAAAATTTTAAATATTTCATTAACTTCTATCTTTATCTAGTAGTCTCCTATTATTGCCATTTTAGATCTTAATTCTTTACCAATATTAATCTTTCTAATTTTAGGTTGGTTTTGATCATAGATATATGGAGCTTGTTTCTCAATGATGACTTGTCTTTCCCCCTCTCCTACCTCATATTTAAATTTTTTATTCTAGTTCATCATCATTTGGGTTGGATTTCTTTTTTATTTTGGTTATATTTTTGCTTAGGGATTTTTCAATGAATGTGAGAAAATAGGATTAGTGGGTGGTGGTAGCTATTTCATGAAGGAAATCATTACTTAATTAGGTTAGGTTAATAACTTTTTTTTTAAATTTTTAATAACCATTTATAGATTGTGGCATTGCTATCTTGGAATCTAAATGTTTGAATAAATATTGCTTGCAATACATCCCAATTCTACATTTTCTTATGTAGCTCATTTTATATATACCATGTTTGTAAAAATGTTCCTAATATCTAGTGGAATATGTGGAACCAAAAGTATATATTTATATTGATCAATTATTTTCATATCATCTCACATCAAATGATATGTGTTGAAGGATTTGTATCACCTAGATATTTATCAATTGTATTTGTAAGTGCAAATGGATTTTGAAACCTTAGTTTCATATAGTAGATGATATTATCCCATGATGTAAGTTATTTTTAGTGGTTATATCACCATCAAACTATTGCACATACTGAGGTGTCTTGTAGTGCATCTATTCTATTTTCTTCTCTTGGAAAACATTTTTACATTTATTCTGAGAATTTTGTTATGTATATTATCCCATATATTCTATTGAATCTTAGTAGTTTGTCTTGACATATTCCATTGGAATGTTTAAATACCCTTTGAGTGCATGTTTTTCTACATGGTCTACAAGTATGTAATTCATGGTTACCAACATTTCACATCATTGTACTGATTTTGGAATTAGTTTTGAATTTTTCACTATGTAAGATTAATCAACCCTCGTAAATGGGGTTTATGTAATATAAACATCTATATAAATATTTCTATAAAATCCTTGTATATAGGTTGTTAAGTCTATTCAAATATCTTCCATCGATAGTATCATTATGGTTACTATGGTTCAAAGCTTAAGTGTATGTTTTGCCCATTGCTTCATTTAATGGAGTATGTACTTCATAATCATCTTTGAATATTAGTATTTCTTATTTGTTACTATTTATTATATTTTTATTATTTATGAACCATTAAAGATTTAAAAGTATAATTATTATTATCTCCCATATCTATTACATTGTAAGTTGCTTGTGAATCCATTCTGAGAATCGAAATGGGCATATTTTGTGAATGTTCTAAGGTGGAATTCCTAATTGTCTCCATGTTTCTACTAGGAGAAGGTTTATATTAGTGCTTAGATGGATCATCAAAGTTTTAGAAAGTTTCTTATTCATAACAAATTCAATCAATATTGGTTGCTTTTTCCATGATTTATCAAATTTATATGCATTTTGGATACCCTACACCTTATTCCAACATTTGGATAAATGGAATAGTTTTGGGAAAAGATATTCACTTTTTAGTAATGTATATAACACTTTTAGAAGTTTTTTTTCATCATTAGTATGTTTTGGGGGGACATATTATGGTTGTTTTATTTGGTAGCCTTATTTTTACAAAGTTTCAACTATTTACTATGTTGAGCTTCCAACATCTTGGTGTTGGTCATAATTCATATATTAGGGTTCTAGTGTTATATGTTGGTTTAATCATTTGGTGGATCCTATTTATTTGTTCCTAATTGGGTTATAATGTATAAAGAATCATTCTCTAGATTTATATGATTATTTTATTTGACATTGATCGCAATTTCATTCCCTTTTCTTTCTTTTTATGGTGTTTTGAGGTAGATGGGTAATTTATTTTGGCAACCACCTTTATCGAATTTGATGTGAATGGTACTCATCTAGGATGTTTAGCATTAGGATAATTATTTTTATTATCATTTGTAAGAAATTGCTTTATCATATCATTATATAATTTAAGGTATTTGACTTCCCCATGGTCATTCATTATTTTGCAATATTAGCATCAAAGGAATGCTTTTGGGTGGGGGAATTCAAAATGATGATGATTAAATTCATTGTATTTAAAACACTATGATTAGAAACCTCCCCTACCTCCCTTGTAGCTACCTCTATATTCATCCCATATTCCTTTATCATTCCCTTGGTTATCATATCGATCATTTTAAGAGTTGTATTATTTGTGGGGTTAAGGTTGTATCGAGGTGACTATTGAGACATATGTTATGTTTATGACATTCATGAATGGTGTTGGTTTATTTTTTATCATATAAAATTATAGTAGTTGGTATGGTTTTACCATGAATAATCTTGTATTTCATCAAGAATCCTATTCTATATCATCCAAAAACTCTTTTCCTATACATTGTTAAGTCTAATGATTTTAGGATCCACAAGTATGATATGTTATACAATCAACTATCCCTCAATTTCTAACCCCTATTACTTAGTAATATTTAGTGGTATGTGTTCCTATTATCCTAGTATTCTTGCATTGATTTCCTAAGAGATAGGAATTCATAAATCATATGTCCTTCTTTGCTGCAAAGTTGGTACCATATTTTTCAATATTGGATAAGGGCATTATGATGTGATTCGATTTATAACTCACTAATTTATTCTATTAATTTGGTTGGTTGGATAAGTTTGGATTCAAGGTATTAATTCACCATGGTTGTAATTTTATTTCAACCATTGCTTATATGGCATTGATGTGATATTAAATTACTTTTCATAGCTCTATTAAATAATGGTCACAATCTTGAAAAAGAACCATTCTTGTAGATGTATTTTTGTGGCTTTTAAGATCTTATCAAATTCTTGAATAGTTTCATTGGGTCCTTGGATAATATCTCATATTTTACTTACACTTTCTAATCCTACTTTACTTGGTGGCTCTTCTTACTTTATCACTTTTATTAATGACTATACTAAAGAAACATTGGTCTATTTCATTAAGAATAAATTAGATGTATTTGAAACATTTAAGATTTTGAAGCTATTTATTGAAAATGAAATAGGTTTAAAGTTGAAATTTCTCAAATCTAACAATGGTGGTTGATTGTTTTAGTAAAGAATTTGATAACTTTTATTCACATAATCATATTAGAAGAATAAAGGTTGTCATAATAACACCTTAATAAGAGGGGGTTGTGAAAAGGATGAATAAGACTATCTTGGAACATACTGCAAGTATGAGGATGAATGTACATTTGCATTTATATATTTGGGATAATGTTGTTGTCATTGTTGTTTAATTGATTTATAGGGTTCAATCTACTACATTATATGGAAGCATTCTAGAGGAGATGTGGATAGATAAAAGGTTAATTTACTCATTCCTTAGAGTCCTTGGTTGTAAGGATTTGTACACATCGATAAATAAAAAATGAATAAACTTGATGCAAAGTATCAAAGATACTACTTCATTAGGTATGGAATTGATTTTTTAGATTTCAAATTATGAGATGATGATATTTAGAAAATTATTAGAAGTAGATATATAATATTCAATAAGAAATGCATGTAAAAACATAGGTTGTAGGTTGAGCAAAATGAAAAGGAAGAGAAAAAATAGTTTTCAGCTTTTGATAATGTTTTTGAGTATAAGAAACTTAAAGAGCAAAGTGAAGGTATTCAATAATGAGAACCCTAAAATCCACCTACAGTTGTGAGGAGATATTCAAGGGCTAGTATACCTTATCAATATTAGTTTCCTTATATTTATTATGTGATTTATAATGATAGTGGTGAGCTTGAGTAGTTTGATGAAGAAATGCAGATGGATACATGGATTAAGTAAGAGCTTACCATAAAGGAATATATAGACTCTTTACTTCAAAACTAAAGATGGATTTTAGTTTAGCTTTTGAAAGGTAAAAAGGAACTTACTAATGAATGGGTATAAAAGTTAAAGGAAGAGGGGGATTATCAATAGAGGTATAAAGGAATACTTGTAGTAAAAGGTTTTTCTCAAAACAAAGGTATAGAATTTGATGAGATCATTTCTCTGGTTATAAAAATGACCTCAATTAGATAAATATTGAGTATTATGGCCACTTAAAATTTGTTTCTTTAACAATTGGATGTAAAGATAGCTTTTCTCCATAGGGAATTGGAGGAGGAGATTTACATGCATCAACATCAAGGTTTCAAGGTTAAAGGTAAATACGATTATCTTCATAAGTTGGAAAAAGGTTGTATGGCCTCAAACAAACTCCTAGACATGGTACCTTAAATTTGACCCTTTCATTGTAACTAATGAATTCACTAGATGTCATTCATATCATTATATGTATTTTAAGAAGACAAACAATGGAAACTATGTTATCTTGCTTTTGTATATGGATGATATGTTGGTAGTAGGAACTATTATGCATGAGAGAGAGAGAGAGAGAGCAATGTTTCTAAGGTATATACAACTACTCCAAGGTATACCAAAAATCATGTTATTAAAGTTGAATTCAAATATATATGGATAAACATGTTATTAATATGAAATTTACATGTATATGGATAAACATGTTATTAGTGTGGAATTTGGATGAGTTGAGAACATCCTTTGACGTCTAACAACATAAAATTATAATGTAAACATAGTAAAATTCATCATACATTGATGAATACTCAAAATAAAATGAAATTGGGAATGATCAATTGATATATTATTAAAATTATCATTGTGACATTTTGTCAAATAATCTACGTTATAAGTCTAGGTATAATATAAAGCCTAGTATACACAACAATCCAACCAAAGAAGAATTCCAAAAGGTTTATTTATACAACCTCTAGCTTATGCATTGAAAATAAAAGACAAAATCATCCAAAAATGATGAAAATCAAGAGAACATGACCTAGTACTTCATACTTAAGTGCTTAAAAATTATAGGTAGAAACACGATCACATTTTAGCTAAAACATGTTGGGTGTCAAATCATGTTGGCATTTTCAATAAATGGATTGGGGATTCATGTTTCATTAGAGCATATAAAATTTGATCCTTTAGGCTTGAATTATAAATTTTGTTGAGGTGTATTTGCAACATACTCCCCCTTCCTCAATTAGCTTTATTAGAAAAAAGTTTATTTTTATTCATTTTTACTATTGTGACCAGCCTTCCACCATTTTCTTATCTTAAATATTACAAATATTGTCTTCAAAAACTAGCTTATATTTCATTTCAAGCATTTTCCCAACACTTAAACGAGAATGATTCAAATCAAGAGCATAATAAATACCACTTACATTCATGTTACCTCTTTTGGTAGAAACCTCCATATCCCCCATTGAAATCACTTCCAATATTTTCTTATCCCCATGTTTGATGCTAGAACTAAAGAAATGATCAATATATGATAAAATCTCCCTCCTTTTGGTCATGTGGTTTGTACAACCACTATTAAGAAACCAATTTTTATTATTGAAATATTTTTTTTTTGTATTTGTAAAGAAGTGATTTGTCTCCATGATTATCTCATTAGCTAATGGAAAGAAATATGGATTCATCTTGATAGCAATCTTCCTCTCCTTAGTTGGCTAATCTACTATTATTAGAGGCTTGTTTCAGCCTACATTCCCTCTCATAATGGCCAAAATTGTTGCAATGATATAATTTCACATTCCTCTTATCTCTTCCTCTACCTCTTAAATTATATCCTCCTCTTCCATAAGAGCCCCTTCATCCTTCTCTTCCATTCTAGCCTCTACCTCTAGATTCTCTACCTTGACCTCTTCCATTATTACATTAATTCTCCCTATATGAGAATGCATGTTCTTTACTTGCACCAACATTGGATATTTTCAAAGTACTCTCATAATATGATGTAATATATCCAAATAAATAATCAAACTCCAAAGTGGAAAGGTCCTTGGTCTCTTCAATTACAAGAGCCACATTATCCCACTTTGGTGTTAAAATCTTCAAGAATTTCTTAATCACCAAATATTTTTCCATGTCATCACCAAGGATGTCCATTTTGTTCACTATGGTATTCAACTTTACACAATGATCACCCACACTCTCATTATCTTATTGTTTGAGATTTTTAAAATCTCTTATTAAAGTTTGAATCTTGATCTCCTTCACTTTGACATTTCTTTGATAGCCTCATTTAAAGGATTTCTATGCCTAGAAGGTGGTTTTGAAAGCAAATATTCATGGTAAAATTATCTTATCAAGAGTAAATTGAATATAAGACAAAGACAATATTTTTTACTTCTTATTCTCCTTAGTTTCCTTCTTAGCATCTTCACTCAGAATACTCTAATCAATAGGTTCACTATAGCCATCCTCTATAATGTCCCATAAGTATTTTCCTTCCAAGAGGATACTCATTATAATACTCCATTATTCATAATGAGTCCCATGAAATTTAGGGATTGGTATTTAATTTGAGTTGCTTTCCATAACAATAGATCTTCAACATAGCTTGGATTTTACAAAACAAAATTCAAACTTTTGCACAACACCCATAGTTTTCAAATCCTATAAAAATCAATCCTAGATGTTCAAGCTATTGTATTACATAAATTTTAATAATGTAAAATCATAATATAAACATATTAAAATTCATCATACATTTATTAATACTCAAAACAAAATGAAATTGTGACTGGTCAACTAATTTATTATTAAAACTATCACTATGATATTTCATCAAATAGTTTGCATTATAAGTTTGGGTGCAATCTAAAGGTTATACTAATCTATAAAATAATCCCACTAGAGAATAAGTCTAAAAGATTTATTTTAACATCCTCTAGCTTATGCATCAAAAATAGAAGAGAAAATATCCAAAAATGATAAAAAGTAAGTAAAAACAACCTAGCAGTTTGTCCTTAACTACCCAGAATTGATAGGAAGATATGTGATCATGTTTGAGCTAAAATGCATTGGGTGTCAAAATGCATTGGCATTTTTAGGAAATACACTAAAGAGTCTCGTTTCATTAGAGCATATTTAATTTGATTTTTAAAGATTGAATTTTGAATTTTTAATAGGTGTATCTACAACATAACCAAACACATTTTAGCTGAAACGTGACTGTGTCTCTACTTGTTAGTATTAGGCAGTTAAGGACAAATTGCTAGGTCATTTTTTCTTGATTTTGATGATTTATGGACTAGTTTTTTCTTCACTTTTAAATGCACAAGCTAGAGGATATATAAATTAACCTTTTATACTTGTTCTTTGGTTGGATTTTTTTGTATATTTTTGTAACCTTTAGATTGCATCTAAACTTGTAATGCTAACTATTTGACAAAATATCATAATTTTAATTTCAATAATATATAGTTGATCAATCCTAATTTCATTTTGTTTTGAGTATTCATTAATTTACTATGAATGTTAATGTGTTTAAATTATAAGTTTTTTTTTTCAAACTTCATCATCACCCAATGCTTTAGTAGTATCAAATCCTAAAGGTAAAGGAAAATTCAATAGAAAGGATAAGTCTCTTGTAATGAACCATTACACCAAAAGGCCAACCTAGTAGTGAACATACATATCCATGATCTTAACTTTCCACCATAATTTTCCCAAGTGGAATATATTGATTACACTAAGACCTTTTCCCTTTTCCTCAAGATTAATTTTGTTGAGCTTGCACTTACCCTTACTACCTCCCAGGATTGGTAAATTTTTCAAATATATGTGAAGAGTACCTTATTTCATGGTGACTTACATGAAGAGATATACATGGAACATCATGTTAGTTTTATTTAGGATCCTTCCCTTATTTTTAGACTTCAGATATTCCTCTATAGTCTCAAATAGGCACCTCAAGATTTGTATGAGAATATGGATTCCTTCCTTATCTCCATAGAATTTATTCAATGCACTTTTGATACTATTATTTATATATGACTAGATGGAATGGATACCACTATCATTGTTATATATGTTAAAGGATCTCCTTATCATTGGAAACTCTCCCACTCTCATCCAATGTGGTAAGCATACCCTCTTAGAGAGGTTTAACATGATTCACTTGGGATTTTCTTACTTTTTTATTATATTTTAGATCACCTAGAAAGATACTCATTTATTTATATCATAAAAAGTAAATTGATAATATTTATAATAGTTTAATATTATTGATTGCCATCCATATTCCACACCATTTCAATTCAAAGTGACTTTGATTACTTCTTGTATATCATCTCTTTTTGAGGTTACCTTGTACAAAGAGTTTGTGGGGATTCTTATATACCTCACTCATAATTTTCCTAAATTATATTATATAATTGAATTAATCTTTCAATTTTATCAAGCTCCTCATGCTTGAGGTTCTATAGATATGGTGGGGTATACTAGTTTTGATTAGGTAATTTTTGTTGATGATAGGCATTCTAGCTTTGCTTATCTCTTCTATATTGGTTCCTCTCATGTTACTTAGTCATGCAAGAAGAAAAATATTATTCCATTATCATCAATAGATACATAGTACATTGTAGCCATTATAGCTAGTTAGGAGACTCTATGGGTTTTTTAGTTTTTCATAAAGTTTTGTTTCTTTTAGGTTCAACTTAGTACCCTTTGGTGTGAAAACCATAGTATCATCTATATTTATTGAAATCTTGTTGATAATCAATGCATTAGGTACATTGAGGTTCATATGCACTTTATTTGGTACTATAATCATGGTGGAGTTATTAGATTGGAGTATATCTCTACTAATCAACATGTTGTCAGCATCTTCAAAAAACCTTCTGCATATCATTGATATGTTCATTTGCATAAGTTACTTGGGGTGATGAAAGTTATCTTTGGAATATGTTGATGAGGATCTTTAAAATATGGTTTTTTCCTCATGTAGTTTTCTCGTTATCTTTCAATAGATATTTGTGTACATATTGTACATGAGTACTTTATGAAGCCTTATTTTTCAGGACTCATACATGTGGATATGCTACTTGTTTATTTATTTTTACTTTCATCTCCTAGTTTAACTTAATAGGGGGTGCTTAGAATATATTATTCTAGCTTATGTATCTATTCAGCTAATTATTTATTTCTTGTATAGATATTTCCTTTCTTAATATTATCTCATAGTTTCTATTATAGAAAGTTATCTCTTAGTTTTGTGTGAACGAGCAACATCTTATTTATTTTGATTTTATGGCTCACATTTTTCAAGGTTTTTAAATAAACACAACCTTTTATGAATAATCTAATCAATTGGAGATTCTTTCATTGTTTTATCATCATGCTTTGTAATTTTTATGATCTTGGGTGAATGATTATGTTTTTCATCATTCTCTTCAGAGTTATCTTTAATGTTGCTACCATTTTGCATAGAATCAGATGCCAGGGTATCCTTTTTTGAAGGCAAGACTAAGATAATGGATTCCTCATATTTTCTTGATGGAATTATCTTTGGATAATTCCACTTCATTTTCCTAACCCATTGAAAATAATAATATTTGAGAGATAATTTTTCATACTCAATTCTATGAGTACAAGTTCTCGAATGCAAATCCAATGTAATTGATTATGGTAAGCATTTCCAACTTGTATTCATCCATACACTAATTCTTAACTTACATAGATACTACTTTTTTATATATTCTTCATAATGTGGCTACTAGTACTTATGAATATGCCACTAATATTTTTGATCTTCATGATGTTTGTTTAGCTTATGTCAACTAACAACCCATACACATTTACCTTTATAAGAAAACATGTGATCTTTTCTGATAAGGGAATGAAATTTGAAGATGTTTACTATAAATAAAATCCCTAATGATTGAAAAGTAAATATTGTTCATGTTCTAGATCCTAATCCCTATCCATAGGATTCTCAAAGATAACCATGAAAAAATTACAATGAAGTAGAATAATATGGATATTATACTCCCATCATCAAAACATTTCATGAGATCCTCCAAGCATGGGTTCTTACCCCTTATTTTGTAAATTATTATCCAAAATTTCAATTCTCATAAATATATTCCAACTTCATCATCCTTAATAAAAAGTGAAATTAGAGGATCCTTCACACTAAGTAGATATGGATTTTTATTTACTTTTGTGTATATTACATTATATTTTGATAATCTTCTATTGATCATAGGATAGCTATCCCTTTTGCATCCATAAATCATATTTGGCTCCTTGTATGAGAGTCACCTATATAGTATTCACTTATATAAACTCCTATATTTTTATCCTTGATGGTTATAGTCTCCCATTTGGTATCTCTTGATTATACTTTCCCTCTCCACCCTATTATCTTATACAATCTATTTATGCATGATGTTAGTATGCATAAAAAAATTAGGTTTTAAAAAAAAAGACTAACATGGAGAGTTAAATTTTAAATAATCATATCGTACTAAAGATAAAATGCAACCCTTATGAAGGAGAATCTAAGACTAAGGTGAAGGAACCAAATAAAGAAATAGTCACTAAAGAGAGTATGCATTGATATCAATATCCTAAGAAATAAGATTTTTTTATAATAAGGTTAAATTATATTATCAAAAAGTTGTAAGGGGTTTTATCTGGACTCTAAAACAACCAATCACAAAATGGTTTCTAAAATAGAAAACCACTACCTAGCTATACCTGGTGGTAGCTAATATAATTTGTAAAAAACTACTAACAAAATAAGATCAGATGCTACCTAGCTATAACCTGTTGGTATCCCCAATGCAACCTACATTACAAATTGTATTAATAGAAAATCATCAAACTATAGTCAAAATACATCTGAATTATAGTTGGGATGCAGCCCAAGTACCTCTTTATTGCTAGAATATTCTAATCAATAAATCCTTTATTTAGCCCAAAGGTGGGTTGAGATTTAGTGATCATATATAGAGTTGATTGAGGATGGTCTCCCCACAATTCTTTGTCCAATATTTGCTATTTTCTAGACTTCAATATATACCTTTATGGGGTTTCATCTTAGCCTTCTTCTTGCTGTGTTGTTATTTCTTGAATATCTAAATTCCTTACTTTTTTATCATGCTATTGATTCTTTCTTCATATTCCCCATACACAACTTCCATATTTGTTATCTCATCTTATTAAAAATAATGAATTGCAATATGTTTCTTCTTTATATATTTATTCTAAAATAGATAACACTACATAGGGGTTTGTTGTGGTTGATTTCTTTCATTGGAATTCATTTGAAGATTTTTCTGACATGGTTCATTTTATCTATGTTTTGGTTGTATTCTTTTGATTTTTTCCTAATTTTTATCTCTGTAATGAATTCCACACTTGCTTTTTCTATTTATCTTGAGACTCCTTTTCAATCTTTTCTTTGTCTCTCCTTTCTTCATCCCTCTTCTTTTTTGGATAATATTTGTATAATGCTCATAACTCTTACAAATTCCACATTATACTAGCAAATTTTCATATACAATTGATTGCATCCATTCTTTTCCATCTTCTATTTTTAATTTTATCTCCATCATCATATGTTTGGAAATATCTAAATTAATCATAAGTCTTGAATCTATAAACTTAAGTTTTAATCTTATTGATTACTTAATTGTGACAAGGGATCCAATTACTTTTGTAATTTTGGCTATTACACATGGGTGCCAATAACATGGGTGAATTCGAGGTAGTGAGACCCATGTTGGAATGAGATTAAAATTTTTACTTTCATGGGAGAAATTTTTCTCCCATCTCTTAATGATTAATCCTTTATTTGCAAGGAACAATGGACCCATCTATATCACTTTTTGTAAGTCTTCATCAAACCAAAATTTGAATAATAGAAGTTATCTTGGGAAAGAAGCTAGGGAAACCCACCCTTTTGTACTTCATATTTATTTTTTTAAACTTTGAATCATATCTAGAGGGGGTTTGTACCCCAACATAGTGATCAATAAGGGTTGATTTTAGCCCATCCTCTTCCTTCTTTGTTATACTTTTTAGAATCAATATACTAACCTCATCATTAGAGAATTTTGTCTCAAGTACCATCTTGATTTCCTCCTTTATGACTAGTTTTTCCTACATCAACATAGTTTTCTATTCCTTGGGGGATTTGGATCATGTTACAATATTGATTTATTCATTACATTTCAAACATCATTAGGCTGCATTTTGACAAGATTACAACTTCGTTAAGTTGTATTTTTCTTAATAATATTCTATTGTACTTTTGAAATAGTTCACCCATGCTTCTATTACTTCGCACTTGCACTTCAGTAACACCATGCTCATGCTTCTATTACATTTTGCTTGCAAGCCCTAGTTTTTTAAGATACAATACTTTTATAAAAGAGAAAAGAAAAAATAAACAAAATAATACCTAGTATTAATAAAATGGAAAAATTACATAGAGATATTACATGAATGCATAATGGCATAAATTTAAACTAATAACTATACTATTAGAATAAATTTACTCTAATTAATTATCTCTAGGATCATTAAATGAGAAGAGAGGTAATTTTTAAATAGAAGCAAAAGAGGGGAGTTGCTAAGTAACTCCTAGAGATACCTTTTCCACTTTGTATGCATATGTTTGGATAAGTGAAATATTCTTTTAAGAAGGATGTGTGTGTAGCCATTAGCTAAAATAAATATTCCTCATGGATGAATTACAATGCAAGTAATCCTCACACATGTGTGAGAATGCTTCACAAGATATAAACTAATTTTAGGAATTTATTTACAATAGTCCATCAATCATAATTAATAAATACAATAAAACATAAGCACTCTAAACTTTGCAGAAAGTAAAGGTTAATAATTTTAGCACACCCCTTTAAACATAATTTTGGATGGAAATAATATGTCAAGAAAATATTACAACTCCATAAAATATCTTTATGCTTTACTTCAGAAATTTTCAAATTGAAACAATAATAATATGTTAAATACTTCATGTTGTGATGCACTTGAGGACTTGTAAATAAAGGATCACTATCAAATATAATGAGATAAGAGATCCAGTAAAAAATAATCCAAGATGCCATGTAGAAGATCTACTTAAGCTCTATAATAATGAATCCTAAGAAATAATATTATAAAGATGATAGTCTTCAAAACTAGACTTCATAATATAAGTTTGGCTACACAAATGGATGATTACAAATCAAACTCTTAATATGTATAATGGATGACTACAAAAGTTGTAGACCTCCACTATAATAATTTTGATAGGTGCATGAAACCTCATGTTGCATGATAGAGTATTCTCTAATCAACCTTGTAAGGCTTATAGAACCACAAAATAATAAATGATCATTCATCAAATATAATAATTCCAATATTATATATGTCAGATAAGATTCCATTAAAATTTTAAATCTATTTTTTTCAAATAATTATATTATTATAATATTTATGTAATGTATATTTCTTTTAGATATTATTGTTAATATCATTTTTGGATGTGGAATTTCGATTTCAAAATCATTCATAATATATTTAAGTATGAACTTGATTAAAAAAATCAATAAGAATGTTGAATAAATTAAATAAAAACTCAAATCTATTTGGAAGGAATATAGGTAATAATTTTTCATATTGAAAAAACATTAGATACGTACTACAAAGTATAAACAACTAGATAATTTTTCTTTTGATGAAAAGGTGTATTATAAGTATTAACAACAAAAAGTGTGTGGGTAGTCATGAAATATCCCAAGCTATCAAACTAAACCTAATGATGGGTTAGGATATTGATTCTAAAAAGTATAACAAA
>Ga0181464_1000265_pt2 | contig 13906 bp, 11 predicted proteins | sample InSIn2gowninarea_FD_119074 | JGI IMG/M metagenome (GOLD analysis project Ga0181464, IMG submission 119074) | Clean room microbial communities from NASA Spacecraft Assembly Facility at Jet Propulsion Laboratory, Pasadena, California, USA -... ...
TTTTTTGATAGTAGCAGTAGTAGTAGCAATACCATCATGCCAAACAATCCATGTGCAGAAAAGTTGTGGGCCATGAGTCTTGACAAATCAGGAATACATGATGGCTCAAGGACCGAGTGTATTTTAGTCATCCAAAACAATGAACCATGCATGATTTCAAGTTTTTTGAAGTCTGAAGTCACAAACTATGATGCTGAAGCACTCGTGCTGAACACACGAAGGACCAACACCATGAACGAATAGAGCAGTCTAGGAACCCACCATGATCTGAAGATGGCCAATATTGGTACAAGTTACACACACAGTAGAAACCAATTGTTGACCACTTGATCGAACAATACCGAGATGGGTGTGCACGAGTAGATGATGACTTGAGCACCCATTTCACACAAGAAATCCAACATGAGATTCCAAGTAAAGGAGGAGACAAGCCATTGTAGAAAATAACAGGTAACACATACATGTTGTTTGTCCTCCTTTTGCCAAAAAGATTAACTAGCATTTTAAATGTTTGGATTACTTGCAAAGTTCATCATCATACTTGGTTTTCTAATTTAAATCCTGCACGTAAGAAATCTAGGAAGATCCGCTTACGCATTGACTTCAGAAACTTAAACCCTTCCTAGAATAAAAACAACTACCCCATGCCATCATCGAGCCCATGTTGCACACAATACCTGAAACAATGATGCTGTCTTCACTTGTAGGTCTTCCGGAATGCCACCAGGTTCCGGTAGCGAAGCCCGGTGGACCGGCACTGGTCCACGAGAAACTTGGCTCATGTACCATTTGAAATCACTTGACGGGAGGATTGACAATCTTCCTGTCAATGACCAAGTCCTCAAACACTAGTTTTAGTAGGTCGGGTTATGCCCGTGCCATGTACATAGTCTGCTTGTTGCTTGTTGTTTCATTTGGTTTGTTTTGATTATTATCTTTGCTTTCACTTTGTTTGATTCTACTTAATATTTTTGTTCACATTCATTTTGTTTGTTTGATATATTACCATTTTTGTTTCCGGAAATAAGTGATGCCAACTACTATGTTTTGGATTTTGAATAGAGTATGTGGCTGAAATTTGAATATACTTGTGACACTGTAGCACTTGGCCCGTCTTGTGTCCATTTTCTTTGTGCTTGGTTACAACCTTTGGCCGATGAAGTCCTAACGGAAAATACGAACAATATGTAAGGGAAGCTTTGGTCCAACTGTGAACCTATGTCCACACTGGGAATCCCCATGCCTGTACTCAAATTTTTGCTTTGTGTGTTTAAGCTAATCCAACTACTAGAAATGGAGAAGGGGAAAAATTTAAACGAGAAAACCTATGTCAGAGGTATTACATGCTTCTTTGAAGGAAAAACCTCTTTTGCTCTCAATAAGTCAGGATCCCTCTTTCACCCTAAAAATAAATAAGTGCATATGCACAGTTCTCTTAAAAAATACAAAGGCAAAAGAAGAGAAAGGCTTCCTGCAGAGAGAGGTAATGCATGCAACTCCACTGACTTACTGATGAGGCTCGTTAGTAGTGGAGAAATGTGTTTGTTCCTACGTGACTACATAGGGGTATTGTCCAGGTCTGCTGGCAATGGAGCAACACCATAGATGAAAACTTATACTCTGAAAATATTCAACTCGCGAACTAAACTACCTTTCCCAGATTCGAAACACTGATGTCCACGCTGAACTTTTGATTGTATTTAACTGAGTTGGCAAAGGGTGAACCATGTATGTCCATGGGGTAAGTGGTAAAACTAAATTAACCTGCATAGCGATTCAATACTCCCTGAAAGACCAAGGCCCTGTGCTAGCAAAGAACCAAAATAGAGAAGCTGGAGTTCTACCAGTGTGTCACCAAGTTTTGTAGCAGCTACAACTACCCTCCAAAATTTTGGCCTGTACCAATTTCTGAGTCTCCCCTGAAGAGTTTCACTTGATTATTGCACACACTCGAGTTCACCCCATGAGCTCATGTGAGTCTTTACATTTGAATTTCTTTTTCATTACATCCAAGTCTCTGCATGTTGATGTCCAAGTCATTCTTGAGACCATGTTCTGGTTATGATCAAAGTCTTTGCTTTGTATGTGTCTATTGTGTTCACCATGAAAGCATCTGTCGCACTCACGCACGAACTCACATTCACTATCATGCAAGCATTGTCTCGATCATGAACGATAAATCACGAGTGTCGCGCTTGTCGCTTGTACCATCGGTCAGTCGTGTTGAACATGTGTATCTGGATAGTTTGGTCATTTCGTTGTCAAGTCATGCAAGTGTGTGCTCGTATGAGCACCTATGCATCTTTCAACTATCCACACACTTAGTCATTTTTTCTAAAGTTCTGACGACCAAATTCCTCACTGACAGATGGACCATCACCCTACTTTCGACTCGATTGACTATAAACCAGAATAGCGTAGAAGCACCAAGCTAGTCCTTTCAAGCTGCGCTGCCCACAAGCACCTCAATCAATTCTCATGCTGGCCACCTAGACAATTCGACCCAGTAGTCACCCCGGGGCTGACTCCCCTCAAAATTTTCGCAAAGGCCATTGGCCTCGCCCATTCAACTAACCGAGGAAATTGTGCAGATAGGCTGGATAGAGACCAAGTGCCCATCCCTGTCTCCTTCAGAAAATTATGTAGTTTCCCAATTAGTCCTCTTGACAGTCGACCAACTATTCATCTCAGAAATTGTGCAGTGCTCATGAGCAGGCCTTCCACTACCCATGAGTCAACTCAGCTTAAAAATTACGCAGAGATGATCAATAGGCCAGCCTCCTGGCCTAAATACATTTTTCCCAACTAGCAACAAACTGCCTGTTCCCTCCAGGAATTGTGTAGTTTCTGCTACCAATGACTGAGCAATCAACTGCCAGTTCCCTCTGGGAATTGCACAGTTTTGGCTGCCAGTGATCCCAGCAACCAAATGGCAGTTCCCTCTGAAAATTGTGCAGTTCTAGCTACCAGTGAGCCAGCAGCCAACTGGCAGTTCTAGCTGCCAATCTCCTGGGGAGTTCCGCAGAAAAACTGTGAAATCCCTGCCTGTTGACCCTTCATGCAGCCCGGCCCATTCCTCTTGAAAATTGCACAAATCTAATTGTCCGACCCCTACTAATTATTCATTCCAGAAAATGCACAAATCATGCCTGCCTTGCCCTCCTGCAGCCCAAACTATCCCTCCCAAAATTTGCACAATTTTGCATCCCAACCGAGCCACCCCTTGCAAACAATCACTATCGACTAAGATTGTTTGTCTCCATCTCTCAGTTACTCTTGCAGTTTGCATCAGCAGTTGCCCAAAGCCATCATCTCACATCACAACCCTATTATCTCTCTCGGCCACCTTCGTTCGAATGATCATGTTTCATGGTAGACTAGGAGGTTTTGGATTTGATGTCATCTCATCATGAGTGATTGCAGGTACAAGTACACCAAAAAACATGTCAAGATGACGAACAGGATGAATGAAAGGAGCACATGCAGATGGATAAGTTCACCAATAGACGAAGGAATGAAGCATGTGAAGCGGACAAACACGACAAACATGCACCTTCACGAACACGTGAGCCTATCAAGCCTTCCAGCTTGAAAGCAAGGAACAACATGCTAAAGCTTCATCAAGCGAACCAATGACCATAAAAGACACTGCGCACTTCACCATTCAGAGGTGAAGCTATGGTACACCATGAATACATCCATCACTCCAAAGAATTGTAGCTCGACATGCATTCCAGCAGCAACACGAATGTACCAGCATTTTCATGTCAAGTCATGTCAATTCAATTCATGAGTCATGTTTCCCACATCTCCAATATGGGTTTGTTTTCAATCAATGTGATGTAATGTGAAAGTCCAAGAGACCCACTTGTTGAACATAGAGTCATGTAAGTAAAAATTTCATGGAAGTCGAAAGGTCATGAGGGTAGTCGAACAGCCATAAGAGTCAGTTTCACCCTTGGCTATAAATACCCCCCTCATTTGTACATGAGATGACTTTTCACCTCATCTCCTCCCACATAGCTAAGAGATTCTATAATCTTTTCTTTGAGGAGTAAGTAGTGGCTCCAACGCACCGCTGACGGGGTTATTGATGTATGGTGTAATGATGTGTCTTGGAACTTTTGCTTAATTCATAAGCTTTTCAACAGGCTAGCACGTTTTCACGCATGTATTGTATTTGTTGTAAGACTGATCTTTAACACTTGTAATTCATGTTGCTTTAACCTGTGTTCTACATCTGAACTAATTCATTTGTTGTAATGCATAATCTATTAATGGAAATGTGTTGTATATGCTGCTAATGTTGTCTCGTCTGTGTCGATTGCTCTACCGGATATCCGACAGACCTTTCACATGAACCTTGTTGTATCAAACGTTGCACTTGTTCAGACTGATCTGTGAGTGTTGTATGTGTTATCTTACCTTGTATGTTCTGATTGCGGCATCCGAGTGCGCTGCTCCGTCGGAAGCTCTATATGTCCTTTGTGTTGTGTGTTGTTGGGACTGATCCCTTTCAACCTGGAACTCACCTTCACCTTTTTCCCCTCACAGTGAAAGAACCATTGACACAAGTACACTTACACTCACCAGGCACGTGAACATCACTTCTTGAAGATAAAGTGAACCAATATCTTGTGCTGACAAGCAAGAGTTGAGGAAAATCCTTAAGATAATGGCAACTAGGCCATCATACCGGATGGGACTCCCACACCAAACGGTGTGAGGTCTAGGTGGGACTTCATACCAGGGTGATCCCGTGAATGTTGGCGGGTCCAGCACCATAAAAAACATCATAGTAACCAACATTATTTCCACAGCAATTCCTTAACTGACAACTCTATCTCTCAATAGATCAGAGCACAATGTTGGTGAGACCAATGACTTATACACACCTTAATCATTGTCTCTCAAGGTACATACCCACCTGGGTGTTCACAGAGTATGACCTTCTAGGACTATTCTTATCATGGGTTCCCAACCCTCAAAGAATATTTGTCCTCTTTCTTACTCCTGTCTTGGATGCCCTACACATCCTCAAAGAGTATAGGATTTCAAATGATTACCCAATCCTCCCATTCTTTCTTCTCAAGTGAAGACAAGAATGTTGTGTCTATCTCTTCCTCTGAAAAGGTACTTGTCCAAGTTCCTTTGTAATTGGGAACTTTTAATATCTCCCTCTTACCTGGGGACTTTTCTATTCATCATTAACTTCTTCTTCATGGGTCCTCCAACTGCTTGATCTCCATCTTTCCTTTGATGCCATGAAGTCTTTGTTCGAACTTCTTCTTGGTAAGGCACCATCCATCGATCACTTTCCTTCCTAGTTTTTCATGCCATTGCTTCCTTCATGAAAGGTGGCATTCTTGACATATATTAGGTTCTCTTTTCATCTGGCTACTCCTTTGTCATCTTGTCTATGCTTCAGACTACTCTTCAGATGGATTCTTCATTATACTTTCTTGTTCCCATGCTTTGATCTAGTATCCCTTCATGACTTCATCTTGATATTGCTTCAACTTTAAATGGTGCTTTTGTTGGATGGCTTCTTCATCGTGACATCTTTGTAGAGTGGAATCAGTTATCTTCACCTTTCATATCTCCAAGGCCTTCATAGGTGTCAAGGGTCCTTTGATCTTTTTCTTCCTTTGTCAGAGTTTTCATGCCTTCTTTCGGGAGATGTCTTCAAAGTATCTTGTCAAATAGTGATTCTTTGTAACCATGGTGTTCTTCTCATGCTTGATCTATTTATCCATTTGTTTCTTCTTGGATAGATTGGTCAACCACCTTATACTCCTTGTGCGAGCACTTCTTCATTGCTTGCTTCTTGGACTAGTTAACATTTCTTCTTGCTTCTTAGTCAGCAGTATTATACTCCTTATGTGAGTATTTCCTTTTGTTGACCTTCATTGCATAGTAGTACATGCCTTTGATCATGTCATTGGTAAAAGATATTCTTTCGTACTTAATCATGTCATAGAATTATTCCCATGACTCAATAATATACATGACTTAACTTTGATGCATACATACTTTATCTTGATTCTCCTTTGATCATCTTAGATTCATTTGGTTGTCCTTGGTGTGGCCCTTCTTGCTTCATGTTAGCTTGCCTATTGTTGACGGTGCTGGACCCGCCAACATTCAGGGGATCACCCCGGTATGAAGTCCCAACTAGACCTCACACCATTTGGTGTGGGATTCCATCCGGCATGATGGCCCAGTTGCCATTGTCTTAACAATCTGCCTCAACTCTTGCTTGTCAACATAGAAGAGTGGTTTGCTTTGTCCTCGAGAAGTGAGGTTCGCATGCCTGGTGAGTGTAAGTGTACTTGTGTCAATGGTTCTTTCACTGTGAGGGGAAAAAGGTGAAGGTGAGTTCCAGGTTGAAAGGGATCAATCCTAACTCGAGAAGGAACACACAACACAAAGGACATACACAACTTCTAGAAAAGTAGTCCACTCAGATCCGGCAGTCACAACATACAAGATAAGGTAACGCGTACAAAACTCACAGATCAGTCTCAGATGAGTGCAACGGTTGTTACATCAAGTTTCATGTGAATGGTTTGTCTGATGTCTGGCAGAGTAGTCGACACGAACAAGACAACATTAACATCATATACAAAACATTTCCATTAATAAATTATGCATTAAAACAAATGAATCAGTTCATATGTAGAACACATGGTTAAATCAACATGCATTACAAGTGTTAAAGATCAGTATTGCAACAAATACAATACATGTATGAAACCGTGCTGGCCTGTTGACAGGCTTCTGAATTAAAAGAAAGTTCCAAGACACATCGTTAACCATACATCACTAACCCCATCAACGGGGCGTTGGAGCCACTACTTCTCAAAGAAAAGATTACAGACTCTCTTGGCTATGTGGGAGGAGCTGAGGTGAAAAGTAACTTCATGTACAAATGAGGGGGGTATTTATAGCCAAGGGTGAAACTAACCCTTGTGGTTGTTCGACTACCCTCATGACCATTCGAATTCCATGACTTTCTGACTTACATGACTCTATGTTCAACAAGTGGATCTCTTAGACTTCCACGTTACATCACATTGATTGACAACAAGCCCATAGTGGAGATGTGGGCAACATGACTCTTGACTTTACTCAACATGACTTGACATGACAATGTTGGTACATTTGTGCTGCAACTGGAGAGCATGTCAAGCTAGAGTGCTGCTGAGTGATGGACGTCTTCATGGTGCACCATATCTTCACCTCCACATGGTGAAGTGTGTGGAGTCTTCGATGGTCCTTGGTTCACTTGATGAAGCTCTAGCATGTTTTTCCTTGCTTTCATGTTTGCAGGCTTGACAGGCTCACTTCTTCGCGAAGGTGAATGTTCATCGCGTTTGTCCGCTTTGCATGCTTCATCCATTCATTCGTTTCGCATGCTTCATTCATTCGTCTATTGGTGAAACTGTCCATCTACATGTGCTCCCTTCATTAATTCCATTCATCATCTTAATATGTTTTTGGGTGTACATGTACCTGCAATTCACTCATCACGAGATGAAATCAAATCCAAAATCTCCTAGTCTACCACGAAACATGATCATTCGGATGCAGGTGGCCGGGAGAGGCAGTAGGGCAGAGATGTGGGATGATGGCTCCAGGAAACTGCAGATGAAAACTATGCAAGAGACACTAAGGTATGGAGATAGACGACATGAGTCGATAGTGACTGGCTCCAAGGTCTGGGTCAACTGGGAGGCAAAATTGCACAAATTTTAGGAGGGACAATCCGAGTTGCAGGAGGAAAGGGTAGGCATGCTCTACGCATTTTCCGGAATGAATAGTCAGCAAGGGCTGGACAGCCAAATTTACGCAATTTTCCAGAGGAACGGGTCGGGCTGCATGAAGGGTCACTAGGCAGGGATTATGCAATTTTTCTGGGGAACTACCCTGGAGAGTGGCAGCCAAATCAGTGCAATTCCCAGAGGGAACTGCTAGTTGGCTGTTGGGGTCGCTGGCAGCCAGATCTGCACAATTCCCAGAGGGAACTGCCAATTGGCTGCTGGGGTAACTGGCAGCCAGATCTGTGCAATTCCCATAGGGAACTATCAGTTGGCTGCTGGGGTCATTGGTAACCAGAATTGCGCAATTCCCAGAGGGAACTGCCAGTTGGCTATTGGGGTCCCTAGTATCCAAACTTCTGCAATTCCCATAGTGAACTACCAGTTGGCTTCTCAGTCACTGGCAGAAGAGACTGCACAATTCCTGGAGGGAACAGGTAGTCTATTTCTAGGAGCTGCTGGCTGGGAAAATTGCATTAAGACCGGGAGTCCGGCCTGCTAATCATCTCTACGTAATTTCTGAGTTGAGCTTACTGATGGGTAATGGGAGGCATTCTCATGAGCATTGCACAATTTATGAGATGAACAATTGGTCGACTGTTTGGGTGGCCAGCATGAGTGCTGATAGAATTTCTTGCAAGTAGCACAGCTTGAAATAACTAGCTTGGTGCTTCTGCGTTGTTCTGGTTGACAGTCGATCGAGTTGAAAGCAAGGTGATGGTCCAGTTGTCAGTGAGAAGCCTGGTCATCATAAATTCAGCAAAAAATGACTAAGTGCGTGAACAGTGGAAAGATGCATAGGTGATCATACAGACACACACTCGAATGACTTGACAATCAAACGAACAAACCATCCGAACACACACGTTCAACATGACTAACCGACGGTGCAAGCGACAAGCATGACACTTGTGATTGATCATTCATGATCGAGAGGATGCTTGCATGACAGTGAATATGACTCCGTGTGTGAGTGAAAAATAATCCTTCATGGCGAACACAACAAACACATATGAAGCAAACACTTCGAGCATAACCAAAAAACGGTTGCAAGAAGGACTTAGACATCAACATGCAGAGACTTGAGTGCAATAAACAAGCAAGGAAAATGTAAAGACTCACACGAGTTCATGGAGTGAACCGAGTGTGTGGAGTCATCAAGTGAAACTCTCCAAGGGAGGCTCTGAAATTAGTGCAAGCCAAAACTTTGGAGGGTGGTTGTAGATGCTACAACACTTGGCGACACACTGGTAGAAATCCAGCTTCTTTGTTTCAGTTCATTGCTAGCACAGGGCCTTGGTATTTCAGGAAGTATTGAATCGTTGTACAAGTTACTTCAGTTTCCCCACTTACCCCATGCACATACATGGTTCACCCTGTTAGAGCCTAGATTGACCTCAAGCTGAAGGAAGGCAATCCTAGGATAACCACAAACCAAGCTTAACCTGGTAGCTAGCCCTACCAGGTTGGGAGAGGGCTCTCTCCTTGTGAATCTCAGTCAAGATGATTAGATCAAATATGGATTTTAGGCTAGGTATTGTATCTCTATGGTTTTTTTATTTGATTTTGTTGGTTTTTTTGCTGGATCAAATGGAGCCCGGCAGTTTTGGGTCCGTGAAATTAAGTCAGGATGCAAGGTGTTCTATGGGGCAGGGTAGGTAGGTGCTTTGGCACTTGAAATTGAGTGAGATGAGAGGTCTAAGACTGGTGAGGAGGTGAGGAGGGAATGCAAAGATCATGTATCCTTTTCAAACAGTAGAAAACATAGAAAATTGAATGGCTTCCCAAGGAAAAGCAGTGTAAACAATGAATTCTACCTATCTATCTTGATATCATTCAGCTAGAAGCAATGAATTAGGTTGTGGAATACATAAAACATGAGAAAGACTTGATAATAGAAGAAGAAACTATGCAAAAACACCATACCACAAGTATCCCATAAAAACAGCTGCAAATCTCGGTTTATTTCCTTGCCAAACTGTTGATAAAGGTATACAATGTAGCTCAGAGCATCCAAGAGAGTCCAACCTTTGCTAATGATAGAAAAAATACATAATATAGACATCAAACCACCTATGCTAGCCATCAAGGTTTGAATCCAAAAGAAAAGGAGTTGTTACAACCATTTCCAAACAGGGAACAGGAATATAGGCAGTGGAACAGCTTGCCTCTATAAGCATGGAAACTAATTACAATCATAATTTCATCCATGAAGAGAGAAAAATTCAACTTGCAGTGAAAATAGGCGTAAACTAGATTTTCTGGCAAACTGGCTCAATGCGCAGCGCCATAGGCTAGATGCGCAATGCCACTTCAGACCCAGTTTTGGAGGCCTTCCCCTTGGCCAAATTGAGCCCAAGATAGCTTATTTGAAAGGTATTCTTGTCTAGTTTCTGTAACATCTTTAATTTTTTCATTTGGAGGTCATTTTCCCCCTCAAAAGTTAAATCTCCCAAGGCTGCTTCTGTGTGTCCAAAAATAGGTAGAGAGGTCATTGTTCCTGCAACAAGTGCTCCACGGAAAAGCGTAGCGCGCATCTAGGCCAATTTTATGTTTTCAAATTTTCAAAATTTGAAAAAGACAAAAATTCATCAAAACTTGCCCAGATTTGGCAGGGGACACCACCATTAGTTGCTTTGATGGGCTAGTGAGGCTTCGGCCAAGATTTTCAACTTATCTTGTTCCTTTTTGCTCTTTAAGCCTTTCTTAACCTAGCCTTAAGCTTCCTCATCCTTATGTTGCAGATTTTGTTGCGAGTCATGTAGTGGTAGGCCATGTGGCGAAGCATCTTCTTGTCTCTATTGGCCTTCTCAATCAGCCCCTCAAGGTGTATATTAACCCTCTCAAGCCATGTTTCCCTATCATTCTCAATCTCTTGTTCAATCAAAGTCAACCTGACATTTTCCTCCTTGGCCTTTTGCCTATTTTCCTTGATCATTTGCAGCTCCATGAGGACTTGCTTGTCGCTCAATTGTTTGTTTCCTTGCTCTAAATATTTGATGATCCACTTAGCTCTCTCTAAGTTATCTGACAAGGATTTTATCTCAGCCTCTTGTTCCTTTATGATCATGTATTTGGCAGTCTTTGGATCCTGAGTTTCCAAGTCAATGACATCAACTCCTTGATGAGTGAAGTGTTGTTGTTTTTTCTCATGATCAACAAGGTTAAAATCTCTTTCTTTCTCATCATTAAGATCCTTCTTTTGCATCTTTTTCTTGCCCTTGCTTTGCTGCTCAACCTGTACCTGTTTTTCTGAAGAAGAAGGAAAAGCCCCTTCCACACCTTGTGGGGATAACATTTTCCTGTCACCTGATGATGAAGGCGAGACCCCTTCCACACCTTGTGGAGATAATACTCACTTAGCAGCTGCAAAAAGTTTCCTAGTACCCCTCTTATATGTCACAAACACTGGCACTCCAACAGTTTCAGTCTCCTTGACTTTTTCATGTCCTGAAGGTCCACCTTCTTCATGATGTACTGATGAAAATATTTGTGGGCCTTTGAACATCTCATGAGAAATGAAAGTCTCCCATGGCATGTTAAGAAGGTTCAGCTAATGTAGAACAATGATTTTAATCAAAGAGTAATGGAAAATGCTATTCAACTACTAGGGGTATGGCTTCCTCTTTACAATATGTGTCATCTTCTCAATGTTTCTGAACATGAAGTAAGGGATATTCATCATTCTTACTCTAGTGAAATGCATCAGCAGTCTAATGTGGTAGTCATACAACCGGGAGAACCTACCTTCACAAGTGAAGTACTTGATAATGATTTTCATCGATGGAGAAAACCTGTCTTCCAAAAACTTGAGGGGGAATACTCTCTTCATTTTGTCTTTGTATCTAGCCTTGATGTAAGGATCATAGTACTCCCTATCAATATCCTGACCTTTGTTCCATTTTTCACCCACATCTGGAATACATGTAGCCTCTGAGATGATAGCTGGTGATATGGTGAATGTTATTCTGGCAAGGGTTACTTCATTATTGTGCAAATGTGTCACAAACAACCTTGCCAACTCATGATGAAATTTGACTCTTTCTACCATTTCACAAAAATCAAAGCATGAGTGGTGTTTAAAGAAAGAAATGGCAAGTGGACAGGCTTGCAACTCCCTCAAACTAGTGGGTTTCTCTCTGATAATTCTTCCTCCTTTATGAGGCTTCCTTTGTTGTATGTTTCTCTTCCTGGAACTGTCACTAAGGGTGTCTTCTTCAAACTCATACTCACTGTCTCTTTCCATTGCTTTTTGTTGTTGTGAACACTTGTGGTCAATGATGGGAAGGGTGAATGGAATAAAGATGAGTATGAAGAGATTTTTTAGGGATGAGTAAGGTTTTAGGGAGAATGGGTAGGGTTTGTTGATGAGAATAGAGATTGTAGGGTTTGGGGAGAGTGTCAGTGGGAATGTGTAAAATGCAGGAGGGGAGTGGGATTTAAGAAATATATAAATGGGAATAGGGTTTAGTTTATGGAATAATGGAAAGGATAGGGTAAATAAAACAAAGGAGAGATGAGGAAAACTAGGGTTTCACCCTAGAAGCTAGGGTTTTAATTTTTAAAAATTATAAATACCAAGCTTAGCAATCAAAACCCTAGATAATATTATATGATGATTGTACTTACTTGCAAGAAAGTGAATTGATGACTTTGAGGTAAATTTGGCGAGTGTAGAGCATTTTAACTGCTATGGAGCTTAGCTAGGCAGATGCACAGCACCTCACACAGGTGCGCAGCACCTCACACAGGTGTGCAGCACCTCACACAGGTGTGGAGCACCTCACACAGGTGCCCAGTGCCTCCCAGATGCGCAGCACCTGTGCAATTTTACACTGGAAAACCCAGCCAGGATCCCTCTTTTGCCCCAAAAATAAATAAGTGCCTATGCACAGTTCTCTTAAAAAATACAAAGGCGAAAGAAGAGAAAGGCTTCCTGCGCAAAGAGGTGAAGCATGCAACTCCACCGGGGTACTGACCAGGCTCGCTGGCAGTGGAGCAATGTGTGTGTTCTTGCGTGACTCCGCTAGGGTACTGTCCAGGCCTGATGGCGGTGGAGCAACACCAGATATGGAAACTTATACACTGAAAATCTTCAACTCATGAACTAAACTACCCTTCCCAAATTCGAAACACTGAGATCTAAGCTGATCTTTTGATTGTGTTGGAAAAGGGTGTGTTAGTGTCTATCTTTGAATCCTTCCACCAGCGATCAAACATGCTCTTACAAGGTGGTCTTAGGGTGTCAAAGTCAAATTTTGTCATTTTAGTGAGTCTTCAAGTAAAATTTGGTCACTAGGTATTAGGTCTAGGATTTGTTTCCACTCCTTTCAATTTTTTCTAAGTGTCGGTCCATGTCACCATTTGGCTGAGTGTACCATCATTCAAAAAGTCATCATCATCATTTTAGGTTCCAATGGGTCATTTTACACCTTGTTCGTGCTTCAGTTGTACTTGGGTAAGGCTCATTTCCCTCTCTAAGGGTTTTGGAAGATAATTTTTCTTGGATGGTCAAATCATCAACAAAAAATTATCCTGATGCTCATACACCTTCCCCTATCCTTAATATACCTTCTTAAACACTTCCCATCACTGATATCCCTCAAATTCATCATTTTCCCACAAACCCTAGCTTATTACTACAATTTGACAATTTTCTAGGCTAGGCCTGTGTTTTGCCCTTTTGGACGCCTTCCCCTCACTCAATATTTGAAATTACACTTTCCTCTACTTCCTAACATCCCTCCCTATTCTCCAAAATTTTCTCAAGAATTTAGAAGCCCCTTATCCCCTTCATTTCCCTTCATTTCTACAAATCCCCTGTTCCACATATCAGGATAGGTTTTATTCAAATGATGTTTCTGAGAAATAGAAGATGAATTTGACAACAGCGAGAGATATTTTTGTCCATCATTGACCCAAGAAGAAAAACCTTCTTTCAGTTTTTATACAGGTTTCATGGTTTTGGAGAAATGTCGAAAACATCATTTGCCTTAGGAGGGTTGCTACACCTCTGGAGTGGCCTTGGTAAACTCAATTTTTCTCCTAGATGGAATGACCAAATGACTTGCTTGATGAGTCAGTAG
>Ga0181464_1000891_pt1 | contig 13904 bp, 10 predicted proteins | sample InSIn2gowninarea_FD_119074 | JGI IMG/M metagenome (GOLD analysis project Ga0181464, IMG submission 119074) | Clean room microbial communities from NASA Spacecraft Assembly Facility at Jet Propulsion Laboratory, Pasadena, California, USA -... ...
ATGGGTTTCATGCTTGGGTCATCATGTTTTAGGTCAAAGTCTCCATTGAGGACTTCTAGGATTTATTCTGAGTCATTAGAGTCATTGTCTATTTTAAGAGACCCTTCTTGGGCTTTTGAATCATGTAAAAATATTTATTATTGAGTCAAATAAGTCATTTGTCACCTCCACACCAAGCCAGCTTCAAGGAGATCAAGTCGGCCTCAAACAGAGTAATTCAACCTCACTAGAAGCCTATAGATTGAAGCAGTTTGAATTCATTTGGAGCATTCTCACTCACTCAAGTTCAATACTCGAGAAGGAGGCAGAAAAAGTGTGAAATTGCAAAAGGAGAAGATTTGCTAGAAGAAAGAAGATTGAAGTTTCTAGGTTTGTCTCTCTCTCTCACTTATGTGGATTTACTAGGCCATTTGTTGGAAGAACGAAGTGTTGCTGCTGGGTCAAAGTATTTGTTGGGCTAACTATTGGGTCAAAGTTGCTACTGCTAGGTCAAGGTTGTTGTTGCTAGGTCGAAGTTGTTGTTGCCTATTCTTGTTGCTAAGTTGAAGTTGTTGTTGAAAGGGTTATCATCTATAGAAGGAAGAAAGGGCTGACTTGGTGTGGAGGGAGTCTGTCTCTAGGTCAAGAGTCTTGGATTATCTCGTGAAGTTATTAAGGAAGAGTTGTTGATTGGGTTTTCCCCTAGATAAGGGTTTTTCCCTAGTTGTCCGCCTACATGTAGTGTATGTGATCTTTGTGCTATTGTTTTGGTAATTGCTTGATGAACTAAAGTTAAAAGAGGAACATCAGAATATCACAAGTAATTATCAATATAAAGAAAATATGTTTGCCTTTCTAATTTTCTAACACTAATGAAGATTCCAATGGAGGATCTTATTATCCTCATCTTGCAAATGCTCCTTCTTATTGATAATGGTGTATGGTGAATTCTATGCTGGATGACTTTCTTCATGCACACTTCTTATGCTTTCATTAAGTTTACCAAGAGCTACTTCCTTTCTATGTGGACTGCTACCACCATGTAGACTTCTTCATCAACTATTCTTTCAAGCTTCTATAATGATCTCATGAGCTCTTGCTTCAATCGTATGTTTCTAATAAGATGCCATCTCCTAATATGATGCATCCTATCATAATTACAGTAATCTTTTAATCATGGTAGATGTCTTTTCACCTCCTACTTCTCTTTGCTATGTACTTGAGAAAGTTAGAAACATTAATAGTGGAGGTATATCCCTTCCTTCTTGTGTTTCTTCTCATCAAGATCTTCTACTTCTTCGATGATATCAGCTTCAATTCTTTCTTTTCTTTTCTTGTTTTCCTTCTTGAGTTTTGGACAATCCCTCTTGAAATGCCCATATTCCCGACATTCATAGCATTGGATCTTTGACATATCAATCTTCTTATTTTTTTGAGGACCAAACTTTCCAAACTTTCCCTTTCTCTTATCCACCGCAGCAAATGCTTGAACTTTTTCGCTGGGTTCTACGTCGCTTCTTGCCTTCAACCAGATTTCTTCAATCTTACACAATGACCAGAGTTCGTTGAATGGGGTGGCTTCTTTCTTTCCATAGATGCTTGATACAAAATTGCCCCATTCATATGGTAGTGCATTGAGCACCACGGGGGTCATCTCTGTGTCGGGCATTATTTCCCCCAACTCTTGTAGTTGGTCTCTTATTTGTGACAGCCTCATAAAGTATGAGGCTATTCCTTCTTCCTTTGGTAACGCCATCATGTATAGCTCAATTCTCAATGATGTGACTTCTCCAGCAATGTTTACAGAGAACAATTCCACTAGCTTATCATAGATTTATTTTGATGTCTCCAACTTTGCTATATAAGAGATGAGGGGATCCTTGGATTCTATAAGAATCCTTTGAGCCCTTATCTCCCCCTTCATATACTTTGATAATGCTTGCTCTTCAGATGGTTTGGAGAGTTTACCATTGACATGACCAATAACTTCATTATCTATGAGGATTAGGTCTATCCTCTTTTTCCATGCAAGGAAGTTTGATCACCCAACCAATTTATTGCTTTCCTTGCAAAATGATGTCATTTTGATAGATTCAGACATAGATATAAAGATACTTACTCGTCAAGTGAAGATGCTCCTTAATGATGAAATCTTCAACTTGATGCCTTTCGTGATGATGATGATAATTGAAGATGTCTTCTTGATGAAGATGTTTTCCATAAGTATGCTTTTGAAATGTGATCCTTTCTTCAAGGAGATCACCTAGATGATGGCAATGCTTCTTCTTACTTCCTTGGGATGGAGGCTTCAAGATGCTTCAAGTGTATAGTCCTTCTTTGAGTGGACATAAGGTCCTTGAGGTCTTCTTTTCCTTGTGATGAAGATGATTGTGTGAGCATCCCAAGAATGCTTCTAGTGTAGGACCCTTCTTTGAATAAGCTAGGGTTTTGAGGTCTTCTTCTTGAGATGACCTTCTTGATGTTACTTCTAGATTAAGAGATGAGTAGTCTTTCTTAACGCTCCTTAGTCCTTAATGATGTACTCGACCCTTATATGTCCTTCCTTGATGTCTTGAATTTCTTGATACTCCTTTTGATGATCCTTCTTCAAGTTGCCTTCTCTTGTCTTGTCACCTTAGCTCATATTCCTGTTGATTTGGAGTGGCATCGGATGTGCTCTAGCGACGAAAATTGGTGGAGAGGCTAAAGCACATGAGATCTCCAATACCCAAAAATGGTTTGGGCAAAATCTAATTAGTTTGGGAGATATTAAAATAATTAATATTTTTAATGGAGTCCCTAAGTCTAAACTTAGGGAAAATAAAATATTAATGTGAATTAATATAAAATTGAGTTAGAATGGTCCAAAAGTCATGGATCAAGCCAAATCTAATCTTAGTCGTTGATTAGGGACTTAATCTCGATTGTTGAATTGTCAACGAGAAAAGTATAAGAGGAGGCTTGAGGGTCACTTGGAGAACACACCGAGTTGATCAAGAATTCGATTTTCTAGGGCAGGGCTTGCTAAGGAAATCAAAGGAGTGATCAGAGTTGCAGCTGAGGGGCAGTGAATGCAATGACAGAGAGGCAGAGATAGTACCGGGAGCATTAGCACAGAAGCCGGGAGGGAGTTGAGCAGAGCCAGCTAGAGGCCACGCAGAGGCAACCAGGAGCTGCACAGAGCCTGAGGAGGGTCAGCATGGGAGACGTTGAGGCTACAGAGGCTGACACAGGGCCCAGAGAGGCTGACGCTAGTTAGACGTTGGGCCAGAGAGGCTGACGCAGACCCTAGAGGTTAACGTTAGGAGATTTCGTGGGGCAGATTGGAGTTGATATCTGTCTCCGACTGAAAGGTACTACTGCCGAGGGCATTCTCTGTTCGGTGAACCATTTCTGGCACCCAGATTGTATTCTGAAACTTCTTAACAATAAAAACCTGAGATAGCTGCATCGGTTTTCCCGCATTGAGTTTTTCCGGGGACATTAGTCCAAAAATAACGATGTCACTTGTGTGCTTGTCTTTCCTTCAGTTGATAATCTGTATGTTTTAAGACTGTACTTGTATTTATTTTCAGTATTTACATGTTAAATAACTTGTTAATTAATAGAACAAGTAGGAAGAAATAAATCAGAAAGTACAGGAAGGATTTCTAGCAGATAGACTTAGAAATTCCAACAATTACATGTTGAGAAATTTGGGGGCAGCTCTCTTAACTTCATAACTACTTGTGATATATTTTTACTTTGATTAGCTTCTTCTTTCACTTTATTATTATTAGAGTTATTTATCATCAAACAGCTACCAAACAATAAAATCAATGAGACAATACGACACAAGATGTAAGCAATCAGCTAGGGCCAAAACCTCTCCTCTTGAGAGGAAAACCCACAAGAATTCTTCTCTTCTTATAGAACTTCAAGTGACGAATTCCAAGTCCTATGACTCTTGACCAAGACCCTCCAAGACCAAGTCAAATCTTTTCTTGATGAAGTCCTCTTTCACAAATTCAATGCTAGTTGTTGTCGCCTGTCACGCACACCTAAGTTAGTGGGAAAGGCCCCTAACCCCACAAGGTGTGGTTGGTGACAAATTAAAGAGATGGGGCTATCACCTATTCCCAACTCTCTTCATTTAAGCTCTCTCCTAGGTTAGCTAAAGGGGGTGGTCCCTAAAGGAAAACTAAGTTAAAAGGTTTCTAGGAGATGTTAGAGTGAAATAGATTACTTTTAAGATTATCAGAAAATATAATGTGAACAATATAAAATAAAATAAACTTCAATAACCATCAACACATGAGATAACTATGAGCATATATAAAACCAGTGCCTTCAAATATTGTTTTAAAAATAAATAATACTTGTTCAAAATAAAATGAAGTGTTTCAAATTGAAACACAAGCAATCTTCTCAATCAAACAAAAGATGTTAGCACAATATGATACTAATGCAAGCTATAAAATATGCTTTCAAGAAACATTTTTAAAATATATGATCATTCATAAATTCAAAGCATGCAAGGAAGCAATATGGAAATGAGTTGCAAAGGAAACAAGTTAGAACTTTTCTTGCAAAAATAAATAAGATGATACTTGCCCAAATAAAGTACTCAATTCAAAACATATTCATCAATGACAAGTACATAGATAATTTGCAAATAAAATATTAAAATGCATTAGCATGAAATGCACCTATACTAAAATTAAATGCAATTATCTTGGTTATTTTTAATCTAAATGTTTATTATAGATGTGATCTTTCTTTTGACTATCTTGAAATAAGTCTCTTATGTGAGTTGTGGAAGGGGTCCAAGAGAAAGACAGCAACGACTATATTAACGATAACTTCTTTGGATTACTCAACGCACTCGATGCCTCCAGCGCTGCAAAGAATGTGGCTCTGATGACCGCAAGGTCATCATGTTAACCACACAAGAGGGTCTATGTACCCACACTGATGGAAGAAAGGGGTCCCTAAAAATGTCTTTCAACCAAGCTTATGCTTGGAGGTAAATTAAGTTAAGATGCAACTACACTAAAATGTCTAATATGATATGCAAGTAAGTTTTCCAAATAGAGATTTGTAATGCTTTCAATATAATGGAAATAGCCCTCAAAGTAAATTTCAAAATGTAAACTCAATTGGAAAAGTAAATTAGCTTGCACATGAATTAAGTAAGATTACTAAATGTTTTGCTTCAAGTAAATGGAATTGTGCCTAAAGAAAGATAGTTGTTCAAGATAATGCAAGATACATAAGCTTCATGAACATATAAGATTTGTGAGTTGCTCAAAATAATTGCTTTGACAAAGGATAAACTAATAACAAACTAAAGCAATGAAGCTTGAAATTTATATGCTTGTAAAATGAGCAAATAACATAAATGAGCATATAAATAATGAGTCTGTTGTGAAGCCAACATGAAGCAAATTGTTAGAGTAACCAAATCGACTTTGCTACTTGAAATGAGATGCCTTGCATAAAATAAATTGCTTCCAAAAGTAAGATCTAAAATTGTGTTTGAAAGGTAAACTTGAAATGGCAAAGCATGAAAAATAGTAACAAAAGCAAATTCAAAAAATTAAATTGTGAAAGTGATGTTGTGTTAATTTCAAGGCATGCAAGATGAAAAACTAAGAAAACTAGCTCAAAATCAAACCACCCACGTGTTCCTCATTTTGCAAAAAGAGAAAATGATGCCTTGGGTGAAAACCCAAACTCCCACAAGAAAAACTAAACTTTTATTAGATGTTACAAGATGAGGAACCTTCAAGAAGTCTCAAGTAAATCTTCAAGAGGAGTCTTTACAATTCAATGATGCTTCTCAAGCTCTAGATCTCCTTCTTGAAAGTCAAATTCAGAAAATGAAGTAAGTACAATGAAAAAAATTGTCAAGATTGAAGAAGTTAAGTGTCTCTTGATGCCCCAAGGCTTGGTCTCCAAAGATGAATGCAATGTTGCACAAAACAAGGAGCCAATCCTCTTCAAAAAGTATCACGGCCTTGCCAAATAGCAGCCCTCCTCTTTATCCACGACCTCCTCAAAAAATTCGACTTTGAAAGGGGTTGAGAGGTCCTAAAAAAAATGTTAGAGTTTGTATGATCCTTTCTTGATGCTCTTATCACCATCACTCTACCAATGGGCTGCAAGATCAAGAAACAAATTAATGTAGAGAGAATATGAAAGCAATTAAATAATATACAAGAAACCAAATCAAGTGATAGGAGTGAACCCCGTCACTTGGTTTAGCTTAGAAAAGCTCTCAAATAGCTAATATGAATCAATGAAGCACTATTTTAAAGATTTAAATTTTTAAAATAATTGTTTGTATACAAGTTATGCCCAAATGAATCCCTGCAAGAAACTTTTCGTAAGATAAACTAATTGAATCCAAATAACAAATAAGAGTTTCTTTGAAGGTACTCCAAGGGTGGGTTGTTCTCCCAAAGAATTCCCCTCGCGCTTGATCCAACAAAAATTCTTCTACAATACTCAAATCAAACGTTAGTCCATATAGAGTTAGATAAGAAAACAATGAATTGAAACTTGTAAAAATTTATTTGAAAACAAACTAGAACTTTCAAACTCTAGAACCTACTTTCAAATCAAATGTTAATACAAGATACCTTTGCACTAGCAAGTTTACAAGAATATATGAAAATAAAATGATTCAAAGCATAAAGAAGATTATACCAATAGCTCACAATGCGCCATGCTCCAAAGAAATAACACCCATGAATGGACCCCCAAAGTCCTTTTATAGATATTCTTGAAAAGTGTACAAAGTAGCAGCACTTCCGCAAGCACAATGGCTAGTAAACAATGGATCTATAAGTGAGAGCACAAAGCTCTTCTTATATAGAAGCTTGAGAGTCAATCCCAAGGCAAATAGTGACAATCCCAAAGCAAATGAGTGACAATCCCAAAGCACCTTCATGCAAATTCGAATTTCCCAAGTAGCATCAAAAATCCCTCAAGCAAAATCGAATTCCATGATGAAATGACAAGTGTATATGGGTGGGAACCAATGTGGGGACAATTTCCATAAAAATCTCTGCCAAATATTCTCCCAAATCCTCCCAAATGTGCATTAACTCCACAAATTCGAATTTCTCAGTCAAAAGTTGTTGCATTTGTGTCAAGAAATTTGATTTCCTTGAGTGGGCTATGCATTTAGGATGCAACATGCCAAATCATCCTCCAACTTGTCCTTTGACTTGGGATAATTTGCAAGTCATTTCCATGCCATTTTGTCACATGGAGCAATTTATTTCTCTACATTTGATTTATCTCTGGTTTAATTTATTACCAGATTTCCACCTAAACTTAGGAAAAGTGGGTTTTGAGGGCCTAGAACACATTTTTAACCCCTCAAAGTGTGTCATAGTAGAAAGTTGAAGGTGAGAGGTGTAATTTTTATTACTCATATGCCATACAACTTCTCTAAACATCACTTATTACATTTCATATACAAATTTTATTTCAATTTCCGCCCTGTAGGAAATTTTAAAAATTAAAAAATGACCCCCTAGACCTAACCAAACTCCACGAAATTTTACAATGATCTAGCATGGTAATATACAATGACTCTAGACACTAGGACTCACCTAAGGCCTCGCCATCAAATCGTACACTGGCTTTGGGGGTATGCTTGGAGGAAAAAACTCAATTAATTATTAAACACTTTGAGGAAAATGATAATTAACTAAGTGAAAAAAACCTCCCATAGTAGACTCACTTGATGACAAGGTCTCAAGCTACCTAGGCCTGTTGCATGACTCAAACTCATCATACTAGGATCACTTTACATCATCCTTGTAGGGCTTGTGGAATTTGGGTACAATGGAAGAAGTAGAGCTGAAAATAATCTAGTGATATGATGATTTCTGATGGAACAAGCAGCATTTGGTACATCCTTGGGCATGGAGTCTTCGAAAAATCTTTAGGTACAACTCCAGTGGTCAACACTAGTCAAACTTGCCTTCCAATAGCAATAGCTTCTTCTTTGACCTCCTTTTCGAACCTGCAACTTCTTCACTGCAACTCGGCCTTACTGAAGAAACCCTACGCCACACGTATGAGAGAGAATATGGAGGAATAGTCCTTTCTTCTTCGCTTGGTGAGAAGCTTTTTCTCCAACAATTCAGCATGAACTTTGAGCTCTTTAAAGACAAATTTAGGCCTTCTTGTGTGACTACAATTTTGGTCTCTATTGCAGCAAAATGATGCCCTAATCATCGCATATGAGGAATATAGCCCAAAAACAGACCCAACAGTACTTCGCTCTTCTTTCTTTTATCTCTTCGTTATTTCACTAGGTATAAGGCTTCTTCTTCTTGGGTTGATCGAACTTCTTGTGTGTTGAATGAATGATCTCCTCAAGTGAGGTCGAGTGATCTATATATAGGCTTTTTAAGAGACTAATAGGCCAACTTGTCCTTCTAGATAGGCCAGATGCTCATTTTGAAGGCCGGCTTGATTGCTAGCACATGACAAGGTCTTAGAGGGTCTTTTGACCCTAAATTTGACTCACATAATTTTATTTATAACATGTAACATGCCCAAATGGGTCTTCAATACATGACAATGACTCATTTGACTTATACACTAAATGACAAGCCCTAGAAGCACTCAATGGGTACTTTGACCTAAAAATAAATTTCCCTTGAGCTTGAGACCCATGCCTCAAGAATAACAGTAATAAATTTATTTTTCACTTTACATCAAAATCATGATTACATATGTCATTATGAAGACTGAACCTAGTTACATATTTCAACATGTACCACCAGAAACATCTCGTCGAGGAGAATCTATCTAGAAGGATCCTAACATGAGATTCCAAGAATTGCCACATCATATTGAGTGACAAAGTCCGTAGAAACACTCGATGTTGCTTGGGTTGACATCAATGACAACCACTTATCAACAATTGATTTGCTACGTAAAATATTTTCTGGGGGTAAAATAGCTGCAAAAGAAGAAAAATCTAAAACCAGTACTTAAAAATTAACATGGTATCAAAGCTCTATTAACAATGAAGAAGAGAAAATCAGCAGTATAAGGGCTATAACAACAAAGTTTATTCAGCAAACTTTTATTTTCAGCAAGGGTTTTGTAGCTAAAAGTTTGATATGGATAAAATGACCTCAAGCAGGTTGAGATTTGAAGACCAGCTAAAAGGGGCTTCTAATTTCAGTCCATGGAAGGAGAGGATCATGCTAATTCTAATTGAGAACAACTTGTGGGAGTTTGTTAGGACTGGTATCCTACCTCCTTTAGATGTTACAGCACAAGCCACCATAACTTGAAGGATGTGAAGGTTAGACAAATCATTTTGGATGTTGGGAAGGATCATGTCATCCCTCACATATTAGAGATGAAGAAAACCCATAGCATGGGGATATCTTTGACAACGTTCTACCAAAGAAATAACCAAAATCAAAAGATGGTGTTAAGAGAGAAGTTGAGAAACACTAAAATGAATAGATCAGACACAGTGGCTTCATATCGCACCAGCATTTAGTGAGTTCGAGATGAAATTGCAATTGTTGACGAAGTTGTGCAAGAGCATGAGCTTGTTAAGATAGCCTTAAGTTGTTTCTCTAAACAATCCACTACCTTTGTGACAAGAATCCTCCCACGCGACAAGCTTCCAGATTGGACTAAGGGAAGAATTCACCCAAAAGGAGATTAGGGAGGAGTCATTGATTGTGGACAGCATAAGGGTGGGGATGAGGAGAACCTTTGCTCTTGTTGGGAAAGCAAAGAAGGGCAAGGCGAAGGCCAAGTAGAACTCAAGTGGAGATGCATCTTCAAACAAGGACATGAGCAAAGTCAAGTGCTTTGCATGTCATAAATATGGACATTATGCGAGTCAATGTCCAAACAAGAAGAAGGGCAAGGGGAAGAAACTTATAGTTGCACCTACGCAAAATGCAAATGGATGAGTAGCCAATAAGTTTGAAAGGAGTTTTGTTAATTTTAGGTAACAATGGTATGTTCCATTGTTAGCACAATTACTTCGATGTACTTTAAGCAGCCCAATGACAATTTCCAAACTAGTTTCCAATAGCAATCACATTAACCATAAATCACATTGACAATAACTATAGATAGAACATAAAATAAAATGCAGAAGACAAGCCAAGACAAGAGGGCACCAGATTTGGTGGATGCTAGGGGAAAACCCCAATGTGGAGAAAACCCTTTAATCAATTCTCCTTATTATTATATCAAATGTTCGGCAGAGAGTACAAAAAGTCAAAATTGACCTACCAAATCAAAGACAAAACAACACTCTAAAATCTACAGTCAAATTCAGCCCTAACCAAAATGTCAAAGATGGTCAACGCAACAGTCAAATTTGCCTCCTTGAGCTCAGTGAACCTTAGTCAAACTAAGCCTTACTTGTTGGTCAAAGTCATCCCAAAACAGCCCTTCAAAGTCTAGTCAAATTCAGTCAAAAGAGGGAGAGTCTACTGTAATTTTCTGCGGTCAATGTTGTAGTCAACGCTGGTCAAAGTGCCCAAATTTCTTGATTTTTGTGCCCAACAATGTGGTCTAGAGAAACAAAAATAATCCTAAGAAAAATGCAGTCAAACTCAGTCAAATACTCCTTGGTCAACACTAGTCAAACCCCTGCAACAGTCCTGAAATTCAACCCTGCAATCTACCCACAGAAAATTCGTCCTCCTTGCCACACGTGTGAGAGGGAAGATTTGCCCAATAGTTGTACGAACCAATGAGAAAAGGAGAGAGAAGAATGTGTGAGTGATGATGATGCCAAATGAGGTGAGAGGTCACTTGTATTTATACAATTCATTGAGGGTGAAGTGACATGTCTCTTGGGCTTCATAAGCCTACAGATGATGTGGCCGACCTGAACAATTTATGTGAGGGCATAAATTCAAAAACACATTTCTGCTATTCCAAATTTGATGATCTTTAGATCAAATTTGGTCCTCTCGAAAAGAGGAATTCAATGCAATCATCGTCTCCATCAAATGAGCTACCCAAAGTGGAAATTGGCCCTAGTTGCCAATTTTAACAATCCCTCTCAACTAGGGAGAATTCCACCTATCAATCCATCCATCATCATCGATCATCATGCCATCCTGTCGCCATGAACCATCTTTGTATCTCATCTCATTTCTGCTCTGCTGAACACTGATATGAATAATGAAGAAGAATCGATCGAGAGTGAGTCACAAGACGTTACCACCCTCCACTAACAAAAGTCAGTCCAAAGGTAGAACTTCAATCAAACTTGATCCCAGATCAAGTTGTTAAACACTACGCATCCTAGACATAGGGAGTACGGCAGTACACAATGCATCCATCGATAGTGCTATGGTCCCTATCCACTTTTCCCAACTCATTGGCCAGATATGTTGGGGCATTAGCAAGAGAAGGTGAACCGCTCATCTTGCTCATATGCCATAGGAGAAGGTGAACCACTCATCATATGCATATGTCAATCGCAGGGAAAGGTCAACCACTCACCCTACACGTGTCATCAATCGTAGGGGAAGGTGAACCACTCATCCTATGCACATGTCAACCATCATGGGGTATCACAGAGGAAGGTAAACCACTCACCCTATGCACATGTCAACCATCATGGGGTATCACAGAGGAAGGTGAACCACTCACCCTGCGGTCGCTCATAGCTCTAAGAAGTACCCCAAGCCCCCAGTTGCTCCCAGAGCTCAATGTCCAACTCAAGCGGGACCCTCATGGGAGGGTCTTTCCACGACTCCAAGTCTCTCTCAGGAGGCTCAGTATTTCACCTTCTCTCAAGGATTCGTGAGAATGTCTATGACCTACTCATCAATCTTGATGTGTTGGAGCCTTATTGCTCCTCGTTGTACCATATCCCAGATAAAGTGGTACCTGATATCAATGTGCTTGGAGCGGTTGTGGAACACGGGATTCTCTAAAAGGCGAATCCCACTCTGGTTGTCCCAAAAGATCACGGTGGTATTCAGCACATGCTCAAATAGCTCACTAAATAGCTTCCTCAACCAAACAGCCTCACAACAGGCCATACTAGTTGTAATGTATTCGGTCTCAACGGTGCTTAGAGCAACCAATTTCTGCTTCCTAATCATCCAAGAAATTGAAGCAGACCCCAATGAGAAGTGTTGTCGCACAGAATGTCTAGGCACCGCAACAACGACTCAAATCAGGGGTTGCCACATTGATCCCCAATCACTCTGTTTGAGTTGTCTCCCAATAGCAGATTAAGGGGCTAGACCCTATGGAAATGGAAAGAGGAAATATTAGTTGGGAACCAACCAACCTAGGAGACACATCTAAGCAACCAATACTTGTTTTAGATTGTGCAAGATTTTGAGGATTCAAAATGATTTGAGGAAAGTGATACCAGTGCCTTGCGGAGGAAATAAAGTCCAAGTAAAGGATGTGAAATTGCTGCTAAATGACTTGACTGTCTCATATGCAAATGCAAAACTTAAAGCTATGTGAAATGCAAGGACTTGTTTAATTTTAGTTAAATGAAGGCCTAAAATTATTTCTGGAATATGTCTTAAATGTTATTTAACTTAAGGCTCAGAAAAATGGTGATCTTAATGTGAAAACAGGTACTTATACCAACAATGTAAAATGTAAAATCTGCACAAGTAATTACTGAAATGTACAATAAGACTGAAATGTAAAATGCTGGGAATAAAACACTTTAAATTCATAAATCCATTTGCATGAAGTACTCAATCAAAGATCATTGGATACATAAGTAAAACTAAATTAGTCCTACTTGCATGAGCATGTAAAAACAAATGTACTTTAGAATTTAGATTAAGTGCTTAAACTCATATTACATCAATAAAATATTAATCTAGTAATCTGCTCTTAAATCAAGCGTTAATGCGAGCAATATATTGTAAAACAACAATCCTGTGACCATGCAATATTCAGATTTTTCTATGTATAACAGCGGAAACTTCTATATGACAAACTGGTAACTACAATTCAGAAAAATTATCTTTAATTATTTCTAATCTACTGATGCATTTGATCTAAAAACTCGTAAATAAATTATTGAACAGCAGTGAAACAATTTTTAGAAATTTGTATGCAAAAAGTTACTTTAGATAACTTCTATTTCTGCAATTGCATAGCACTAAAAATATAAATTAAATTTGTTGTTGAACTTCAGCTAATTGCAAATCTATGTCAATATTAACCTTGCTTTCAAAATGAAACGATGAAAAGTTAGAGGGTGTGCACCAATCAGCCCTTAGGGGCTTGAAGACTCCTTGAAGATATGTTACCTGAATCACTGAAAACCCTCAACTCGGAATTTTTTTGTGAAAAACTTAGTTAAAAATTTGTTAAAATTTTTTGGGAAATTTTTAGGAAAAAATTGTGAGAGAATTTTAGAGAAAGAGGGAAGGCCATAAGGCTGAAAGGGACGTCGAGGAAGAGGTTGGAGATGGCCAGCACCAGGCCTCAAGGCCCTAAAAAAAAATTGTCCACGATCTTCTTGATATTTATCTTCAACGTGCAAACAAAATGGAGATGCCCTCCGAGGCTTAGATCTCTCTCCAGAATCCACAAAAATCACCTGGAATCTTCAAATATGTTCTTGCACAAACAAAAGACTTTGGGGTTTCAGACCGTGGTGTTCCTCTTTCAAATTTATGTGATAATATTGTTCTTTACACTCTGCTATTTTTATTTGCATTTTTGGTTAATAGCCTTTGAGGATTGATTTGTGTACATATATTTTGCACAAATTTCTGGGTTTTTATAATATCATTTTTATTTGATAGAAGTAGCAGGTATCTCTATTTCTTGATGATTTTATGATCCTTTTTGAATCTCTATTAATCTAACAATCAGATCTAAATGTGCAGAAGTAATCACTCAGGATTTGGGCGTTTGGGGAAGTCCTCAGCTGGACC
>Ga0181464_1000955_pt1 | contig 13885 bp, 4 predicted proteins | sample InSIn2gowninarea_FD_119074 | JGI IMG/M metagenome (GOLD analysis project Ga0181464, IMG submission 119074) | Clean room microbial communities from NASA Spacecraft Assembly Facility at Jet Propulsion Laboratory, Pasadena, California, USA -... ...
GGTGTCATAGGACTTACTCTATAAGGAGGCTAGTAGTTGAAGTCAAAAAGACAAGAAATATATCTTATTTTTTAGTTAGGGAATGGGTGTGGGGAATCACACCACCTATTCAAAGTGAAATAAGTTCCACTTATGAAACTCAAGGTCTAGGGTACAGAAAGTGTGGTTTCTCAATAATAGCCATCCATAAAGAGATGAGAAAGAAGAGTCCCGATTAATGGAAGTTATTGTACAACTCAGTTGGTTGTGGTGGGATCCTTTGAGGAATCACTACCTTAGGAATGAAATCGCTCGACCATAAGGGAGAGGAACTTGAGTTGCTCGACCACAAAGAATGTAAGTCAAAACCTAACCTCATTTTGAAGGGTCCGATGAAACATTCTCCATCGGGGATTGAAAATGGAAATTCCTATTTAGTCATAATGGCATTTCTTTAAGTTTCTATCTGGGATATGTTTTTATTACGTTGATGAGGTTCACAATCGATGATAGGAGATGTTCCACTTATGCATAGGGTTGCACCACTATATAAGGTGAAGTGAGTTAGGCCGATAGTGAGTGAGCCATATTTCCTTGGCTTAGAGGTTGAGCGTGGATCTGCTATAATGGTGAGAGTAAGGAAGAAAATCGAGGATACCCCCTCGGTACTAATCCAATTGATGAGGTTTTATTAGGTTCAACCGAATTCCTTGCTTATAGTAGGGGCAGCACCATGATGAGGTAGGTGAATTAGGCCATTAGTTATTGTGATTGAGGAGGTCGGAATGACTCTCTAACCTTGAAATTGATGCCTTTACACACTCCCATAACTATAGATCTAGAGGCCTTGAAATCAACCTGGAACATCAAGACAGACTTATTCTTCTACCCTACTACGAGATAGGTATGCAGTAGTGATCTATTCTGGCCTTGACATTGAGGTATAGACATAAGAGTCAGATAGATGAGGAGGGTTGATCAAACCCCTTATTAAGTGTGTGTCTATTGATAATATCAAATATTGCACATATCTATTTCACCCACTAGACAATCCATTGATTTCTCAATGGTCTCAGCAGGTGCTGTAGTGAACTATGTTGACATAAATCATATCCAAAGCTCTTCAGGTTCCCACCCATGAAGGTTCGTGATTATATAACAATACTAAAGAAAATGTGTGATATATGATATTGCATATCTACGTGTAACTTGTTAGAAATAGTGAAAGAGAGGTTCTTCTCTTTTTTGTTGGTGCATGAAGAAGCTAAGTTGCGAGAGGCTCCAACATAATATTCATTGGTGAGGTGTGTGAAGCTTCGACAAGAGGTGTTAGTGTGGGGTTGTTGAGCCTCTGATAATGACGAACGAATAAGAGCTCTAGTGAATAAGCGGGTTGTTGTGCCCTTATGTTGTTTACTTAACCAAATTGTAACAACTAGTGGTCCCTAGTGGTCCAATAATAAGAATGGGTAATTCCAAAATATACGAGATCGAGATCACACACTGATACGTCCTCGCCCTCCTTATGTATTTAGAGCCCTACATCCTTGCAGTTGATGCAACACCTTTAGAGCCTCACCTTTACCTTTTGCACCAGCAGGTACAACTACAATAACATGAAGATTTATATATGATATCACCATATATACATTTACCTTGTCTGTAGATCCATACATAGAAGAGCTGAGAATGACAGTTAATTCCCAATCGAAAATAACCATGGTTTGGAACATATTCCCACATGAACTAACTCTCTGTTTGAGAGCCTGTATTTCTTCTGAACCAAATAGAGAGCTCTGGAATTCTCCACTAATCCTATCCATATGGTTGGGGTTTCCTCCTCTGACCCCATAGGTTTTCTGTCGTGTTTGAGGATCCGAGGTAACATTTCACATTTGGGCAAGAAAAATCAAATTTTTCTATACTGAACTATAGCATTTCTTGAGGTTTCTCTCTCATAGAGCATGAGGTTTCTCCATTATAGCCATTATTCTTTCTGAACTAAATCTCAATAGATTCTCTCTTAACTAATAAATGAAATACTTAACTAATAAATTAAATGATACTATGGGTATTGAAACCATTCCCAATGTATGTAGGGGTATGTATGGGTTTCCTACTACAAACATGGACTAGCCATCAAGATGTTTCACTTTTCCCATTTGAATAGGTGGTGTGATTCCCCACACCCATTCCCTAACTAAAAAATAAGATATATTTCTTGTCTTTTTGACTTCAACTACTAGCCTCCTTATAGAGTAAGTCCTATGACACCCTTAATAATAAGGGGAATCTATACTAGTATACTAGTGATTCCATACCTATACTAGTCCATGCATGCCGTTGAAGAATCCATCATGATTGGTTGGTTAACAATATGACCACTTCATCTAATTTGAGGTTGTAGATGTATCACCCACCAATATACGAGGAGGGTATAAACCCGTTAAGTGTGTATCTATTGATAATATATGAGATCACATATCTACGTTGAACTTGTCCAAAAGACCTAGCTGGGAAACCCCAACAGACCCTGGCATAACAACCATACCTACTACTACCTATTACTATACAAGCTTGCGTGGAGACGTTTCACTTTTCCCATTTCAACACCACCATTTATGAAATAAAGCACTTGAAATAGCCAATATCTCCACCATGGTTTGGTTGGTACATCCCAAACCTCCTCATTTCATCATATTTTATCTAGTCAAAACATTTGGATGGTTGGTTTCTTAACATGTCATGTTAGTAATGGCATACCTACGTTTAAATTTCCCATTTGAGCTAGTGATCCATAGCACCCACCCATTTCCAAAGATCTCTATCGTGTGGCTTGGGCCTATCATTTCCTAATTTCAAAGACTCTGGTAAGTAATCTGAATATGTGGAACTACCAAAATTGGTTTCATTTGGTTGGGGCATCCACCAAAACATCCTCAACTCAAAGGATGTGTTCGCTCGATCTCAATAACATGCAGCATGAGGCCCCATGGGATGATATCCACTGGGGTACTACATACATATCCAACATGAACAAAACAAAGTTGAATCCATTCATGGTTGGTTGGTTGGTGGGAAATAACACCACCTTTTCCCCTAATCCCATAGCTGAGGAGCTAATGAGGTTCGACCGAATTCCTTGCTTAGAGGGGCAGCACTATGAGAGGGAACCATTCTCCATAGGGGCAGATGAGATTTCAAAACCGTTGGGGTATGGGATTATGTTCCCACTACTACCGAGATAGCACCATGATGTTTCACAACTAACCAATAGTATAACCGATAAACGGTATTATTGGAATGTTCCTTCCCACCACTGATAGTTGATTAGATTCAACCGAGTAGGGGTATGATACTCGTATATATACGTGTAACTTGGGAACCTACCTCTCCAAGAAAGAGATTATTTGAGAGAGTAGTGTAATGAAAGAGATCCCCTGTTGGCACCTATCTGCCTACTGCATCTACCTATGATGGATGAAGAACTAACTAGTAGAGGTAGTTTGGATTCCCCGGCAAGCCAGTTAAGATAGGTAGGTTCAAGCATTGAGAGACAGCCTCAGCAGGTCGGGGGATACTGGAAACATATATTTGGTGTAAAAAGAGGGTAGGAATAATGCGTACCACTTATGTTGTAGGTCGTGTAGGTCCCCTTAATGAGCACCTATCTTTCTGGTGCACCTATATGTTGTTTCTTTGTAAGTTAATGAAATTGTTGGGGGTTTCATTTTTGTCCACTCACTCAACCTAGGGGAGGGGGGTAGGAACTGAGAGGATGCAAAAATTCCTAACCAATAACCAGAAATAGGGGGTGGGAACACAAAGGGAAAGTTCTGGTAGGGGAATAAGGGTGTATTAAGGAAGGGCCTGGTTCGTTGAGAGAGGTGGGCCTAAATACTAACACAAATTGTAGGACAGGCGTATTTGATTTCTCATCTGATTGTTCTATATTTGATCAGTGACCGTAACATCTTGAAATGAGGAGCTTGCCTTCCTTAGGTGTATTTTATTTCTTGCCTCTTTGTTGTGATATTGTGTAGGCACTGGTCGCACAGGTACATTTCATTCCCCACCCACCTTCTGTTGCCACATTAATTACTCGCCTTCCTGTTGTTGCAATGCCTTGCCCTCCCTCCGTATTAAGATGAGGGGCCTTATTCTTCATAAAAAGTTGTTGTTGGATTGAGATGCGTAGGTGTTCAAGTAAGCGAGTTACTACAGGGGAATAATGGCTGGGGTAGTAGCACGACATAGAAGGATGGCATAGTGCAAGGACCTTAGGACCTTGTCGGTGATGTGGGGGATAGATATTGTAGGCAGTTTGCTACCGTATAATTGTACCGCATAACGTAATAAGACCATAAATGTGTTGTATTCCCCTATTGCTGCAATAAATTGGTCCTTATTTTTTAGTGCTTAACTGAATTTGTTATGCCCTTATTGTGACCACATTTATACTGCTTTTTTCTATATTTGGGTTGGCGTCCCCCTCTCTTACTGCTTCCCCTCTCCTATTGTTGATGTTGATATTCAGATCATATTCAGATTAGTATTCATATTATATTCGGATTACATATTTGACAATTATTGCCTGCCTTAATTTTATTTCTTTGGGGTCTCTCCTACTCCTATATTTCCTTATAACAACACTTATTCAGGGCTGGTGATGCTGCCTACTTGCATATATGATTGGTGCGCTAGGGTGAGTGCCGCCTGTACGTTTGATGATAATCACTATTTGTAAGTGAGCCGTTGTAGTAGTCTCGTTGTAAGGACCTTTCATCTTTGACTAAGCGCTCTGTAACGCCTCTTTCCATCTTTAAGTGAAACAAAATAACTAGTAATCACTAGCCAAAATAAAGCCATTGTTGATCGCGTAAGCCCCTGCTGTGTGTGGTGCAGATGGATACCGTAAGGGAAAGATTGATCATGAAGTGAAGTGATGATGATCGTGCTAGTTAAGCCATGTAGCTAACCATGCAGATAGTGCACCATTGGTAAGAGTGTGGTAGCCATAAGGCATGATACCAGTAAGGGAGAGTGAGAGGTTGACACAGATGACCTTTATAATGATATAATGCATGTATTCCTTTCTTTCTGAAGGGACAAAAACAATTGACCGATATGCTGGAAGGTGCGAAAGGTGCTAGAGCAGCTACAATTGCTTTAGCAGGAGCTGCTGATCATTCATTATATATGTAATTATGCATTATCGTGAAACATTGACTTGATCAATCCCTAAATCTCACACCTCCATCCGAACCATCCCCAAGGGAATCTCTAATGGGAAGCATCTTTGGTTGAAGATGGTGAGGTTCACAAGGAGAGCTATACTTCCAAAGGCCCTCCCAATGCATCATAGGTAGGATAACTATACTTCCACTCTAGCATTGTGGGTAGGCCGCTCACTCCTCCCCCTCCTTCCCCTCCCCTATTCTTGATAGATCCCCTATATATTTCAAGGGGGTAGGGTAGGACATCGATCTTAAGTATATTAAAGAATGAGGAAGTTGAATAAGGGGGACTGTACGTTGGACACCATGTCCATGGAGGAATTATGTATTCAGGGGGCACACTTTAACTGGTGCACTTTCCTACTGAATGAATTAATGGATGTCTGAACAAATGCTGACGTGAAAAGATACCATTGGTTATTTACTACTTGTCTTTGCCATGTTCAAGTGGAAAACTTTGTAATATCTATGGCTACAACCTACTCAGGGGTGCACCATTGTAGACACACATCATGAGTTTTTGTGGGTCCATAAGGATGCCAAGAATTTGGCCTTCAATATCAAATATTTTTCTCGATGGTATGACGTGATATTGCAACCCATGATTCCATATGAGTACCCAAATAGATTATTGATGTGCATTATAGAAACATGTGGTTTAGCATCAATCAAGAGAATACATATGTGAGACCTAGGATTGTAAATAGGAACAAGTTTCGAGACTCACCTATACCTTTTTACCTAACAAAGTAGGATTTGGACAAAGAGGTTTGTTCATAGCCTGAGGTGTGTCAAACAAAGACCCCATTAGGCACATTATATATTTGACTAGAAGTACTGGCGAATCCACGCAGTTAGGCTAAAGGAAAACAAAGTGTTGCTAAGGATCAAGTATAGAGGAAGAGGAAGGGGACTGAGTCTGGTTGTGATTTAGATCCTAAGGCTACTACTCCGGGTTCAATTGTTGATGATGCTCGTATGTGAAAGGAGGCACAATGAACACTCCTTCCACTGATTACCAATGAAATTCCTGATGATGCCACTTTTTCTGGGCATGATATGAAATAATATAGTGAGGGCTTCCAGACTTTCCTGCAGGGAGATAGGCCATAGAAGAAGCCCTAGACAGTTCAAACACTCAGAATTATTATTCCCTTTATTCAACCCAAGCCAGTGGTACCTACTAATTTGTGGATAGGAGTGTGCTCTAGAGTTGTGCACTCCCTCCCCGAGGTCTGAAAGTTTGATGTTGAGGCATGCTAAGTCAGGGGACATATTAACCTCTAAACACTCTTATCAAGGAATTGGTTGAGGAGAAAGGACTTGAATCAGTGGAAGTATCTTTGAAAGCTTGTGAAGACCTTGAGGAGACTCTAAGCACCACTATCCTTGTCATGTATATTGAAGATGATGACCAGGAATCCCCTCTAGGGACAGGTAGTTCTAGAAAATGAGATGAGAGGTAGAGGAAAATACCCCTCCATAGGAGTGTAATGCCTCATTTTGAATGTCCTTGTTTTGTATATGGTAAGGATGTATATCCTTGGTTGGTTTGATGAATTGTATTGTAAATATGGCTTGGAAACTTATTCATTTTATGCATAGTTTTTGCTATGATACACCCTACTTATATATGTGTGCCTTATTATTTGATAATAAGATGCTGTTTGTATTCATATTTGTGGAACAAATTAGAATGCATAGAGTGATGTTCATATGGTTTCTTATGTGAAAATAAATGAAATGTGGCCTCGATACTTGGATTCTATGGTTTCAACATATGATGATGATGCAATGATATGAGAATAAAGAACTAATTATGCTATTGAGAAAGTATGAGTTTAGGTGGGTTAGCCAGACCTAAGGGACTCCTAGAAGGAGATGATCGATGCTTACTTAAGCCAAAGGTCACAGGGCTTGATATTCCATTGGAGTAAGATCTCCTGATTTCTTATGTATGAACATTGCAAGGTTGTTAAAACCTAAACACATGATTGCAGTTATATAAAATGTTAATGTTATGAGCGCATGATATAACTGATATAGATTGAATTTGATGATATTTGTTTATGTTATATATCTATATGCATGTGTTGTGATATAATTCCAATGATCTTAGTGGTTCAGTAAACTGGTCATCTAAATGAGGGATATGGTTATCTGGGAGAACACCATGTGGGGAGTCTGACAGTAAGACCCGCGAAGGATAGCTTGTGATGTTGAGAATTTTCTTTTTACTTTTTATATATGTGTTGTTGATCTAATTGATATATGTGTGTTATTACATGTGTAGAACACGGGCATAAGCCTTGCCAACTCGCCAACATATGGATGTGGGACATGACCAGGATGCACTGGCTTTGTTGTATTGGGTTGAGTAGAGGTGCTTTGGCTTGCCTACTAAATCCCTAGATAGAGGAGCGCAGTCTCTCATAATATGTGGAATAGGGAATTTGAATAGATGAGAATATCTATCTAGGAGTAGGGGTAACATGCCTACACTGAGTACTTCCACTATGAGAGATTACATGCATCATAGTTATAATCAGGGGGCACACAGTAAGGGCACAAAGTCCTTACTTCCCAGCAACTTCAACTTCTAGGTTCGGGATAGGCCAAGGTAACTATAAGTGACCCCCATGGCTATATTAGTTCACATTGCAAATTACCCACTTTTATTGAAAACTTTCAATAATATTATTTATATTATAATAGGAAGTATTTCTTTTATGGGAAGTATTTCTTTTATGAAAAGAATATTGGATAAAAAACTAAAAGTGACACCGTGATAAATCACTTAATGAAAAATGAAAATAGCTGCCCCACTTTACCGGTAGGCAGAAAAACAATTACCGATCTCGCACACAGGCATAATCTACGACACATGTTCTTCTTTTAAGCCTAACTGCCTAGGACGGAGCCTAGACCATCGCTTCCTTAGCTTTGTATCACACATATTGCTTCCTTAGCTCTGTTACCGGACCCCTTCCTGAACCTAGATGTCCCTCTCTCACGAATTATAGCCACTGCTAGCTTTATATACTACTTATTTACTTACTCTATTGCAGGGCATACCTACCACTATTTTCATCCATCTATAGGCACCCCAGACTCCCCCACTAACGCTCTTACCTTTAGTCCTAGTACCATTGGCTGGCTGGAGAGATTATTCCTTCTGCAAATAAGTAATGCTCTTTCTTCCTCACTATCAGTTTCTATAGATGACTGTATGGGGTGTGGGTAAAAAGCTACGGTATGCTCATTGTAGCAATAATTTGCAAGCAAGTTGGTTTTACAGGGGAGAATGGGTCAGTAGCTCTTCCTCAAGTGTCTCAGGTCAATCAAAGCATCCAGGTCAATACATGGGCTACTCCCTCCATCTGGGTCAACACATAAGCTCTTCAAGTGTACTGGGTTAATAGTTCTAGGGTATACATAAAGCAAACAACAACTACTAACTAATCTACTTGTAACCATCCATAATTCATAAGCAAGTAGGGTATCCATCATTGGCAAGCAAATAGGGTGGTATCATAAGGGAGAATGGGTCAACAACTCCTCATAGTTTCATGGGGAATAGTGTGTAGAGAAGAAAATTTCAAAGTCGTTGGGTTGTTGGGCAACAAAGAAAGGATAGGCAGCAAGCAACAGGGTGTGATAAGCCTTAACTGCATCGGGGTCTAGACGTCAAGCAGCTAGTTACTAATTCATTGGGGATAGGCAACAACTACGCTACTTCTTGATTGGGAAAGCTATTACTCATGGATGGAGATAAGCATAAACTATGGGACGCTACCACCTGTGACTGGGTTTGATTCAACATCTATGGGATGCTACAACCGCCCACTAACTAACTTGGCTATTGTGGAGAGGCAAAAACAACACTACCTTTGCTGGATGGGGTAGAGGTAAAGCAACTACTCTTCCTTTGCTTAGCGGTGGGAAATGGGTAAGTGGGTGTGGGTTAGAAACTACTCATGGGGAAGCATAAGTACATACTATCTTTTGAGAAGCATGGGTAAGCACGGGTTGGTGTTGGGTGTCATTTGGGAGATAAATTCACCACTCACTTACTATTGCCATCATAGGCAAGCATTTTGAGTGGGTAATTGTAAATAAATCAAAGTGTGTGAGATAAGATGAATAGTCTATCTTCAAGTTCTAGCTGGATGGGAGGATTCGTAACCATATCAATTTTCTTCCTTCCTTCTAACCGTATGTCTCAGTGAATGGCAGGATGGGAGGTCATGTGGTTTCCCGACAATCAAGACATAATAAAGGCTATAGCTAGAGCTTATAATAGTACATGCCGATAGGCTATGGGAAGATAAGAGCACTTGGATTTTACGCCCCAAGCCGATCTACTCATTCTTTATCCCCTCCAAAGAGTAATCCCACCGATTGATCCAAAATGGATCCTAAAAACCCTCTAAGTCTTCAAAGATAAAAAACTATCACAAAGGAAAAACCTTCAAAAAAGGCGGATTACACTATTGGGAGAGAAAAACATGAAAAATGGCCAAAACAGAGTCTATCGGAGGCTGAACAACTTTGCACAGGAGCCGTCGAATCTCGCTGATCAACAGTCCAGATTTGATCGACATATCGTAATCGATGATGGCAAGTGGAGTCTATCAGAGGCGGATTTATGGGAAGTGTGATAGCAATCAACGCGATTAAACGAGGATCGTCGATCAAGCACATAGTTCAATGGTCTGGATTCAACCGCGCTATCGCATCGCTAATATATATAGATATAGATATATAGATATAAGGACTTAACTGCGGTCCGAAGGATCAATGATATGCGATTGCGATATTGCCATATCGCATCACAGCATTATAAGGGGTGATGCCAAAGAGGCCAGCGACCATGCAATGCGTCGATAGCTGATAAGGCTGATCGATGCAATCGGCGATTGGAAGCCAAACAGGGAGATGTGACATGCGATATAGCCTGACCCAAAAGGGTTATGAATGCGATATTAAAATATTTGAAGTCTGGAATGAAGCCATTTTGTCGGGATTTTCTTTGTATTTGGTATTTTTCATAATAAACCCAAATACAAAGGAACCCATGACCGAGCGACTTGCGATAGTGATACAAAGGCAGACCCGATGGATTTTAGGATAGAGTTAATAACATTTCAGGACCGATAAAAGGCATTTTTATGGATTTTACAGTGTTTTACGTGTATTTCTCTATGTAAACAGAGAACGACTGTTTTGAGATTTTTAACGCGCCAATGGTCCCTTCCGTTACAAGACAAGTGGCCACCATCCCTGAAGACGTTTAACAATGATTGTTTAACGCTCAGAGAGGATTTGAGCGGACAGAGGTCGGGAGCTGAAGAGCCCGAAGGGGAAAATGAACAGACAAACGTCAATTGGTTTAAAAGCCACTGAATGACAGAGACAAGAACATGCAGTACTGAGACAGAGAGAAAACAGAGACTGAGAGTGAGAGGGAGAGTCTGTGTACTCAAAAAGACTTGGGGGATCCAAGTAAAGCCCTGTTGTTTTATTCCTGTTGTGTTGAGATTCAATTTGAGCTCACATTTGTAAAAACTTTGCTTTTGAAGACATAATAGAGAGGTCACCATTGAAAGCTGGACCAGGAGACGTAGCCCAAGAGTTTTGGGTGAACTCCTTGATTATTTGTTGTGTTATGCATGTAGTTGTTATGTTTTTCTAACTACTTCATTATCTATATTATTCACAATATTTTCGATCCGTTGCACTAAGTAATATAGGAAAATCCTGCACATGAGTCTGTAATACCTTAATATTAGTCTAAGATCTCATTTTCAGATCACCGATCCATATATTTGAAGGGTCTAGAGGGGCAGTGGTTGTTCATTTCGATGATCCATTAGTTGTAGCAACGATTCTAGCAGCAGCTTTAGAAGCACCACCAGCATCACTAACTGCATATCCAGGTGCGAAGGTAGGGACAAAGAAAAGAAATAAAAATAGTTAGCATAGGCAGATAGAGTGGGGCAGAGGTAAATCCATGCGCAGTAGAGGTTCCAATAGCATATTTCCCTATATAAATACTATAAGAATCAGGTGTAGCAACACCAAAAACATCTCTTCGCTTGGTAAAAGATCCTACACCCTTGGTAGCAGCCATTGATGTCGATAAAACATCAATTTACTTAGGTGACTGAGATAATGACCTTAATGATCTAGGTCCAGGGCAAGAAACATCCATTCCCATCCTAGCTTCTCCACCACCTCGTCCATATTCATATCTTGTTCTAGATTCTTATAGTTACAGAGCCAATTTTAGATCCTTTCATTATAGAGTTAGTAGCATTGATGGTGGTTCTGACTCAGTAGTAGAAATAGCTGATCCAATTATAGGAGCAATAAGAAACAAAGGCTACAATACCTAAAGCAATGGGAAAGACTGGAGTAGTAAAGAAGGAAGAAAAGGTAGCTATAGCGTAGGCTTTAGTAGCACCAAGAGTAGCAGATCAAATAGTAGCCATTGATTAAGTTGTTTATTAAGCTGTTTATTTAGTACACCCCACCAATTGTAGTCAACTAGAATGCCAACAATATCGTGCTTCCACCCACACTTTGATTAGTCAATTAGGTCCCTCGACGAGTGAAGCAAGAACTATCATAAGTAATATTGGTCATTTTGGATTTCTCCACAAGTAGTCATATTCGACAAGGAGCAAGTACATTTATTACGGGCTTGCACATACCATAGCCCTATAGCCATATATGCTAGATTACAGTTACTTATAGCAATCCCACTAAGGAGAAGACATGAAACTTCTAGTAACAAGTAAACCTAAAACCATACCCATAGGCCCTACCAAACAAATTGATGCCCGTTGCTTCTCCCTACATTAAACGGGCAGGTGTTCAGACCCCAAGGTGGGGTAGCAGCCCAAGGGGAACCTTGTGCATCACTATTTCTTATAGTGATTACTATTTGCTATACTATATTAGTTAGCTAGCACACCAACATCACTCCTTCCTCAAAAGATAGAATCCCTTGTTAAGAATTTTGAGCCTTAGTCTTGAATCCCGTTATTCCTAGTTTGGCAAAGATCCATCATGAAACTATAATACATGTTGACAAGTGTGCAACAAGAAATGCTAAATTTAGGAACTGCTAAAAATAGAAATGCTAAAAATAACACTTATAAAAATAGCAGTTTGGCCACAATGGGTGAGAGGTGAAACTGCTAAAAATAGAAAGTTCTAAAAATAGCATTTCTGGGTCCCTTCCTATTTATAGCAGTCCCTAGTCTATCTATAGGAAGTAAAATTAATTTTGGTCTTAATAGCAATTGGAAATATTAATTAATTAATTCAGTTGAGTTAATTAGTTAAGGAAATTCGAATTTGAAGTCTTTGTGAGCATGCACATGAGTTGTCCCACTGATTGAGGAATTTATCCTTAATTTCCTCCACTGATTGAGGGAATAAGTATGAGTTCTATAATGAGAGAATCAGTTGACTTAGTTCTAACTAGTCAAGTCCAGTTAGACTGTTTTAACAAGTTGTTAAAATAATAAAATATAGTTTGTTAATGCTCGCATGCATGTGACAACTATTATTTTAGATAACTGAGAATTCACTCATGGATAACTGTTGCATGTCAATTTTTTCAGAGACCCAGTTGAGATAAGATGTGGGACAGTGTACTATAAAATTTTTGACCATTTCTAGTAAGTAGTTTTTGCATGGTTGAGGAACTAGTGTTCTCAAGGATTGCGTAGTTGGACCATTGGTTAACTTGGTATGTTTGGAATTAATTGCATATGCTTTTGCTATTATTTCCTAAGCAAATTGTGCAAGGAAATAGGGATTGGACCATAGGTAAAGTCTTTATATACAGGGCTTGGTTGGTTCATGAGACATATCTTTATATCTTCATAGTTCATTGAGAACTAAATAGCTTGAGAGCTAATTATTTTTTTATTGTGAAGAGGATTTCCACTTGATTGATAATACATGGTTGGGGTTTTACGCTGGTGCTTTCCCTTGGATATATCTTGTGTTATGTGTGATTACTTCTCTTGATCAGTTATGTATGTTTCTACTTGATGTTGCTCATGAATTCGATTATGCTTCCGCTTAATGTTTTGTAGAAGTAGAACAAGTAATATGCTTTAGGACATTGTATATATCGGTTTGTTCTACAGGTGAAATTTCTACAATACACCTAGTCTACTTTATAAGTATATAATGGTTTACAAAAACCAAAAAGCCTGATGTAGGGGTAGGCCCCCACCCGCGTTCATCTAGTATTGCCTGCCCAGTAACTAGGATCCTTACATTCCTACAACAACCCGGGGGAGAGGCGCCAGGGAACAATACAAAGCATCAACCCCCCCCCCCCCCCCCCCCCCCACCATTCCTTTCATAGGCTTAGTGCCTATTCAGAACTTGGATGGAAAGTAAGTCATTTATTTGTAGTTACTTCATTAATATGAGGGGTCACCCCCACCCACAACCTCATCCTATTGTTTGGATGCAGGTTGGCCCCGCTTCCTAGATGGCACCAAGGGGAATATTTATTCTCGTTGATGACCGATCAACATAAGTCATTTGTTCCCACAAACTTGGCCTACCCGCACATATGGCCCCTATAATGACCCTAAGAAAGGCACAATTCAATCAATTGGTACTTAAAAGAAGATATA
>Ga0181464_1000960_pt1 | contig 13867 bp, 7 predicted proteins | sample InSIn2gowninarea_FD_119074 | JGI IMG/M metagenome (GOLD analysis project Ga0181464, IMG submission 119074) | Clean room microbial communities from NASA Spacecraft Assembly Facility at Jet Propulsion Laboratory, Pasadena, California, USA -... ...
TAAGTAAATTGAAGAGGAACTTTAGTTGCTCTTTGGTTACTTATTTGAGAGGGGGCACCCAATAAGTAAACCCTAACCCTTTAGGGGGCTCGACTGATAAGGATGCGCAAGCAGGCTCGACTGATAAGGACCTTTAGGTGCTCGACCAAAAGGGAGAGGCCGCCATCACCCTTTAGGGGGCTCGACCATAAGCCCCCCCACCCAATAAGTAAATTGAAGAGGACCTTTAGGTGCTCGACCCCCGGGAGAGGAAGGCAGGGCTCTCAATATAAGGAGAGCCCCCCCACCCAATAAGTAAATTGAACCTTTTTTTTTCTACCAATAGCCCTATTCTCTGGGTGGGATAGTTACTTATCATTTCGTATATACAATCAGGTAGAATCGGTTTGCTGGCAAGACATCTGTTGGGTTGTGAACTCACCTAGGCTTGCTGGTTAGATCGGATCGGAACAAGTGAAGTAGCACTTTTAGTCTTTTGTTTACAGTTGCATTACAAAGGAGAAGGAACTAACTGGCGCACCCTTGGACTTTGGGAGAAGAAGGATAAGCCCTCCTCTCTGCAATGGCATCTTCACGTCAAGCCCTCCTCTAGTGAAAACTACGGTGGCTACGCTACCCTTTGGTGGTCCGCTCGCCCTCGTATGAACTGCCGGAGTACCTTCTTCTCCCCTTGCCTCCCGGAGGTTTCTCCTTCCTCTCCCTTGTCCTGGGTGCCATGAACAGAATAACAGTCTCGGGGGGCTCGCTAACGCTAAACAGCAGTCCCCCCCTCGACACCTATTTACTTATATTACGTATATGAATAACACACCTCTTATTAGTCTTTAATATACGTGTGCAGGCAGGCTTGGTTCAGGAAGCACTTTGATATACGTGTGCAGGCAGGCTTGGTTCAGGAAGCAACCCGATAGTAGCTTTTCGAGTTATACATTAACCCCCAGATAGATCGATAAGATATTTTAGCCGGGGTATGAGAAACCAAGGTCCCGGAGGGGCTTGCGCTTCCTAGTGCAAGGAAGGACAAAACGAGATGAATTACAGGCAGGCGGGAAAGAGACAAAGAAAGCGAGATTAGATCCGGTCCCACAGAGCTTGTACCGCAGAGAGAGAATGGAATGGGCTTACAGAAGCGTCATGAGATTAGCTGGCACTAACAGAATGGATTTCACTATTTACCTATCATTTTCACTATTCTCATTTTCATTTCATAACCAATAGTGGTTGAATGTTAGGAAGCGTATTAGCCTTTATGTATGTAATTACAGCAGCGCCGTACAGCATCCTTATAATTGTCGCGAAATATCGAAATATCGTATATAATTCATTACCTTCCTAGGGCATGGAATTACACGACATTAGCGTTAGTCGAAGAGGAACAGAAAGGGGAATTGGGCCCGTAATTGGAGCTATTTCCCTGGTATGAAACACGGGATAGAAGGGACGCGGAGTCCCCGATAAACGGGCTTCAGCACCAGAACGGTGTTGTAGGCTCGCCCGTGCATTCCAATTTCCTTCTACCTTGAGCATATATATATAAGTAAACTTACGTGAGAGCCAGCCGGATTGAAATGTGAACATGCTAAATAGGGGCTGGTGAAAAGAAGGGGTCACCTGATGATTTAGCTCGAAGTTCAAGTGGAATGAAATTGGGAGGCGTAGCATATTGAAGGCTAGGTTGCGCTCTCTGAGTAAGATAAGACATGATCTGCCGAACTGAGGGTCTGGGCAAAAACCGAGGCAGTCGCCTCCGTCCGATAGAGGGAACTCACTCTCCGGGGAGGCCGGTCATTCTGCGGCATACATACATCAAGGCGTCCCTCCTTCCTGTCCTGCTGATGTGGCATGAAGATGCGGGCGGAAGAGAGAAAGGCCTTCAAATCGATCGTGTGTCCGCCTGGAGGGAATGGAAAAAAGCGACCATTCTCATATCTTATCCAGCCTGCCTAGCTTGAGGTGGTCGAGGGAGATCAATCAACTTGGTGCTTGGTGGAAGGCTTTCTTAATTTATTAATATAAAAGAAATAGGGGCCCGAGTTCTTATAGGTGAGAGTCGAGGAAGTCGAGGGAGGTCAGGTCATTGATGCGCTCTTACTTCTATTCCGTATATGATATGATATGAGTTTTCGTCCCCGGCACCTCTTTCTCCTCCATAACGCCCGGACCGCTTCCTGATTCCCAAGGACAAGATTCCGATCTATAATAGTGTTGTTTCTATTACAAGCATGAATGAGTGCCATGTATTCTATGAACTATTCAGCACATGTAACTAATACAAGGTCAAGTATAGTGAATTACGGGAATAGCTAGGTGATAACAGTGCTTGTTACATTGATCACTAGTAGCTTAAGCATGCAATGGAACAGATTAGCTATGAAAGCTTACTAACTCCACATATTAGGGATAATACGTATGTTATTAGTACTGAACAACTTATACTAGTCATATCTTATGGATATCCTTATAACAGATCAGAGCTTAAGTCTAATCATTATGCCGACTTTACCCTTGTTTCTTATAAGCAGATTGTCGAATAAGACTATTCTATATATACCATTGCTTTTATTATGCTAGTAAGAGGTTAGAGCTTGAACTATAAACATGATAGGAAGATCACTTAGTATGAGTCATTGCTTGTAAGCTAACTACTTACATGACCTTTTGTCTATTGGAGACATGGTTCAGAGCTTCTTGTTACAGTGATTGGTTCTATATTACTAGTAAGCTTATGGTACTTACAACGTAGATAAAGGACATAGTTAAGCTTAGGGTGATCGATGAATGATTAGGCATATACTTGATCTAAGTGTAATGGAACAAGCTTATACGGGAATAACACTCAGTCATAAGCATGATATGTATGATCAGTGTTGCCATAATGTAACCCGAACCCAATACATTCCCTTATGTAAAGCAAGCAGATGAGAACAACCCATTACCTGTGTCAACATAGTGCTTATTAGAACTCCATATTCAAATGGTTATGATTACTTGTCCTATCTATTAAGGTCAAGGTGACTTAGGGTTCTACTGAGCTTATAGAGTTAGATACAATGAAACCTATACATTACTATAACATCGGTCATATCAGTGAACGTTGTATAAACATAATGTACAGTATGACTCTTGCTTATAACGTTTCAACATTGACTATGATTACCCTTATTCTAGTACAGTAAGACCTGCTTTGTTCATCTCTATTTACCAGTATGTTAGCTCATACCTTACTTCAAGCTATACCCCCGGAATATAGAACACATCATAATTAGGGAAACAGTGTAGTATCCAGCTGAATGGTAATGCTTGGTTATTCATTACAGCGGATGACTGGGCATATCTATGTATATATAGATGGGTCATATTGGTGCTTATTCCCCCGTTGGCTCGGGCATTTCTGATCCATTTCTGATCCATATCTTCTCCCGATGGCTGGGTCATTCTCCATTATAAGAGAAAGATGTCTTATCAATCGGCTGGTTTGTCTCGGTGGGTTAGTCTAATCCATCTTTTCCTTTTCGATCACCTTTCCAATTATCCATCTTTGAAAGGGAAAAACTCATATATAATATACGAGTCGATCACCAAGGCTTCGCATATAATGAAAATCTATCCATCTAGCTTTGACAACTAGCTAAAAAAAAAGAATCTATTATTAGATGTTGCCTATTGAATATGTTGCCTATGCTACGATCACCGCACACGCCCTCGATCACCGCACACAAGATGCACAACTACCCGAGTCACAACTACTTCTCGATTAGCCAGCTAATCTCTCATGATAGCAACTTCTTTCTGGCAGTGATCTCTCATGGTAGCTACTTCTCTTCTATGGTGCACCACCCAGTTCTATCTGATGATAGCTCCGTTGATATCTTGATTCAATCATTCAATTTCATTCATTGAATAATAGCATTTCATTCATAAAGTAATCCTCCTCAGGTTGTCAGAGTGTAAGGTCAAACTACTGTTTCATGAGGCAAGTGAACTACGTAAACTAGCCCACGACACTACTGGTTCGATAGTGTGGTTTGTTGATGGATCCTGCGCAATATCTTTCTTCAATCATTTTCTTCCTTGATGCTTATTGGGTGGGTGGGGGCGGAGGTTTTTCTTCCTTGATGCTTATTGGGTGGGGGCGGTGGTTCTTCACGTTCCTCTCCTTATCAGTCGAGCCCCTGTCGGACCTCTCTTTTGGGGCCCCTCCCCCTTCTTTGGTCGGGAGAGTGGGTTCGTATGGGGTGCTTATTTGGTGAGGGGCCCCAAAAGAGAGTTGCTCGTCTTAGTGACTTATTTGAGAGGGGCCACGTGACCTCACCCTTAGATCAATTCAAGGGCTGTAGCGGGTGCGAAAGTGGTGTTCAACTGGGTAGTATGGGTAGTAGTATAAGTAGTAGTTAGGCTAGTTGAAAAGGAGGCGTATGTTATAATATTGTGCTCAATATGAGAGAAGACCATAGCAAAGTTGTGGTATGCCTGTCTAGGGGTAAAGGTGTAGGAGGTGTGATAAGTATGAAGGGTGGGGATCAAGAGGTGTATCAGGGTATATGGTATCATGTTAAGTCGAGTGGTATATGCATCCTCGATAGACTTCCTGGATCAAGAATAGTATGAAGAAATGAGAATCAAATGAATAATATAGAGTTCATGAAGCCTCGTAGGTGTATGGATTATGTGCCGAAAGCTCTTCTTTGGTTGGTATGACTGCGGAGTCCATGAAGGGGTCGATAGCGGTGTCTGTGTCGCTAAAGTTCGTTTAAGCTCCCTTCTGTAAGGTTGGAAGGTTGGAAGGTTGGAATGACCCGAACCAACCTGTCCTCGTGAAACAGCCCCAAGCAAATCAAATAGTTAAGGCAGGTTTCTTTTATGCTGTTACCGATCAAGTCAAGATAAGATAAGATCAAGCTGAACCTTATCAACCCAAAGGATAAGGAAAAGGATAAGGTCAAGCTAGTGATTTAGACTAATACTTATACTGCGCGAAGCTCCACCTCGTCTCGTGCTTCTATCGCTAGCTCGTTGGCTGGTCATCATCATCCCAAGCAATTGGTACGGTCGAAGCTGTTACCGAAACATACCCGTCAAAGCTGAACATGGTCTCGTGCTGCTACTTGTCCACGAACAAATGGTCTAACACAATGTTGTCCAATACAATTGGTCTAACCCCCGATGATCTATTTCCACGAACAATTGGTATAACCGAAACAGAACCATCGCTAGCTAACGAACCATCACTGCTATCTCTCCATCCAAGCCATCTAAACGATCTCAACAGCCAAGCCATAGCCATCGAACCTTACCCATCCACTACGTCTCGTCTCGCTAGCTAACCTACTCGCCTATCCCATACCGCTTACCATCTAACCCCATATCCATTACCGCTAGCTAACTCACCTACCGATACTTATGAAACGAACCTGCCAAGCTTGGTTCTTAGACAAACAGGAAAGAGCTCCATCATCACTACCATCAGACCTATCGTCTCATCCCCCATCTTTCCATCTTCCATCCTACCTCTACTCATTAGACCTCCAATCTCCTCATGCCTACCCTCATCAGACCTTCTATTGGTCATATCTTCCTGATGCCCCTCGCTCCCACTCAGGTCACCTATCTACACCGGGCATCCCATGTCATGGATGGTGTTATCGGATCTGTCACTCATAGCCATCCACATACTTACCCACTTGTTGGAACTAGTACTTCTTATACTAGCCAGCCTACTTTGTTTGTTTGACCAGGCCCCTTCATTCTAATCTGACAAAGAGAGGACAATCTTGAAACTACTTGTTCATAAAGGCCTTATCTATGGGATGAAATGACGGAAAACTACCGCAACATATATAATGATATGAGGGAATCTCCCTACTGCAACTCGATCAATTCTTGATCGAATATGATCAATTCATTCATGCATAATGACATATATGATAGCAGCATTTTCTGGTGTCATTTCGGCTATCGAGTCATGCCATAATGACATATATAATAGTAGCACTCCGATCTGACAAAGAGAGGACAATCTTTTTTATAGTAGCGGAATGACTGAAATCTATTATATATGTTGCGGTACCCCGACTCAATCAGGGAAGCGTAATCAGAGAAAGCGGTATCAGGCCTTGAAATCTCGACCCACCTCTCGATGGCGGCTCTATGTCGAGTGAATCTATATTGGGGCCAGCATCAAGAGATAGATATAGGTATCCAGCAAGAGATGTATATGTATATAGGTGTAGTCTAGGTGTAGTCTTGCTCCTCTTGCTTGTTTCACGGATGGAGGGGATATATCTTACGTGAATAATGAATGGTTCCGTAGTAATGAATGGCTCCGTAAATAATGAATGGCAGGCCCCACCGTGACATTATTAGAAGGCCCAACTGTTTCTCTTTATAGAGAATGAAGGGAAGACCCCACCGTGATTAGAGATTAGTGGAGAATGAAATAGAATGGGGGGAAAGGCCGTTATGGCCAAGCTTATGCTATCTATTCGCCCGCCCGGTATGACCTATCACAGGAACTGGTATGATATCAAGCCCAGGATCCCAAGAAGTATTGTAGGCCGGGGGATAGTCTGAATGATCAAGCCCAGGAATAAGCTATCGATTTATACCCCAAGAACATATTCCCAGGAAGCGATCTATTACTATCCCAGATACCTACTATCCCAGATACCGGATCAAGCAAGGCCGTATTCTATTTATCTATTCCATTTCTACTATCTATTTTGAGTCTATTCTCTCTATCTATTCTATCTATTTATTCCTAGTCCTAGTTGATCTATTTCTAGTATTAGTTGTGTTGGTTGATGGATGGCACGAAATAGCTTCTATGATGCGCAGTCAATGGTTGGGGCGGCAGTATTGAACGATTCTTCATATTTGGCGGAGAGATAGATCTGAGCTTTGTACGGCGGCATGGCTCTGGACGGCCCGCATAGTTGGGGCTTTAGCGCGTGGCGGATTGGGAATGGATGAATCAGCGATTGATGAATCAGCGATTGTCATTGCATTAGTGGATTTGGATTATGGCTTCGCTGGTTTGGCTGGGCGCGTTGCCGGGTGCGTTGACCACTCACTATACACTACCACTAACCCTTGATGACTATAAACTATCAACGGAGGGGAATCACTTCCACTACCAGTTATATAGAGTAGAGACATCTAGCTAGGGATTGATACAACGAATGAGAGATATAACAGCTACTAATGAACGAATGAGAGTGAGATACACCTACTACCAGTGATAAGACATATACTACCGAGGGAATTATATCACATCTATGCTCTGTACACTAACGTGATACATCTATGCAATCAACTACACATAGGGGGATACCCTGAATAGATTCTATTGGCCGAGAATGAAGTAGGCTCGAATACTATATGCCGGGAATTCTCATTCACTCGACTGCATATCTATTGGCTGGCCGCCATCGTCGGAAGACACAGGGAGAAATCTTATTTGTTCATTCTTCCCTTGCTAGATGGTGGGCAGGTGTTCAGGTTGATCCCGGCTACTACTATTTAGTGTGTGGTTCAAGCCCCCAAAGCAACTGTCCTTCTTTATCTAAGCGAGCATGGCTCTTAAGGAGCTGTAGGTGTTTGGCTCCTAGCATTCGTCAATACGGTACTTGCTCTTACTTAAGGAGCCGGCACCAATCCAATGTCTACAGAGCTCTTTCTTATGGAGCGGGCACCTATCGTAAAGGATCAAGTAGTATCCCATCCTTAGGAGAGCGCTACTACTGTCCTTGGGCTGATGTCACCCGGACCTCGTTCTAGTTGTTGCGCCGGTAAGCCTTCATCCCGTGCTAGTTCGTGGGGTCAAGCTGTGGCTGGGTTAAGGAAGAAAAGGAGAAAAGGAACCCAGCAGTATCAATTGTAAGGTCCCTCAAACCTCGCCTGACAAGGAGCAATTTCCCCTATAAGAGAATAGGGGAGCGGAAGAAGGAGGAGCTCACTACTATAGGGGGGCAGCACCGGAAGTACCCATGATGGATCCCGTGAAGGATATTGAGAAGGTTTTAGCGGAACTTCAGGCTCTGAGTGAAGCCCGCCAACGAGTGATAGATCAGGCCAAGCAAAATGGTACTTGGTCCCTTCCTTAAAGCTGCGAATGGAGTGGATACACTTACGCAATAAGAGGGGCTACACACAACAGAGTGCCGAACGCCCCAGATATTTGAAAATATCTGTCCCTTCCCGGTCCTTAGAAATCAAGAAGGCACTTTTTGCTTTATATCAATCATGACCCGGTACTCCCTAATGACGGGAAAGGGACATGAAAGCAAGCTGTCATTAGGGAACATCTGGGAAATATTCTCAACCCTTCCTTCGGTATCCCCTTTGACCTAGAATTCTACCAGTCGGAGTAGAGTGAATAATTCTCAAAGATGATGAGGATCTCCCCCTTCCATATTCTATTTTAGAACGAGTAGACGAAAGGCTGCCTTATCCTACGGAATCAGACTCCTACAGAATAATACATCCGCCTTCCGATCATAGCTTTGGCCCGACCTTCCAATCATAGCTTTCCGGATATTGAATTGGCGAGAAAGTAAGTGGGAAATGAATTACCCTAATATAAGAAAAGGGGATCCACCGAACTAAACAATTCCGATAATGCCGAACACAGATAAAGACAGTGACTCCACGAAGAACTAATGAGATCCATCCGAGAGAGATACCGTGGAAAGAGCGAGACCTATAGCGTAGATAGAGCGAGACCTATAGTGATGAGCAAAATAATCAAACGTTTCCCTCGACCCGCAAGTTCCAGATATTTTGCTGTGCCCCAGCGCGTGCCAGTTCTACGTAGGATGAGCCCCAGCTAGAGCCGTTGCTTCCGAAGATTCCGAAGATTCCCGATTTACCTCCATTTCTCCCAGTCCCAGTCTTTGCTCCCGGAAAAGAATCCGGTAGCAGGTGACCTACTCATTCTGACTGATACGAGGTTGGCCGGCGCTACGCCAGCAGCAGTTTCCTTCCAGTCCGATATGCATGCAGCAGTGCAGTGAACCGCCCGGTAGGAATGAATAATGCTCCGAAGAAGAGGGTTGCTCCCCGTACAATTAGTTCCTGACCCGCTCAATTGCTCTACGTAACAGTAGTTGTTGCCAGCTCTTCATAGCCTACTACGATATAGGTTTGGTGCCGGCTCCTTTAGGTAGAGCAAGTAACATATTCTCTTCTATTAATGCTAGGATCTAAACACCTTGAGCGACTATACACGGGTGCTCGCTTAAATGAAATAAAGTCATGTGCCCTAAAGAAGTAGTCCCCCTAACCAATTCTGGGGAGTTCTTATATAAGCACTTGGACCTCAACCTCTTTACGCTTGTTGTTTGGCCTCGCTAGCTAGTTGTTTGGCTCAGCAACCTGTACGATAAGAAAGAGAAAGAGTTCATGGCTGGAGGCTGAAAGCTGGAAGCGATAGATTGTTACCGAACGAAGTGACGGAATAGATTGACTTTGACCGAACGATAGTAAGGGAGCCCATCAAATGGTGCCGACGACCAAAGGAAGGCAAAGAGAGTACTTCTTGGAAGAGGAAAGAAATAGTCCTCGTACCTAGTGAACCAGAAGAAATAGTATAACCGGAAGTTGACCAATCAAAACGAACCGGATGTTGTACAAGCGAAGTGGTGGTCTAAGCCGAACCAGTGGCACGGGAAACGATAGATCGGGAAAAGCAAAAATGACCCAAAAGACTGACTAAGGATAAGCTAACTTGGTAAGCTTCCTCAATAAGGAGAAGCTAACTCGATTTTTGATTTGGTGATGGCTAAGAAATCGTATAGAATCTATTGGTAATTAAGTATTAGAACGACTCCTGAATGAATAAGGCACGTCATAAACTAGATAGTAAGGGAAGTCAAGCTAACCTTGGAGTAAGGCGAGTCATAAGTCAGAGAACCTTTCCTTGCCCCCCGGAGGGACAAGCGGCTTCGCACCTTGGAGTAAGGCAAGTAATAATTCACCTTGAAGGAAGGCAAGTCAGAGAATAGTCCCACCTCTCATTAGTAAGTCCTTCTTTCCTTTCCACCCTGAATATGGGTAGCTATTATTACCCAGCTTTGGTTTGTAGCATATATGGCCCTATTGTGTTTGGTATATGTTTTCATGTGATAAAACAATTCCTCCGGCAAGGGTTATCGATCAATAACCATGAGCGTTAGCGATTCACGGGGTAGGGGGAAGCTTTTGGTCTTTCTTTCTCTCTTTGGATCATTCGCCAACAAGGAGGCAAGCGGCAAGTGTATCAAACCGATATCCCAAGTACTCTAAGGCAGAAAACGATATCCAAGGCCTGAAGCAGCAAGTGTATCAAACCTAAATTCCAGTCCTAATGGAGCAAGTAACCAACCGGATTTGCTACGTACTCATTCCTTCTTGCTGGGTGTCCAAACGGATATGCCAGGAGTCATGCTGGATGGTGTACCGATGCCTATGCCAGTCCTAATGGAGCAAGTAACCAAGGGATATGCACCGGCCTCAAGCTGGATGTGTCGAAACGATTTGCAAGGCCTCAAGGCAGAAAGTCAACGCTATCCAACAAAGACTCAAGGCAGAGAGTAAACGAGATTTCCCAGGACTCATGGAGCAAGTTACCAAAACGATATTCCACGGACTCAAGGGAGCAAGTTACCGATGCATATCCCAAAGACTCAAGCGAGTTACCAATGTTCCCAGGCCTCATCAAGCAGAAAGTGTACGAACGATTTGGAAGGAGTCATGCTGGAAGTGTATCAAAACGATTTCCGAGGACTCAAGCGGCAATTATCAAAACGATATCCCACGGACTCAAGGCAGCAAGTGAATAATCCATATCCCACGTACTAATGCTGGAAGTATCAGAATGATGTTCCCAGGACTCAAGCAAGTGTACCAACAACGCTTCCCACGTACTAATGCTGGAAGTTACGGATATGAACATCGAACATCAAATAATGAATCGCAAACTGTGAACTGTTAATCGTAAAGTGTGAATTATAACGCGTCAACTAGAAACTGTAAAGTGAGACTGCTTTGTTCGTTCCCGGAAAACTCTCATAAACCTCTGGCTTCAAAGAAAGGCTTTAGCAAATCAGCTCTACGATCAATCGTGAAGGCATCTGAGCTAGAAGCTAAGGCGGTTGACTAAGTTACTTCTCCAGATTGAGATTTATACCCAGTATCTGAACTACTACCATCACCAGCAGCGCGAGTAGTTGACCTTGAATCCGTTGATCCGGTTGATCCAGTTGACCGAGATATAGTCGCAGCTTACCTTCGCTCGTAGCTTTCTCTTTGGATGAGTCCACTGGATTAGACCACCTTAACCGATAGCTTACTACTGCTAGGTCCAAGTTGGTTACTTGGCTTGCTCGCAGCTTGGTTACTTGGGAACTAAGATAGGTGGGGTAGTTTTAGGACCAGAATTCTTGTATATAGGGTATGTTGTCACAGCCTTTACAAGTGGTATTCAATAACAAAGCTAGTGGTCTGGTCCACGCTTAAGACATAGTCCTGGTCCACCACAGTTTTCATTTCCTAACCCATTTGACCAATAGTGACTAATTACCTACCAATAGGCTACGCCCCTATTGCTAGTCTAGGATCGGACTATTGACTTCGCTATTTATGAATGAGCCTTTTTTGTTCTTCCTGAAAGCCTTTGCCATATAATTTGCCTTTGCTATCCTTTACCGAGTTGATCCATCAGTTTGAAAGCCTGCAGCATCCCTTACGGTTCCAGCTTACCTTCGCCCGGTACCTGAGTCAGAACCAGTGAATGATAAAGCAGCATAGGTAGCAGAGTAAAAGATGGCAACATCACCCGCAGTAGATTCTTTTGACCGAGTCCCAAGAGTCTTTAGGCGCAGATTCCACGGCAAAGGAATAAGCAGCTGATCCGAGCAAGCAATTCATCAGTCGCAATTGAAGCTACAGTTTCATTCATTGACCCAGCAGCTGCTTCCCCATCAATTATAGTTCTAAAGCCAGTCAATTACCGAGTTGTGATTGCATAAGTAGCAAAGCAAGCTAGAGCGAAGGCAGCAGAGACAAAGGTTAGAGCAAGAAAGGTAGGAGTAGAGCGCCTAGTTACAGTTTACCTGGTTGAAGCATCACTAGAAGCATAGGCGGTTTGCTGAGTAACAGCTTCAGTTGATCCACTTAAACCAGCAGATTCACCAGCTTATGTTCCAGTACCTACAACCACCCTTGTTTCTGGAACTCCATATGACTGGATCATTTCTTAGTGGATAAAGAACTGAAACTCGAGCTGCTGCCTACACTGGGTAGTAAACCGGCTTGGATGCTGCTAATGATGATGGTGATGCCCTTGCCTATGCTCCTGTCCTCACAGTTAGGATTGGTTCTCTGCTTGACTATTATAGCTGCATGAGCTTCGGTCGTGGTAATGCCTGAGATGTGGCCTGCTTTGGGATTGGTACGGAGATCCCCGAGGCTTGGATTGCCTGAGATACCGTGAGCAATTGGATGCATGACATACGACTGCGGTGTGGCTTGGGGGATTGGATCGGAAGAGACGTGCTCCCAACTATGCTCCCGTAGGATGATCGGGACTTAAACCTAGGCAATTGGGCCTACCTACCCCTTGATTTATTGGCCTTCCGTGTGCGAAAGTACGCCCGGCCATAGAGGCATAGGCTTAAGAGGCAGGGGTTGAACCAACGGAGGTTAAGGCAAAGGACACAGGGGCTACGTACGGTAGCAGTTTAAGCACCAAAGGAGCAATTGGTAGGGTAAGTTTTTCAGGGTGGGTATAATAAATCCGTTATAATGGGTCAATGTAATGGGTAAAACTCCAACAAGATCTGGAGGCCTGTTAGGGACGGCAACAGCAGGCCTTCCTTCCTTTCCAGCCGTAGCCGCCTATATATCTGCCCCAGGTTCCCTGCGCTACCCTACAACCAGCCGTAGCCTATCTATATCCCCCATGCCACCCACAGTAAGCTAATGAGAAAGGCTTAGTGTGAAGGTCCGAACCCGGATACATTCCCTGTTTGTGGCATGAAGGTCTTTCTTAACGCGGATGGATACATGCAAATCCAAGAAGCTGAGGGCCGGACTCTGTTGAGCGTAGCGAGCGGCCCCCCCTCTAATATAAGTAAACAGAGTGTAAGCCGCACTGATGAACTCTTTCCTACACACTGTCCTCTTTCCTCAAGTACACGCGAGCTAGGCCTTTCCTATTTCTACGTTGGCTGTAGAGATCAGCGGGCGGCATCAATCGAGGTCTCAATCAGGTCAATATAAGGTCTTCGGTCAGGCAGCGAGGTCTTCGGTCAGTTCACAAGTTCGATGAAGGCAGCGAGGTCTCAATCAGGTCGAAGGTGGCAAGGTCAAGTAGGTAGAGATCAGATATCAGGAGGTAGAGATCTCAGGCAAGCATCAAGAGATATCGATCAGCAAGCAGGTAGGTTTCGATTATGCTTTTTCTTCCGTAGATTCTCAGGATAGGGAGATATAAGTAAGCTTTAGGGGAGATTGTCATGACCTAATATCGTATACAAAGAGATATCGAATTATAGCAGTAATTATGCATTCATTCATTATATATGTAATTACACTAAGGTAAGGATTCGTTAGAAAGAAGGTCTGGTTATGTCTGCCAGCCTGTTTATCTGCTTGCTTGCCTCTGTTTGCCCGCCTGACTTACTACCTCATAACGCCACCTCTTCTTCCTTGCCCTCCTCTCGATGGCGGCGATGGCGGCGATGGCGGCGATGGCGGCGATGGCGGCGATGGCGGCGATGGCGGCGATGGCGGCCCTCTCCTCTCGATGGCGGCCTTATCAGTCGAGCACCTAAAGGTGATGGCGGCCTTAACAGTCGAGCATGCTAACGCATCCTCTGATGGCGGCGAT
>Ga0181464_1000961_pt1 | contig 13867 bp, 11 predicted proteins | sample InSIn2gowninarea_FD_119074 | JGI IMG/M metagenome (GOLD analysis project Ga0181464, IMG submission 119074) | Clean room microbial communities from NASA Spacecraft Assembly Facility at Jet Propulsion Laboratory, Pasadena, California, USA -... ...
GGCCCATATTCTTCCTTGTTTCGGCATTCTCTTATCTAGATCTTATGGTTCCAAGGTGGGGGACTCTATCAAGATAGATCTGACTTATGCCACAATTCCCACTTTTGGAGGTGAGAAAAGGAGGTTGCCCCCTCGAAAAGGCTGAATTATAAGGCATTGATCTATCTTTTTTATCTTTTTGTGAGCTAGTTTCATAACACTATTATCTTTTGCATATAACACCTTTCTCACCTCATTTTCAATGGAGGGGAGTAAAAGTGGATTCATCTGCCTAAGTTTTTGTTTGCATGGATTTATTCCACTCTTTAGAGGAATCTTATGCTGAATGATGCTAGTATCAAATGGTTTCAAATCCTCATAAGACCAAGAAAATACATCCTTGTAAATTTTGAATAGATTTAAATACCTTTATCTATATTTCCAGGGGATTCTTTTGATAGCTTGATCATTTGGGGTTCCTCCTCTGATCCAATGTTGCAGTCTTCTATTCGATCATCTATCTCCAGGGCTATTGGTTTGGAGACTATGTCATCCTTATTAAAAAGCATTTCCAGTGGGACTAGTCCACACGGGATGGTGTTCCCTTTCAGTTGCAAAATTTTGCTCCCAGCCACAATGTCTTTCCATGGAGTGTCTTCTTGATATTCTTCTTCTTCTTCTTCTTGATCGATGGTGGAGTGGGCAAACTCCCCAATGACTTTTATGAATATTTTCACCTGCTAGTCATCCTCAAATACCTCCTTGTGCTTGACATTATCAGGTATTGAAGGTTTGTATCTGACTTCTACCTCATATCTGAGGAACAGATTTTGCGGGGGACTAAAATGACTTGTTGCTATGGCAAGGGAGTCAGCCATACTATTTCCTTCCATGGGAAAAAATTGGATATTAAAGGCCAGGAAGAAATTATCAATTAGATCGCACACTTCATTCTGGTACATCCTCAGTCTAGGGTGTTTGGCCTAGCACTGATTCCTGATCTGGCTTACGACCAGCTCAGAGTCTCCATAGACTATTAGGAATTCAATATTTATATTTTTTTTCCATTTGTAACCCAAGGAGCAATGCTTCATACACCGCCACATTGTTGGTCGCTTCAAATTCCATCTTGAAAGAGAGGAGTATCAGGCTGCCCTCCAAAGATACCAATAATATTCCAGCTCCATTTCCCTCTTTTGAGTTTTCCCCGTCGAAGTATAACTTCCATACTTCATTTTCATTTGCGCGTTGATGCTCTAACTGCTCCGTTAGGTGCACTGATGTTTCCTCTAAGAAGGTCTCATCTTCTTCTAGAAATAAGCAGGAGAGGTCACTTTCTTTCCCATGCACTGGGGAATTTTCTAAGCCTTTAGCTAGGGTCACAGTCTTTACAAATCTAGATTTTGTATACAACCTCCTTTTCTCACCTCCAAAAGTGGGAATTGTGGCATAAGTCAGATCTATCTTGATAGAGTCCCCCACCTTGGAACCATAAGATCTAGATAAGAGAATGCCGAAACAAGGAAGAATATGGGCCACTAATATGTCCATTACCACACTCTTCACAAGGATCTGACCCAGGTTTACCACCAGATCCTCTATCATCCCTAAGCACTTGACTCTCTTGGAGTCGAAGGAGTACTCGTCCTTTTATGGTCTGGTGATCTCCAAGCCCAGTTGTTCCATTACTATTAGTGGCATCAAGTTTTGTAAGGCTCCAGAATCCAACATGCAATTATGCAATAAGAGGTCGTGGATTACTAGGATCACATAGAAGGGTGTAGTATAAGGATCCAAATCTTCCACATGTGGCCCAAAAACAACCATTGGCCTATCCGCTTGGAGGTTTAAACTATCATGATTTAGTACTGAGGTAAGTGGATACATGAATTGAGAGACTTGAGCTTTATAATTAGGTTGATTTAGAATCTCAGTTAGAGGAACACGAATTTTTACCTTTTCAAGCTCTCTCTAGATATTGAATGTGGGTTGGACTTTTTATGTACCTCTTGGCTCTATTCCTTCTTCCTTCCCACTAGCATTTTTCACTAGAATAGGTGCCTCCTTTTCTGTGTGTCCCTCAGAACTAGTGCTTTCCTTATTTGCAGAGACTTTTATCTTGGAAGGGTCAGGATTTAGCTTACCTTTCCCTTTGTCTGGTACTAGAGGGATAACTTAGGGAGCAGTTCCCTCCTGTTGCTCTAGCTTTCTTGACCTCTTCTTTGAATATATTAGATTATACTTACGTAGTGGTTTTGCTTGCATGAAATCTACAAACTATTTGAAATAATAAGCTATATATTCCTCCTCTGCTACTTCTTTGATGTGACTGGCCTCCTGGTCAGCCATATTCTCATGTTCTTCTTCAGAAAAATCAAAATACAAATTTCCATGCATCTCCTATGTATCCAACGATTTCTCATCGGGATCCTCTTATAAATATAGAGGATGAGGGATCTGATCAAGTTTTCCTTCCTTTCTCTTCGAAGAATTTGCAATGGAGGCCTTCTATATTGTGGGTTGTAACCTCGGTTGTTGACTTGAGCATTCTACTTGGAGAGGCTCTTGTTCTCAATTTAAAGCTTCCCAACCTTCTGTGATAAACTACTGATGAGTTTTTCTAGTTTATCCATCTTCGGTTCTGGTGATTCTTTATCTCGACCAGAGGAGGATGCCTCTTCTTTCCCTCTTTTATTCTTGGTAGGTTCTTGCTTTCCTCTTGACTTTCCTACTAAGGCGAAATTTTCTTCCACCTCGAGTGCATTGATTTGGAGTTGATCTAGAGTGAGAGACTTCCTTTCCCTTAGAATAAATCCAAATTCAAATTCAAAGGCTCCCAAAAAAGATACATGAGCAGCAGCTGGAGGAGGCTTTATCTCAGCTGGCAAGTTATTGTACTACTTATTGAACCTTCTTATAAATTGTGAGATATCCTCATTTGGCTTATTCTTTATGATGTTAAACTATGTGAGGAGGTACTCATGGTTTATCTTTTCATCCCATTTCTGTGTGAAAGAGTTTTCAAGTTCCTCCCAGGTAGGGAAGGAGGCATTGGGTAGGGATTTGAACCACTTTCTAGCCTCTCCATCAAGGTATTGTACAAAAAGTCTCATGACCACATCTATATGATCCATGTTTAGGTTCTCAGAAAAGGCACTAAAGGTTTCAATGTGTCTCTATGCCATGTTATCATCTTCCCCATTGAACCTAGGAAAATGCTTTAGGTAGTCTTGGGGCATTTCACTTAGAGGCTGAAGTAAATTAAGAGGTGAATATTTATTTAGAAAGAAACCTAGAAGAACCATCTGGATTAATGGAGGGGGATTGAGACTTGCCTGAGGAACTTGGCCCAAAAACATGGTGGTAGGAGTGGCTAGATTGAATGTAAGGTATGGCAGGGCCTTAGGAACAAATCCTGAGTAGTGAGTAGCAGCGGGCTCTAGGCTAGATGAGGAAGCTTCAAAGGCTACTGAGATGGTAGCACAGGCAGGGGAAGTTTTCTCTTTCCAGACTTTCCTAAAAATTAATCTTTCTGGGTCAAATACAAATGGGGCTTTCTACTGAGATGTATCTGAGCGAATGTGGGGCATTTTAAAACCCAGGATGATAAATAATAATGGGGGTTTGTGGAGTCACCAAGGTGATGTTGAATGCAATAAGAACCTCTTTGTTCACCTACGCAAAGAGTGCTCAACTTGTCGTATCCCAAGGGAAAAATCCTTCAATACATTCCCCGGCAATGGCGCTAGAAGATGTTGTAGTTCCCAGAGACAACCTTAGATTGCTTACAAGACCAGTGCCTAGGCACATTTGAATTTGGAGTGTCTCAAATGATTCTTAGTAAAGGGATGCCTCACTTATACTCTATATGTATATATAATAGGTTGGTTCATTTACCGAAAGGAGTAAGACATGAATTTCTGGTACTTCTTCACATATAAAAATCTCATAAATATGCATAAAACAATGGAGGTCGAGTAGTTCAAGGACTTACAGTTTAATAAGATTTTGTAGAGCAATGATAGAGGATAAGGAGAAGGAGAAACTCATCATATGGAGCTTACAACATCAAGAATTCTATGTTTAACACATAGATCTTGCAACTTTAAGAATTCCTACACTTATTTGATTTACAGGTAGATATATTGTGTGAAGGAGGGACTAAATCCTATGATTCATGTAGCGTGGATTTAAAGATATAATTTCATTGACCCATCAAGCACATGCATTAACAATGTTGATACAAATGAATTTGTGATATAGTTACAGGCACTTGCATTAACATATCGATACAAATGAATCTGTGAGGAAGCTTGAAATATGTCTAGCAGCTATGATTTCATGAATTCATAGAAGAAACATGAACGTAAATTGGGTTTTAACATGGGGATAACATACTGTAATACTTGAAGGGGGAACCACCACCATTTCCTTGATATTCTGAAAAATCGGTATTACAAAGCCATACAGTCTGAAAATAACATGTATTGTTTTCTTTAGAATTTCTGAACCTCTTTTAAGTCTTGCTTCCTCCTATTTATTAGGAGAGGAGGAGTGTTGAAAATTCATTACATAAAAAATATCTTCAGCCGAGTCTCAACTGTCACACTGACTAGTTGCCTCGGATGGGGATGGCTCTGTGGCCCAAAAATATTACAAAGTTAATGGCCTCGACAAAAGGAGGAAAATTGCTAGACATCAAATAAGTAAACAGTCAGAAAGAAGCATTAATAAACTATCTTGTTGCCCATCCCTATAATTTCTTCTGCTTCAGGTTGCAGTGGGCTCATAGTATGGTCTCTTGTGTTGCTCAACCGGCTCTCGTCATTTCTTCCTTTACTACTCGAGAAATTCATTATTTAGATTTGGGAGTGGGCACCATCCACCTAATGTAGTAGTACTAAAACAAAGGATCCTTGGGCAGTACTTTGTCTCTCTCTGTTATGGGACACCACGCCTGAAAATTGAATCTTCCCGAGCTACCAAGTCTCTTTTCACTCCTGTCAGCGCCGACCCTAATTCTGTATCACAATGGGCTTTTCTGAATCATCCCACGTTGGTTTTGAATGGACCACCTATTTCCCTTAAAGCCATAGTGGCTGACCCATCACGTCTTTAAAGCCCTGATATACCTGGTGATTCTCTCTTGGTGGAAATATGAAGGACTTTCCCATGCTACCCTTTTTGCTGTAAAAACAAACGTTGTGAAATAAACAAATCTTGATCCCCCTTAGCCCCTTTCACTTTGGCTCCTTTTCGTAGCTTTCTTCATCTGACCAGGGGTTGGAACCAGGGTCTTATCCCGAGGGTGCTAGAGCCATTGAACTACCTGCCGAGGGGATTTTTCCTTTTTTATAAGAAATCCCGCAGATTGGTGATTCTAATGCTTGCCCTTTATATTTCCTCTAGACTCCTGATATTGTCGATCTCTGGGGTTGGGCCCAACGAAAGCATCACATATCGCAATCGAGAGAAGAAGCCTCTTTATCTTTCTTTATAGCACTGGCCGACTTCCGGACGCAAAAAATTTATAGGTCGGATCGCATAACATATCACATTGGGGAGGATCTCACATATCACAATCGCAACATCAAAAGGGACATCAATAGAGGAGGGATCTTTCCTTGTGTGATCACCAATTGCCGATTGCGATGGGTGATGTCATCACTGCCATGTGTCACCCTATGATTGGTGACACATGTCACCCAGAAATGCCCCCCTTGGGACCCTAAAAATGTCGAATCCAGGTGACATGTGTCCCATGTACTACCACATCAGCTCCGTACTACCACGTTAGCTGCCACGTGGGTTCATAAGGACCAATGATATTTCACCACGTGGCCCCTTGGAGGAGAGAGAAAAAGGCCCGCCCAACCTTGGTTTTTCTTTGGATTTCTTTGTTAAATGAAATCAGCCCTCCTCGATGATTTAACACTAAATTGGCGATTTTTTGATTCGCACCCTAGTCTTGTCCCAGATCGCCCATCGTCGATTTGCAAGAATTGCGAAACGCAGGACCAACCATCTTTCGCCACGTACCCCCCAGGAGGAGAGAAAAAGGGGCCTCCCTACCTTGGTTTTCCATTGATTTTCTTAGTTAAAGGTTTTTGGCCCTCTCCGGTGATTTAACATTGTATCGGCGCTTCCCCGTAATTCCTTAAAGGATGTCCCATTGGGCCTGCCGATCACCGATTTTCTGACATGCAAGACCTATGGGATGCAGGACTGCCACTGCCGATCACCGATTTACTGAGCTCTGGACCCGCCGATGGCCGATTTTTGATATCGACGATCGTTTGATTGTTGATTTCACTACATGCCCTGTTGCTAATTTGGAGAAGCCACCGATTTTCAATTGCAGTGAACTCCTGGGGCCCATCGATCATTGATAAGCCTGGTCTCGCCGATATGCCTGATAAGCCGATGTGTGGGACTGCTATGATTCGGGATGTGGGATTGCTATATGGACGATATGCAGGATGTGGGATATGACCGATATTCTGGATGCGGGACTTGCCCACCATTTATCTATGAGAAGTCTGATATGCAATGAGCATCGAACCTCTGATATCCTTCTCTCCTTCCCTTTAAACGGAAACAGACCCTCTAAACTTTAACATGCCATACCTTTTGATCTAGAAGTCCATTTTCGGACTTCCTTATATCATTGGAAATATCGTTCTGGGAACTATGCAATGGAGAGGTTTTGATTTGGCTTTAAGTGCTCCTCTAGCTTGAAAGATGGATTCAAACTTCACTACTCTTTGGCAACTTTTATCAACTGAAAACTCATAATGCATTGAGTGACAACAGAGTGAAAAAGAGATTTGATCCCTCTCAATTCTTAAGATATACGTAGTCAAGATGGATCTTGGTGGTTTAATTTCTTAAATATATGATATGGAAAAAAATATTATGATCATTTTAAAATATTACCCAACAAAACACAAGACAAAATTTACATTTTTTTATTTTTACCCAATGTTACCAAAGGACACATTTACTTGGAGTCTTTCACCCTTTAAACAGGCCATATTCCACATGAATACCATGGGTTCTCATAAACCTAAGGCTAAAAAACCATGCTTAACTTGAATGATTCAAATTTTCTTTAACTTCCCAATAATAATAACGTAGAATTTTCATGTTAGAGAAAGATTTCAGCGCATATCACATCGAATTTCATTTGTCGACGCGTTTCGAACCAACTAGTGTGGTTCATCATCAGGACAAGTTGAACCACACTAGTTGGTTCGAAACGCGTCGACAAATGAAATTCGATGTGATATGCACCGAAATCTTTCTCTAACTTGATATGGATCACAGAAGCCTAAACTCTATTGTAGAATTTTCATTTTTGTTATTTTAGTTTAAAGTTATTTTTATTTTTGTTATTTTATTATTTTTGTTTACATAACATAACATCACAAAACAATATCTCTTCCATATTGTGTTAGAGAGTGCCTCTAGGAACAATTAAAGTACAATTAAATTAGAATTAAAAATTAGTATATTATTAGGGGAGGCAGGAGCAGGAGGAGTTATCTATCACCCCGTTGAAGAAATCGAGATTCGATATGCTTGGGGCTTGTGGAGTGCTACAAATAACCAATCAAAGTTTTTAGCCTTGTGGTGGGGGCGACAAACGATTAAAGGAAATTTTAGAACTTGATGGTATTCAGAGACTCTATAATAGTCATCCAACAAGTGAATAAACTCAATGAGAACTCCAACCTTGATCAAACCCCAATTATACAGAGGATAAAAAAAAAACAAATTGGGAAATTTGAGACAGTTAAGTTTTATCATGTTAAAAGGCATTTGAATTCCAAAGCAAATGATTTAGCTAATAAAGGAGTCTCCATGGATCAGGGGATGTTGGCCCAGGACAATAGAAGTGGTATTTTGATCTGAAAATCGATTGTCCTCTAACACTTTGCAAGTTTTGATAAATTTTGGGTCTTCAAAAGTAAACTTACTTCGTAATTTGTTCCACTGTGAATAGTTAATTTTAAATGAACTTAAATATGAAACAAAATCATATTCAATCCAACATGGTAAAAATGAAGAAGAGAACAACCAAGTCATAACAGAGATCACCCCTCATGGGCTACATCTTCGAGCCCTCCTCCAATGGCTAGGTCGCTTTATTGATCTCAACAACAAAAAGAATACATTACAAATCTTTGACTCATAGAGTAAACCTCCTTTTGGAGTGGCCTTGTTTCTCCTTTAAATAAATGTTCTCCTTCAGAGAACTCTCACTCACAACTTGACTCACTTTAGCAAAGAAATGATGATGTTAAAAGAAAAGGACTCTCTCACTGAATGTGGCAACAAGTCCTTGTACTCATTCTGAGATCAGGAAGCACAAAACCAACTACTTCATAATGAAGTGTTGAAATCCCACAACCATACTGAGAATAGATTGAAAAAATTGTTGCTTTAATGAAGAAACAAAAGTTGTAGATGTGTCTAAAAGGATTGAAAACCCCTGTCTAAGATCGTTTTGTGCTAAAAAAGGTCTCCATATGGCCTCAAAACAATCTCTATCTGCAACACAAAAGGACTTGGCTCTGCAATTTGTTCAACATACAATGCTCAAATCACAAAAATAGTATTGACATTGTGTCTAGAAACCCAAAAAACCCTATGTAGGCTCTTCTTGGGCTCAAAAATACTGAAAAATGGCCAAATTGGGCCTCATGGAAAATTTCTCTGCTATATGTCCTACGAATTGGCAAAATTGGCTAACCAGGCAACGTATACTTCCTTTTAGCAAACCACCAAGTGACTTTTTCACTCAGGATCGACGTTGATTCCGTCGTTAATCTTGAAAATTGTCGAACAAATAATTGCATTAACAAGGCCTTTAGTGTCTATTATTTAGTCGCAGTTCTAGGTCATATGGTACCATGTGCCCATGGGCATAGGACAGAGGCCATGCACCCCCCAAACACACTACCCCTAGTTGCATTAAACACCATGTGGTCCAAGGCTGGGCCACGCGCCTGTCCCTCCAATCCAGACCCTCCGCCTGTGGTTCTTCCCATGGTTATGGGTGTTAATATGACCCAGGGGTAGGGCTAACCACATGCCCCCACCTCTTTATGCCACACTTTCGTTGCAGCCATACAACCAGGGTTAGGGCCATGTGCCCCACCCCCTCTGCCAGCACTAGTTTTAATTGATTTTAAATATAAACCTTGAATTCAGGTATAGTGAGAAACATGGTTGGTTAGATGGTTCAACATTTAGTTGTTGATTGACAGGTCGTGGGTTCGAATATGGTAGGGTCGATTAGTCGACCCAACACACTTTTTGGCACGAAAATCGAGGGCCACATGGCGCCTCTTCACTGGGCCACCAATACCAAACAACCAATAAAAAGTTTCCATGTAGACCTATATGACATACCATTTGTCAATCCCAGATTAGTCCACTATCAACCTTGTTGCCCAGTCGTCGTGTTGACATCGTTGTACGTTTCGTCAGCAGCCTAGTCAACCCTGCAAGTTGACTTTTTAGTTGTTTGCGAGAAACTATATAACGTGATAAATTTCACATATGTTTTCATATTGAGGCGATTCAAGCATCATTGGAATTAGAACAACGAGATATACGATTTGGCACTAGTTTCGGGCAATTTACAGTACTTTTTTAGCATATTTTGATCTCTTGGATCATTCCTCCCACCAGAAACTTTTGGACCACCAAAAGTCTGCTTTTTACCCACCAAGTAACTGAGAGTAAAATTTACTCACTTTCTCTATCTCAATCCACCTTGCTTTACTTAGATCGGTACCTCTGAGCCCCACTCGAAGTTACTCTACATTGCGTCTTCATGAAGTCTTGATTCTCTTGTCAAGAATGGAGTCTTCTTGCAACTCATCTAAATATTCAGGAGCACAATCTTCAATAGATGGAATTTGAACATTCTCTTCATGATCATCAATCATTAAAGGATCATACACTATTCACCTTGAAGTCTTTCCTTGCTAATATACATCAAATCTTGATCTCCCACTTGGAAATCATGATCAACTCGATGCTTGTCATGCCTTACTTTGTACTTTGCTTTGTTTTTCTCAAGCTTCTCTTGTACTCTTTGAAGCACTAGCTACATTTTTTCAATGAAATGCTTTTTTCCACATCACTATGACCATTTACTGCAATATCTTTACCAAAGATGAAATCCAAAAGATACTTTGACAAATAACCCAAACAAGCTTCAAATGGAGACACTTGCGTAGATGAGTGATTGGAAAAATTGTAGGTATATTGGATATAATGCAAATACTCATTCAAAAGTTTAGGATGATTACCACAAGATCCATGAAAGGAATGCATTTTTTTACATGTAATAAATTTGACTCTCAAATTCTCATACAAATGGACTCATCAACAAGTCATAATAGCATAAAATGCCAAAGAAAACACTATTGCATATAAGTGATTTTATTCACAACATCGCTTTTACCAAATACCCAGCTGTGGAGATATGAAACATGTGGAATACAAAATAAATTCAACATTTAACTAGACAAATAGTCCAACCATTTCTTACCCAACAAGGCTAGAGAGTTTTCTTTCTACATTTCGCTTTCTTCTAGAGCTACTTCAGAGATGGTTATGGTGTGCCACACACATTATTCTGCCTTCTCTTTTTCAAGTGATTTCATGACCTATTTTTCCTTCTTTGGTTGAAGAATTGGATGCAGCTTCTATCATTTCTCGATTCAATGCCCACTTATGTTGCAATGAGTACAAATGTTTTTGTGAACATTACTCGGCAAAAATGTCTTTGAACTCAGAAGAGGATTTCCCTTCATGTTCTTACTTCTAATCGACATATTCACTGTCTCGACCATTGCTTTACTTTTTTGTCACTTGGCTACACTATGGCTAGGTTCTTGAAAATAAGTGCAAAGAAACACATTTCGCAAAATTTTGTTCAAATCATCATGTTGCTTATAGTCATAGAAAGCCTTTGAATAGTCAAGATGTTTATACCTTTTATTATTGTCCTTTGGATTATGAGTCTGGAAAGGATAACTTGATTTACGAGGAGAAATTCACTTGGTTCTTCCTTTGAAGTGCTCATCTCTCTTTAGAGATGTTTTTCCATCAACATCATCATCATGATATGATACTCCTTCAACTTGTGGGAGTTCTTTCTTCACAAATTTCATACTTGAATATTTCCTTGACTTTATAATTTTGGAGCATTCTCCAACTTCTTCTTGAACATATCCCAATCCTTCATGCCAAGGTTTTTGTCCCACCTCAATAGGATTCTTCATAATGTGACTATGAATTCCAATACCCTTACCATTGTATCTTATTTTGGTCAACAACTGCATACCAATACCCTTGGTTTGTTTTTCAAATGATGAAAAAGAAGCATTATCATTGTTAAGAGAATGAATTGAACATAAATTATGTTTTACCTCATTTTTTGCTTGCGACTCTTAGTCCTCTTCCTCCCTCTACTCTTTTGTAGACAAAGTGGTAGATTAAGATTCAAGAAAACCACTCTTGTAATTTAACATATAAGCAATGTTATTCAACTAAAAAAGGGTACAAACATCATTCATCCCATGACCACAAACTTGTCAAGTATTGGGGGAAGATTCAATAGCTAAACATTCTCCAGTTTGCTCTTCAATGAAATTCTGCAACATCAGGTGCAATTTCTTCTTCTCATCCTATGTTGCTTCAAGCAATATTCTTACTTCCATGTTCTCCACCTTGGAGAGATAAATTCATTTATTTCAATTTTAGGAGCATTGCATGCTGGAAAATTTTGCCCATGCTTGAAATCTAGTCAGAACATACTTTGATACCATGTGATCTGAAAATAAAAATCAATTGTCCTCTGACACTTTGCAAGTTTTGATAAATTTTGGGTCTTCAAAAGTTAACTTAGTTCATAACTTGTTCAACTGTGAATAGTTAATTTTAAAAGAACTTAAAGATGAAATAAAATCATATGCAATCCAACATGGTAAAAATGAAGAAGAGAACAACCAAGTCCTAACAAAGTTCACCCCTCATGGGCTACGTCTTTGGGCCCTGCTCCAATGGCTATGCCGCTTTATTGATATCAACAACAAAAAGAGTACATTACAAATCTTTGACTTGGAGAGTAAACCTCCTTTTGGAGTGGAATTGTTTCTCCTTCAAAGAAATGTTCTCTTTCAGAGAACTCTCACTCACAATTTGACTCACTTTAGCAATGAAATGATGGTGTTAAAATAAAATGGCTCTCATTGAATGTGGCAACAGGTCCTTGTACTCATTCTGAGATCAAGAAGCACAAAACCAACTACTTCATAATGAAGTGTTCAAATGGTCTTTTCCCACAATCATATTGAGAATAGATTGAAAAATTGGTTTCTCTAATGAAGAAACAAATGTTGCAAGTGCGTCTGGAAGGCTTGAAAACCCCTATTTAGGCTCTTTTTGTGTTAAAAGGTGTCTCCATATGGCCTCAAAATAGTGTTTGTTTGCAACACAAATGGACTTGGCTCTGCAAATTGTCCAACATACAATGCTCAAATCATAAAAATAATGTTTCCATTGTATCCAGATAATGTTTCCATATCTCTGCTATATGTCTTAGAAATTGTAAAAATTGACTAGCCAGGCAATGTATTCGGCCTTTTGGCATACCACCAGGTGACATTTCCACTCAAGATCGACGTTGATTCTGTTGTTAATTATGCAAATTTTCAAATGAATAATCGCGCCAATAAGGCCTTTAGTGTTGATTCTTTAGTCATGGGTCTAGGTCATATGGTACCATGTGGCCAGGGGCGTGGGCCAGAGGCCACGCGCCTGCTGGCACTCTGCCCCTGGTCATGTTAAACGTCATGTGGCTAGGGGTTGGGCCACGCACCCTCCCCTCCAATCTGAGCCCCCTGTCTGTGGTTCCACCCGTGATTCTAGGTGTTAATATGACCTGGGGGATGGGCTAACCACCCGCCCCCACCTCCTTGGGCCACAGTTCCATTAGAACCATATGACCAAGGTTGGGGCTACATACCCCGCTTCCTCTGCCAACACCATTTTCAATTGATTTTAAACATAAACCTACCATTCAATTATAACAAGAAACATGATTGGTTGGATGACTCGCCATTCGATTGTTAATTGATAGGTCATGGGTTCAAATCTAGTGGGGTCAGTCAATTGAATAAACTTTTTGCACGAAAATCTAGGACCATGTGGCACCCTCCCATTGGACCATGTGGCACCTCCACATTGAGCCATCAAAACCAAACGACCAATAAAATTTCGCCGCATAGACCTGTATGACCCACCACTTCTCAATCCCAGATTGGTCCACCATCATCTGTATTGCCTAGTCGGCATGTTGATGTGAGCATTACGTCACTATGCAACCTGCCCAATCAGTAACCCAATCAACCTTGCAATTTGAATTTTTCGTTGTTTGCCAAAAACTTCAAACTGCGATAATTTTCACATACAGTGTCGAATTGTTGGAATCAGAGTGATGAGATCTACAATTTGGCACTAATTTCAAGAAATTTTGAGGACTTTGATTTTTAAGCATATTTTGATTCCTCGAATCATATTTTTAAACCTCTACCATGATATTCATAATAAAACATTAGATATATGGTGCATTGATCGTGTTGTACCTCTGAGATAATAATGGTTAGTTATTATGCCAGAGCATCTAAGATAAATGTTTTGGGGGTTTTGCTTTAATTTGGGAGACCAATAGATGAAACAAATATAGAACTGATGTGCCTAACCTCTTGAATAATATCAATATCTCAGCAGAGGGTTGCTATAATATTTACACAGTGAAATAGCTTTTATGATGGTGAGCAGAAATAGAAAAGGAATATGATTGCCA
>Ga0181464_1000963_pt1 | contig 13866 bp, 9 predicted proteins | sample InSIn2gowninarea_FD_119074 | JGI IMG/M metagenome (GOLD analysis project Ga0181464, IMG submission 119074) | Clean room microbial communities from NASA Spacecraft Assembly Facility at Jet Propulsion Laboratory, Pasadena, California, USA -... ...
GTATCCAACAAGTATCTTCAAATAAGTGACCAGACTCAATGCAATTTTAGTAGTCTTTATCTTGATGATGTTGTTACCACCCAAATTTTGTTATCCCAAAATTTGTAGAAACTCATTTAAATTACAAATTTTAGTTTTTCAAATCAACAATCTCTTCCACCCCATTCCAATAGTTCAAATGGAGAAAGAAAAAAAGTCTCAGTTTGTGAGATATGGTTATTTGAAGATAGCTTTCTTGGATGAACCTATATTAGGGTAAATTATTTATTTGTTGAATTTTCTTACATAATATTCTCTTAAAAATTAGATACCATTATCTTAGATTGTATCTTTCAAAAACTAGAGTTCAGATGCAAGAGTTATCACCGATTGAAGTCTCATCCTTTTGGCGCTCTATAAGGCTTTTTTCAGGTCAGATCAACATAGTTGTTAATAGATTTTATTTTTTCATTATCGTCATCATATTTGATCTGACCAAATGGAAAATTTGTTATTGATGAAACTCGACTTGACCAACTAAAAACAATTTGATGATGAACTTGATCCTACCAACTAAAAAGTAATTATCATCATCATCCTCCTCAACCTGAACAACTAAAAACCAATTGGAAACACTTCACTTAACTTCAAATTCTTATCCTCCTTTTCATCATCATCTTTTATCTGACTAACTTAAAACCAATTAATATTATTATTGTAATCATCAATTTTAACCTGACTAATTGAAAACCAATCAATGTCACCATCATCATCGTTCTCAACTCGACCAAGTAAAAATTTTATTCACGATGAACTCGACTCGACCAACTAAAAAGTTGTTGTCATAATCAATGTCATTGTTGTCATCATCATCTTCAATCTTACCAAGTGAAAATAAATTAGCAGAAATTCACTTCCAAAATTTTCAACTCCAAATTCTTGTCATCATTATCTTCGATCTAACCTCCTTGTAGACTTTTGAGGGGTCACCTCTTATTTATAACCATTTTAAGGTATAAGTGGACATATGTCGTAAATCTATAAATACATATAGCGATAGAATATTTGTTAATAGCTAACTTGATATGAGAAATTGAAGTGTTGTTATCGATGAACTCTATCTGAGCAACTAAAAATAGTACTTTATAAAATTAGTTATTCAGATCAAAATGATTGATAATATTTTTTGTTATTGACCAACTAGATTTGATCAATTGAAATTATATTAACAATCAACTCAATCTGACCAACTAAAATGTTGACTTCATAAAATTAGATAGTTAGATTGAAATGACTTATTTTAAACTTTTGTTATCGATCAATTCGATCCGATCAACTAAAATATTATTATCAGTTGATTGAATCTAACTAACTAAAAAGTGGTCTTCCTAAAATTAGTTAGTCAGATTGAAATGATTGATGATAATTTTTTATAGTTAACCAATTGATCTAACCAAGGGGAAAACTATTGGTCAGATAGAAGATGATAACAATGAAAATGTCAAGCTGCAACTCGATCCAACCAAAGTAAAAATTTGTACTTTGAAAATAGTTAATCAGATTAAAAAGGGTGATGACATTGTTAAGGGTCGATTAGATCCAGCCAAGGAAAACAGACTTCAAAAATGTCAAAATTTTATGGAATGAATTCTAAACCATTCTTTACTCCATTTTGATCGAAATGAGTTATCATATGATCCTTTTTTTGTTGATTTACTGAGAAAAATACATTTTGATGTTCGTACCTATTCTCAAAGTGAATTTGTCAAAAATTAATTAAATCGGTAAACGGGGATCCAATGGTATTTTTGCACATAAATTTCACATACGAGATCCTTATTATGAACCTTCAATTTTATGAGTTCATTGATATTGATATCTTTCCAACGAGTGGCTACACAACATATTTTGATCATCCATACTTACCATAATCTCACTTAAATTTAATTAACCTTGAAACTTTAATATCTCAAGTTCTATCTCCGTTTGATGAACTATAAAAAGTACCAGGTTCATGGATTAAATTAGTTTAACATGACATAACCAAAAGCATGAAATTTCAATCATATTTTTATGATATTTGTATTTACATATTTCTCAAGGTGATGAACAAGGGTGACTTGATCAGGTGTGCTTACCCAAGAAACTTTGGAGGTTGATCAAACACATTGAGCACAAAGGTATAAATCCAAATCAAGAATAAAACATACTTTATCCATAATATGGTTAAAATCTCAAAATTTTCTCTTTTAACAACTCAACAATATATGATTATCACCCATTTTCACCATAGCAATTGAGTATGATTAAATTTGTAAAGGACTAATAAATACAGGGTTTGGTTAAACCACTCACATGAAATATGTGAAAGATGAAAACAAACAAAAATTAAGCCCTAACTAAGAAAAAAAATGAGTTTCTACAAATTTTGGGATAACAAAATTTGGGTGGTAACAACATCATCAAGATAAAGACTACTAAAATTGCATTGAGTCTGGTCACTTATTTGAAGATACTTGTTGGATACCAAACCAAGTACAGGTAAGGAAAAGGAATAAAAGGAGGATGTTGGAAAGTTATATAAGCATTCCATGTGATAAATATTCTTTTTAGAATCAATAGTTTGAGTACCAACAAAGAGTTTCAAGTACTGAACTATAACACAAGTTGAAGTTTTGATACCAAGAAGCTTGCTAGGGGTCGGACTGAAGCTTAATTGAAAGATCTAATGATCGAAAAACATGCAAAGGAGTTCAAGTACTAAACTGAATATCAAACACTAGATTAGATTCTAGTAAGCATGCTAGGAGTAGTCGTAGAGAATGAAGATGATTCGAATTTCATGGAGATAGTGCTAGAGTTAAGTGTAAGCACCAGATACATGCGATAATCTACATTAATTATGATCAACATGCAATTACAATAGAAGGAGTGGATATGTGTATTTAGGAGTTAATTTTATAACTAACGAACTGTTACTGAAGTGGAAATCTAAAGCCAATAATGACATGTATATTTAACTACCAGAGATGAGTATGGAGTGTTAACTAATGCTAGTAATAATTATCAAAGTGGATCATATAGTTAAGGAATAAACATGTGTGTTGTTTCTAGAGTTATGGAGAGTTTACTATGATTATTAATTGTTATCAACATGTAGAAATGAATGTCAAATTATCAAAGGACACGAGTGAGATGTTTTTGTTGTAGTAATGAAGATGAGATAGAGAAAACTAATGATGTATAAGCTATAGAGTATAAACTAAAAGAGTTGATGATTTTATTGAGTTTATGTGTGTATGAAGTAGATACTGACAAAAGAAAAATAGTGACAAAATGGAAAAGAGGGAAGATAATAGGCTATGAATATTGAAAGCTGATTCAAAAAGAGAGAGTCAGGAGACATAAGTTTGATGAGCTAGACTTTTGAGGGTATTTGAGATAGGTTTGAAAACTCATATTAAAATAACTATTATGTTGGTTTGTCAAGTTGGTTCTTGGCAAGAGGGGTTAGTACTCCTTACAATGGGTGTTGCAGAACTTAGTATTGATGCTCCATCTAGTTGGTATCAATAAACTAATTATAAATTTGGTGCTTTACAATGGATGGATTTAGACCATGATCCAAGCAGTTGTATCTGGTGATGTAGCCAAATTGGTGAACCTCATTATATCTAATGTTATGTGATGATATTTTGATTTGTGTATTTATTTTATCATTTTGTATTTATTTTATACATTTTTAGTAATAGTTACACATTGATTCACCCCCCTCTCAGTGTCACTTCCAGTCTAACACTTTGCAATACCTATCATGATTTTTTTTAGAGTTTTGATGTTCTATTTGAGTAGTAGTCTTGTTTCAGTAAATCACTAAAATTGATATCTTGAATTTTTATTTTCTCCTTGTATATTACGAAACATGGAGGATCAAGGAATTTCATCATAAGCGCGATAATGTTTCAACCAAGTGCATGCGATCAACATGTTTCTTTAGTGGATTGGATACTAGGCTATTTTGAGGATATTTCAAAATTCATTCCATAGAGATAGGTACCCAACATTCAAAATTCATCATACATTAGGTAAATATGGTGTTTCTTAACATCACCTTGAGCTCATTGTGATATATTTTGAGAAAATTTTATTAGAATAATGGCTTGAGGAAGCCTCCTTAGATTTACTAATTAGTTTCATATTTAAATTTATTGCATAAAAGGAAGTATTCTACCTTGCAATTAACTTCATATGTTCAAATTAACATGATCTTGAAGGTAGTCATTTTTATTTGAAATAATTGTAGTCTCTTTTTCTAATATTAATGAGATGAGAAGAAAATATTCTATCTCATCAAGCGAATATATTCAACTAGTGCAAATATTCTATCTCATCAAGCCAATATATTCAACTAGAGCCAAGATAAAACTTGAAGAACTGTATCTTTTTTCCCCTTGCAATATTTTTGACATGGAAAGAACTTTGCTCCTTTATCTATGCTATTAGGAAGTCTTATGGTACCACTTCTAATCTTTGAAATAGAGGAGGTTCTTTCACCCCTTACACTATTTAACCATGAATTTGGTTGTTCCTTCATCTCTGTTACTTAGGAATATGATGCTCTTACGTTTATACTTTGATACAAAAGAGGTCCCTTGATTGTAGCTCTCAGTTATTTGATGTGCATGCTACTGATAGCATGAAAACAATGGATCACCGTTAACAAAGTGATTTCTTCTTTAGCTACTTTCCTTCTTTTGATGTAGGTACCTACAAAATTTATGAAACATACCCTAAATGAAAGTATTTTGGATACACATTGAGTTGCATAATCTATTGATGATGATCTAATATCAATAATCTACTTATGGATACATCACCATTTTACTTTATAGTGAGTGAACTCTCACTAGCCGTATCAATAGCCATTGAAGACCTAAAATTTTTATGTCCATGATTTGTAGATATTATACTATCTTGATTATATATATATATATATATTGTATGCCATCTATCCACCATCATGTTGTTGAAAACATTCAGACAATGTCACACACCATTGATATCATGAATTCTTATCATATTCATCTAGGAATTCTTCATGCACCATTATACCATCATTCTGGGGAAATTTTGCTATCAAGTCTGCAATTACTTGTCCTTTTATAAACTTTTGTTTAACTACATTGATATCAAATATTTGCAGTAACATTGCCTCCAAGGAAAATAATGTAGTTGATATGGAAAAATATACTTTTTTCCTAAAATCCATTAGAATTAAACTCTAACTATATCTCAAAAATCCATCCATGAGAGATAATTTTTCATGACTACCTATACTATCTACCATCATATCAACATGTAGAAATGTATAATCAACTCTTATCCCTCTAATAGGCATAGTAACTAGTAATCCATTAAAACTTGAAATCAAATTTGCTTCCTCATCTTCTTGAAATACTTTAGTAACATTTGTTTCCTGTTCAAAATTTTCATACTCACTAAGGATATAATCTGCCTTCATTATTTCATTTGAATTAGATAATTCTAAACATGCCCCCATGTGTTTTAAGATATCTTCATCATTAAGGAAATCAAATTCAATTGGTAAAGTATCATCCATCCATAAATCCTCATCAAACTTAATAGGTTTAGTATCATCAAACCATAAATCCTCATCACTATCATCATCTTTATTCGTAAAAGGATATGGAAAGGAATTACTTGTTGTATCTTTAATTGAGGTAGAGCAAGAATCACTATTTTCCATACTATTTTCATGTTGTTAATAACGTGAATTCGTTACAAAATTCTAGCAAGATCTCATCTGTAGGGAAAGATTAATCGAAATAGTCAGGTTCACCAAAATGTAGACTTAAAAATAATGCATGATTAATAAATCAAAGCACTATTTTTTCACAATATAATATTGAAGAATATATCAAAAATATATCAATAAATGAACATGATAAATGAGGTACCTTCATTAGATCTACATCATTATGAAGTAACACGAATCATACATCAAACACGATAACTCACTATAAGAAATACATGTTCTTAATGACCTTAATGAAGTAGATCCATGCGCACAAATTGAAGTATACATAACAAGATGAAGGGTGTAGCAAATCTATGAATAGGTGGTGTTACGAAACACCTTTTTTGGTTGGGTAAAATGATATTGCATGTTCTAATCTCTCTCTCTATGGATCTTGATTTTTCTCTCTTAGAATTATGTTACCTTTGATATTCTTTTATAGCAACGTTTTGATCGTCTTTGATTCTTGGAATCATTTCCTTTTATATTGTTTGTGGTATATTTCTTGATATTTGACACCTATTACATTATATAATGGTCCATTACATTGATTACATTGCCTTGGGTATATTTAAAACATGTTTACAAGAAATATTCCTTGATGGTATAAAATGAATTATTTAATATAAGGAAATTCATTTTTAAGCATCTACAACATTCATGCTTTATTCTCTTCCATTAGAAATGCCACTACAACCTTTATTCGTTTAAGATAAAAAAAATAGAAATACCTTATTCCCAACTAGCTTTTGTTTTTGTTATACATTAAAAAATAAAGGGAGTCTATTTTTTTCTATGTATGTACAAACTCTTAGGGAAAAACATCCTCTACTATCATTTTCTCAAAATATTGATTCTTTTTATGCCATAATCAAGTAAAGGTTTAGAGCTAGACTAACTGTAAACACAAAAATGTGTAAATAATAAATAAATACATAAATAAAATTTGATCTACTGTATACAATGAATAAAGCTCTCTATATCAGATTACAACAAATATACATGAAACATATAAACCTGGTATAAAGTAGAGCTTGTAGCCAATGTGTGTACAATCCTCAAGAGCAAAAAAATTATGGATATTTAGAGGATCCCGATCATAATTTAGATAAGCTCATAAGAAATATTTGCTAGAGTGGTATAATGATTCGTTCCATGAAATCTGTACCTCTCGATCTAGAAGGTGCACACTGCTAACGATGTTTGATTTGCAATTTTGTGTGTCATGAAAGAGAGAGATATTAGAGCTTAGAGAGTATAACAAATTATCAAGATAGGTGGCATCAAGAGACATCATAAGTTTGATGTTTGGGACAACCACCTATCAGAGGGATCCGATGGGGATGTCAACCTTCACCTCCTATATTTATACCTGTTGGGGACAAAAATAGAGTAAAATCCAACACATAGAAATAAAAATAATCATTTCAATATTCAAGGTAACTTAAACTATAAACCATGGTATATGATTTATCTTGATTTTAGTATTATTTCCAATAATCATTTTTAGGCATCTACACTAAATCCTTAGATCATTTTGATACCTTCCCCAACAACGATGTCAAAAATAATTGTATTTTGATGTCATTTTAATTTTTCAATGTAGGGTCTAAAGTTTTTACAAGGAGTCTTGCATTGTATGAGCAAATGATCTAAGAAATTGATCCTACTATTATTTTACAAACATTAAATTGTAGAAAGGAAATTATTCTAGGGAAGCAGTAAAATTGGAAAAAGAAACCAAAAAAAACATAAGTGAAATCATAATACAAATCATATCATAAAGCATACAATAAACCACATAAAAAAATTACATAACAAAAATATAACATATCACACCACACTAATAACAAGATCTTATTATAAATCACAACAATAATAAATAAACATAAAATAATTCCACCTTGCTAAGATGAAATATATCCTAACTTATTTGAGTGGGCCCTTGCTCATTCATCTAGGAGTAGATTTTCCCCATCTTATTCTACTTCTTAATTGAACTCAAATTAGTGCACATAAAACATAGAATTCCATTACTAAAATGAAATACTTACAATTGTAATAATTACCTTGCTTATTCATCTTCTAGCTACTATTATATATGTATCATCTCCCCTCTCCCTAAGCTTAATATTCTTATATATCCATAGGGAGGAATCTATACATAAAAAAATCTTTATCTATATTAAAAACAACTAAATAAACTTTTACGATAAAAGTTCTAACAACACATTTAAATCTATTCCAATTAGAATATATGCTTTCAACTAATTTGGATTGATGTGGAATGAATTAAGATGCCTCCAAACACTCATGTTTCTCATCTTGCAACTATTGGTTCATCCTTAAGTTGATGAAAATCGAAAATGGACATATGTGCACATCTCTCCTCCATATTAACATTATGGTCAAATTTACATTGATTTCCATTTTTCAACCACTATAATCTTTTTTGTACAACTCCATTTACTTCACTTGATGTATTGTTAGAAATATTATTCCATGCCCTTTCTAGCGATATATCACATGTCTACTTTTGATAAAATTAAAGTATCTTATTTCAGCTCTAGAAAAATATGTTTTATCACTTTTTGTCAACTGTAAATAATCATTCCCAATTTTGTTAAAAAGGATGAATTTCCTTCTTTGAGAGATTATAAATTTTATTGTATGAATCCATATTTTTTTTCTTTTTACATATTTAGATATATCTTTCCAAGCTCTTTGTACAATGTAAAACTTGCATAAACTACATTTTATCATTTTCTCTAAAATTGTGAACACTTAGAATTTGTCAAATTGTAGGCAACTAGTGAAAATTACCAAATTTCAAGGGATATAAATTTCTCTATATAGTTTTTTTCTCATTCTTGATATACCATTAGAAATTACATTTGAACACCTTTCCAATGGTATGCTACTTGTACGATTTTCATATGTATAACCCATTTTTCTACCTTTTGTTAAAATGCAATTCATCACTTTTTCTATAATGTGTTGCAAGCAATTGTAAGCAGTTAGCTACGTATGAATAATTGACTAGGAAGATTGCACATTGTAAGATATTGCAAGCAATTTTCTAGGTTGAATAACTAATTAGGCATATTGCACGTTTTCGGTAATTACAAGCAATGTTCTTTATGTGGTTACAAAGAACTATCTACAACTTATTATCTTCATCAAAAAATACTCAAGGGCATAATATCCACCAAAATATATCAAGATTATAATATAATTTCTTATTTATTCCATAATATTCATCATTTAATTAATATTCTAACAATACAAAATAAATAGTAAATTTGCTATGAAAATATGGATAAAATATGAAATGGTAAGGTAAAATGAATGAAAATAGGTGGAAAGAGTCGATGTAAAAATGGGTATTTCATAGACTCATCATCCCCCCAACTCAAAGATATTATATATCTTCATACAAGAATTTATAAAATTTCTTCCATGAATGAAGTGATTCAATCATCTTTCCTTTTTTTTGAATCCTTTTTAAATAACACTTGATGTACATACTATTGTTGAATTAGTGATGCCAATTTCTCTTATGTGATTCTCCATTTAATCATATATGCATGTAAATTCATGGATATAAAATAATGCTTAATGTGATATCTCCTCCCAAATCATCCATATGTGCATTCCACACATCAAAGGAGGATGGTAGAATAAGCCATTACATTTCCCCCCCAACTCAAAAGTGTAGGTATCCTCCCACATATTAAAAGAGAATAAATGGAAGAAAAGATCAATGGATAAGTGAGATATGATAATAATATTATGGTAATAGGAACATGGATTATATTCTGAATTTAATATGTGAAATGAGGATTATAGCTGTTATAAAATGAGATAAAAGTGATGGAAAATGTATTAAATATCATGCAAGTGGAATTGATAGAACTAAAAAATATGGAAAAAGAAAGAAAGTTAAAATATACCTTGATTACCTAAATGAGTTGTACTCAAATAGTAGCAATGCTGAAGATAACCAACACTTAAATTCCTTCAATCTCATTTTATGGCATCCAATTCAATTCAAGAAGATTTATTTCTTCTTTTTGGTTAGTGCAAGATTGCTCATTCAAATAAGATTATCTTGCATTAGACATCTAGATAATCCATTATTCAACAATGCCAAAAAGGGTTTTCACTCCTAATTTTTTTATTGATAATATGACTACCAACTATACTAGTTTTCATCCATGTTACTAGCGACAAAATTGGTTTTCACCCACATGATTTCCAACATAGTTAGTTTTCACCCATACCCTATATAGCTTTTTCGTCAAGGAAGTTTTCAAAGTTAGGATTTTTTGTAGACTGTTGGAACGTGGAAAAACTCATGTCATACTAAAATAAACTTCTTATTTTCCAAGTTTTGTTGAAGATCCATACCTCTTCTTGAGTTCTACTTACATTTTGTATTCTATGAACAAACATTGTTTTAACCTATGATACTTGCTAAGATACTTACCTTTAGAGAAATACATGTAGTACAAAATATTTTTAGAATAAAAACAACCTTATAAATATACCATAGATATGTCCTATTGTAACAAATGATGCACATGATTTGCACTTGATCTATTATTTTATATGATCCATGAAACCATGATTGCATCATGCATCTTGTCAAAAACTTCATGTACCTCTTATGTGTCCAGATTTTGTATTCATGCTATCAATGCTTTCAAAATAATAATATTTTATGATAACCAATTTCCATTATTCAAACCATGTTGATGTGCTTTTGTACAACCTCCACACAATATATGGAAAAATGAACTTATTACTAATATATGTAAATCTTAACTGGAGGGTACTTTGGAGAACTTGTCAAGAATAAGTCAACAAGAGTTATAATTTTAAATTTAAACCATTGGTGCTTTGTATCATCATGAAACACATGATATAAATTTTAAGGTACATGAGAAAATAGTCTAAAAGTTATGGGCTCTGAAAAATGATAATTTCTCACTTCTAACAAGTGTAAATTACATAGGAAAGTTATGCTGGAAGCTAATGATGAGACTCGGATTGGTCTCTATTTTTGACTATGTAAATCATGAGATATTGTGATGTGTTTACTTTTAATCCTTTGTTACAAGAAAACTGTTAATACTACTTGATTTGCTAGTAAATACAAACTTCCTTTTGTTCGCATGTTTCGTGATCTTTTATGTCATGTGATGTGTTTTCCCATAATAATGTGTACTTCCTTTCCATACTTACCCAAATTGGATGTATTGTAATCAAGTACTCTTTAGTATTCAATTTGTCCCATCAGCTCCAAAGTTGCAGCTCCAGAGTCGCAGCTCAAGAATCGTCAGCTCCAGAGTCGCAACTCCAGAACTGTCAGCTCTAGAGTCGTAGCTCTAGAGTTACAGCTCCAAAATAGTCAGCTCTAAAGTTGCAACTCTAGAGTTGTAGCTCCAAAACTGTTAGCTCTAGAGTCATAGCTCTAGATTTGTAGCTCTAGAATTATCAGCTCCAAAGTCATAGCTCCAGAACTGCCAACTCCAGAGTCGTAGCTCTAAAGTCATAGCTCCAAAACTACCAGCTCCAGAGTCGTAGCTCTAGAGTCATAGCTCCAGAGTCACCAACACCAGAGTTACAGCTCCAGAGTTGTAGCTCCAAAGTCATAGCTCCAGAGTCGTAGCTCCAGATTCACATATCCAGAGTTGCCAACTCTAGAGTCACAACTCCAGAGTCATAGCTCCAAAGTCATAGCTCCAGAACCACCAACTCTAGAGTTGTAGTTCCAGAACTACCAGCTCTAGAGTCATAGCACCAAAACTGTTAGCTCTAGAGTTGCAATTCTAGAACCGCCAGCTCCAAAGTCGTAGCTCTAGAGTCACAACACCAAGTAATAGGCCTAAAATATGATGTTTTGCTTAAGTGCCCAGAATTTGATGAAAATGATATGGTGAATTCTGTGCAAAACAGGGTATCCAAAAAATTAAATTTTAATGAAAAAGATAAGGGGGTCAAACTTTAGGGCCTCTACAAGTTTTCCCTCATATTCCTATGATAAGTCATGAACTTTGACAGGTTTTAATTTAGTTTTCATTTGTTTATTTTTTTTACAAAAATTTGATTCATTTGGAAGATTATTCTAAAAAGATTCCAATAATATCTACTTTTTCCAAAACTTGAGTGCTTTTTCATGTTTATTGATGGATGAATTATGGGTAGTTGTTATATTTTTACTATTGTCAAGTTTGAGATTGCTACTCTTGGAATGAAATTATTTTTGTTAATTGGTCAAGATACAAAATTACATATATTGATTGGTTTATTTCTAGCTCAATAGTGTTATTGTAGGAGAAACCGTATTCAACCTTTGTATCATATATACAAAGAAGAGTGTAGTAGAGATGTAATTCCTTCTTTCATTCATTCTCATTAATTTTCAAGATAACAACCAATCAAATTTCCAAGTACATCTCATCAATCCCAAAATCAACTGAAAATAGCTCCAAATATTAATCGCATAAGCATTCATTTTAGTAATGTCTTCTTCCTTATTATGTAGACATATCTCCCATCCATAGTTTTCATAGTTTACCAACATTTCTTATCTTTAGGCTCCATAGTTTTTCCATAAACAATTAATATAATTCCTCATCCATTCTATTGTCAATTTGCACTAGTTGAATAAACCAACTTGATGAGATAGAATTTTTTCTTCTCATCTCATTGATATTTAAAAAAAGGAGACTACAATAGTTGGTAATCATGAGGTTGAAAACCAACATTGTTGGTAGCATAATGGGTGAAAACTAACTTCAAGATCGATAACAATTCACATGGGGTATCAACAACAAAGGAACATCAGGTCAAGTGCAAGGAAAGAGAACTAGATTCATCCATAAAGCATGAAGTTATTGGAAGTATCAAAATTAAGGACAAATATTTTGTATATGATTTGGAATTTAAGTCAAAAATTTATTCTGACAATGAAAATGGAGTGTGATATAAAGTTTCTTCTTTGTTTGTAACTATCATTTCCTAGTTCTTGTACATATTTTGAACCTTGTACCCAAATGTTATGAAATTTAAACTATATGCTCTTCACTATATTGATTATCTATGGTTTAAATTTCATCCTTTAACATATTTCAAGTTTCTTCCTATTCATCTTCCAAGTTAGCTAATGAGTCGTCAGTTCATCATTTAATTTTATCAATCCAAGGTAGTTGTCTTCAGTTATATGCAATTAAATCTCTATTTATCTTGTGTATTTAAATAACTGAAAGAAATCGCACAACTGAAATAAAATAGCGTACTCAAAATAGTGAAATGCAATAAGTAAATCTACTCTAACAGATAAGAGACACCTGTATGGTTGGAGTGGGCCCTTGCTCCTTCCAACAGTGCTTTGTAACACACTTCTTACGAAAAACTCAACTGATGCTTTATTCCTTCAATTCTATAGCAGTACTCTACAACTGATTATCTAGGTAACTCTTCACCAACCCTTTCTCAAGAGAGAGTGAATGTATATATACTAAATTCTCATACAGAGGTTGCTGAATTATCACTTAGCATCTTCTAATGATAGATTTAGTTACAATGTTTATTCTCAGTACTATTTATTATAGAACAAATAAGTGTCAAACCTATCTGTTCTGTTAAGAATAGAGTAGACAATTATAAGGAGACACTTTTAGACAAATAGTCCATATGTAGACGTATTTGACTAAAGATATTCCCTTACAACTCATGGCCAATGATCATAAATCTCTTATTCTAATTAATACATAAAAATCTCATTTTGAATCACTACAATGCTATTTGATAAATCTGGAATTGATGCCTTATTAAATATATATTGTCATCTATTATTTTAGATAGCCTTAAAATTTGGATTCTCCTTAATTCTAGGAACATCCTAAAATTTTGGGTATCCAAGATTCTAGAATGTTCTGTGACTCTAGAGCTGGCAGTTCTGGTGTTGTGACTCTAGAGCTACGACTTTGGAGCTGGCGGTTCTAGAATTGCAACTCTAGAGCTAACAGTTTTGGTGCTATGACTCTAGAGCTGGTAGTTCT